>Ga0315914_1000180_pt1 | contig 63817 bp, 39 predicted proteins | sample MpolenodulesMG_FD_203920 | JGI IMG/M metagenome (GOLD analysis project Ga0315914, IMG submission 203920) | Medicago polymorpha root nodule microbial communities from Los Angeles, California, United States - elongated nodules | ecosystem: Host-associated > Plants > Roots > Nodule | place: USA...
TATTGGATTTTCCTTGTTCCGTATTAGTTTATGATTTTATGTTGAAAAACAATTATGTTGATTTTAATTACTATTATGAACCACGTTGAGGCCTTAGTGCCAAACTTTTATGGAACAATTGTTGAATAAATATTGTTATATTTTTCCGCTGCGATTTCAGTGAATATTGTTGACAAGATTGATTTAAATAAATAGAAATTTTCCTATTTATTACTTGAATGAAATAGAAGTGTAATACTCCGTTTTATGATGTTACTCTGATTTCTCTATTAAATTACGATTTTTGGGAAACGGGGTGTTACACTCCTCCTGCCACAACTTTCAAATTTAATCTTTCTACTTCTTTTTGGCCCATTTCTTTATACAATTATAATTATTCATTCTTACAATTCCGCAAAATAGAGGTAAAGTGAACACACACATGACATCATGTTATAAAGGGCAGCCCGATGCGTTAAAGCTCCCTCATACGCATGGTTTGGGAAGGGGTCTCACCATTTGGTGTATTGCACGCAACCTTACCTTGTTTTTAAATAAGAGGTTGTTTCCAGAACTAGAACCCATGACCTTTCAGTCACTTGACAACAACTTTACTGTTGCTCGAAGGCTCCCCCTTTAGTTCTAATGTAAGTTGAATTGAGCTTCATAGGATATAATGAGATATTTTCCAGAAAAAAACTTATATGGTGAGCTAAAGAATAAGATAACTTGAATCACCAACTATTAGAATCATTGTACTTTGTCAGAGAGAAGGTTCTTAGGATGATAGAAATAATTCTTATACTTTGAAGGTTGACGAGAGGAAAGGAAGATAGCAATAATTCTTAATTTTAAAGAAGATAGGAATACAGAACTAATACTTGTATGTTGAGGAAACAGAGAAACTAGAACGTGCGCATCTATGAGTAGTTTGAATTAACTTGTAGCTTGTAGATGCTTCACAACTTTGAGATGAACTCTAGCTCCTAACTTATGAATAGCTTCTAGTTCATTGAACACGTTTGCATCTTGAATGACATGACAAGGGGCTTGTGCACAAAATAAATCACTTGTGCATAAATTTTCCCAATATGTAATATAACCAATGCTTTTCAATAATTGCGCTCATGTGTTTTTTCGGTTCATTTTGACTTGTGTTGGACGGTCGGTTGGGATGATGAAATGATGACTGCTATTTGGCTTTTTGTTTTCTCCGTGGACTTTTTTTTATTCTTCATGCTAATAGGTCGACTTTTTGTTTTACACTTTTTGCTTCTTGTTTGTTTGACCTGCAGAGAATCCAAAATCTCCCCTGAAATTTTATAGTTTTTTATTTTTGCAGCCCTTATTAATAGATTGACATTTTTTTTACTTTGTGCCACTTGTTTGTCTGAGCGAGCAGATTGTATTCAGCTCCTGTTAATTGTTTGATAGAATGTTAATTATATGTCTAATTACTTTGCGTTTTCCCCATGTACTTGTGTTAGACAAAATTATTGGTTGATGAGTTCTAGAATAGTCTCGTGAATTTATTGCTTCTTATTTCCTTTTTATTGGTATCTGCTTTGATTTTATGTTTGCTGTGCGTGATATTGTCTCTAAATTATTGAAGATGTTGACTGATGGATTAGCTATCTTTTTTCTTGATGATATACTTGTCTGGTAAAATGAGAATGCTCATCCATTCACCTATGTTACTTGCAAATTGCTCTCAACACATTTTAGCATCAAATATTGTTCAAAACTATTCATGTCCTATGATTTCAAATAGCATGATCTACTCGACATTCATTACTCTTTCGTCATTATTTGTAGTTGTTCTCCCTTTGCTTCTAACTCTCCAATTAATGTCGTGTCCTTTCGAAGGCTTCTTGAGGAATATGGTGGCGTAAGGGGGAAGTGATTATATGCGCAAGACTGTATATTTTTGCTTAATAATTGGAAGACTTAGAATGGTGTTTGGGTCCTATGAAACCCTGACCATAAAAATCTGTTTTATTGATCGCTGGCAATTTGGTACTTAGTTCCATCTTCGATCTTTCTTTGTGCTTGTGTGATGCATTGTTAAGAGGAGTTTATAAAGCGCAAGAAAGTTTACATTTTGCGAGTTTATATATTGAGTTTTTATTTGATTTTTGGGCTTCATATTTTTCCGGTCACTCTTTATGCGTTGATGTTGTAATGAATTTTGAAGCATGTAGTTTGTCTCAATTTACATATGGCCCCATAAAAAAACAAATGAGAAAACATGGAAGAGATTGATGGTTACATGTCAATGTTAAGGAACGTTTACGTTGTACAGGGAGTGATTTATGCCCAAGCCATTTTGGAACATGTAATCCAAACCCTCCTATTCAAGTTTGATATCAAGATTAAATCTTGTATAAAATTGGTCTTACACAACAAAGGACCATAAATTATGAGTCTCCAAAATATTCTACGCCAATATGAGACTTACATCACTTGCCTATAATCTTCTCATTTTCTGTTTCTTATTTTATTTTTTACTTTGCGATTAGTATTTTCGCTCTGTATTGTGAAAATACCTATATTCTTCTATAGATTTCGATCTTAATTGATCAATATGTGATTCATTTGTTTTCCCCTGTGGATGTTTTCCTATTTCAATATCATTGATATTGTTTCAGATCCAATATGTGATTCATTTGTTTTCCCCTTTTGATGTTTTCCTATTTGAGTATGTACATTGTTATTGTCATTATTTCTTAATGATTTACTTGTCTTGTTTGAGTTTGTGCAAGGCTCACAATATGAATTTATTGGAAATTTAATCATGTTCTTCGCATTAATGGTGTGTTTTTTTAATTAAAACAAGCCATCCTACTGTTTGAAGGCCTACTGCATCGGTGAACCCAAGATGTTGGGTGACAGAAAAAACATAGTGAAAGATACACTATCAGAAGATTGGAATCAAGAGAGTCCTCAAAGTATTGATGCATTATAACAAGAACACTTTTGCTCATTTCTACCAGCTAGACTTATTTATGGTACCGTTTGATCCGTGTAGTCGTACCCACTTAGTTAGATAAGGCTTCGTTATTGTTTGATGTACTTGCTAGATTTGTTTATTTTCCTCCATTTTACTATATTATCGTTCCTGTTTTGTTTCATGTATTTTACTTTCAGGGTATTTATATATCTGAATATTTATGTACTTTTCATGTGTTTGACCTTTTTTGTTTTATTGGGGGTATAGTGTCATGTGGATTAGACGGCCTCATAAAGCTTAATGACTAAATACTATGAAGTTTCGCCTCAAAAAAATAAAAATGAATATACTATGAAATTCATGTCAAGAATATATTAGTAAACCATAAGAACAGTAGTATATAAGCATAGAAGGGATCGGTTCAGTTAACATGCTACTAACTCCAGTCTTTGGATTGGAAATTTGGAATAAGATCAAGGTAAAAGAACATCGGTAATGGTGTGAGGAAAAATCAAGTTAATGACCAAATATTTACTAAGACCATCTCCAATGGAAGGGTCTTAACCATTTAAGACCCGGTACCTATTAGGTACCCCCATTGGGAGAATCTTTTTCAGGGTCTTACTTAAGACCCCTACTTTTAAGCGGGCCCCTCACTCTTTTAATATTAAAAAATTGAAATGTAATGATATAAAGTTATTGATAATTGATTAGTGGGTCTCATTTAAGAAATTTTTGTGAGATGCTGGGTTGGAGGGATTGAGTTCTTATTAGGTACTACTATTAAAAAAATTATAAATAAGTGATGTGTACACGTGAGACTCATTTAAGAACCCAAAAATGAGTGTCTCCATTGTGGATGCTAAGTGTTAACAATACAGCAAGTGATTTGCGTGAGACCAATCACCTATGGAGTATGCCCAAAAAATTTAATGCTTCCTTTTAATGTTCTACAAATTTCAAATAAGGAGGACCGAAACTATAACTATTATCGTCGGATTCAAGAGCATGAAATAAGAGAATCGTTGAAAAGGATGAGTAATAGCAAGTTAGTTGGGCCGGACAACATACCTATCGAAGTGGGGAAAAGTCTTGGTGATAGAGGAATTGTGTTGCTCACAAAACTTTTTAACGAGATTATGAGGACAAAGAAAATGTTGGACGAGTGGAGAAGAAGCACTCTAATTCCAATATATAAGAACAAGGGGGATATACAGAATTTCGCAAATTATAGGAGAGTTAAGCTAATGAGTCATACCATGAAGGTATGGGACAAGGTGATTGAACGAAGACTAAGAAAAGAGACTCGAGTTACGAATACCAATTTGGTTTTATGCCTAGGAGGTTGACTATGGAAGCGATCTACTTACTTAGACGTGTGATGGAGCGTTATCAGACGGATAAAAAAGACTTACACTTAGTTTTCATTGATTTGGAGAAGGCGTATGATAGAGTGCCTAGAGAGATTTAGTGGAAAGCTCTGGAGAAGAAAGAGGTTAGGATTGCCTATATTAGAGCTATCAAGGATATGTATAAGGGAACTTCGACTAGTGTGAGGATGCAGGATGGGGCTACAGAAGATTTTCCCATAACCATAGGATTGAACCAAGGGTCAAACCTAAGTCCTTATCTTTTTACTTTAGTTTTGGATGTACTGACGGAACACATCCAAGAGTTAGCGCCGAGATGTATGCTTTTTGCCTACATGTCCAAACTATTAGATGGTTTGGACATATATGGTTTGGACATGTAGAAAAGTTGGTAGAAAATAGGCATATTTAGATGCCGTCGTAAGAATGGTAGATCAAATGGAGGAGAGTCAGGTTAAAAGAGGTAAAAGGAGACCTAGGAAAACTATTAGAGAAACCATTAGAAAAGATTTAGAGGTCAATGAGTTGGATCCAAATATGGTTTATAATAGAACACTATGGCGTAATTTGATTCATGTAGCCGACCCCACTTAGTGGGATAAGGCTTGATTGTTGTTGTATACAACATTGTGTTTGATTGAGAGAATGTTTTAAACAATGTTCATAAAATCAGACTGATCATTGAACTGATGAAAGCACTGGTTTGAGGTTCAATATGATTCAATTGCATTTGAATCGGCAATGGTTAAATAGGAAAAGAAAAAAAATTAACGTAATATAGTATCATTTTAGTCTTTTTTTTATAAGTTAAAAGCAAAATAACATAAAGTGTCTAACTAAGTTGGTACCTTACTCTAATATTTTGTCAAAAAAACAACACAGTGGATTCAACCCTAATCAATTCTAACCAAGTGGGCCTCTAATTTGGCGAATGAATCAATCGTCAACACGGTTAAATAGGAAAAGAAAAAAAAAATTAATGTAATATAGTATCATTTTAGTCTTTTTTTTTAAGTTAAAAGCAAAATGACATAAAGTGTCCAACTAAGTTGGTACCTTACTCTAATATTTTGTCAAAAAAACAACACAGTAGATTCAACCCTAATCAATTCTAACCAAGTGGGCCTCTAATTTGGCGAACGAATCGATCGTCAACACGAAATCGGATCACGTACCATCAACTACCTGCAACAACGCCAGCAAGCATTAACGACTCTTTTGAGTCCAACAGTCCCATGGCAATCAAAAGAAAGACTGGGACGCGCAACCACATACAGATGATTGAGAGTGAGGAGTGGATTCGACCGCTAACACGGTAATTAGCGAATCCACACGCACCAATCATTTACTGCGATGATCTACATCAAATTATCAGCCATTTTGGGCCAAACTATCTGAATTCTAGGGGGTGTTCGCAGTGCGGTTTGGTTCGATTTTGAGGCTAAAAGTCATCGGAGCCGCAAGATAAAAAAGAATACGGTTTGATTGGGTTGTTGCGGTTTTTGCGAGACAATACATTTTTTTGTTTTCAACGTTAAAATCAAGTTAAAAGTTAAAAACAACTTATCTTCAACAATATTTCAAATTTGATCCAACATTACAATTTTATTTTCATCCTCCTATCAACATAGACCAAATTAAAAACATGAACCAAAAAACAATTCTCTTCGGTATGAAATGCAAAAGTCTAAGATTTTATTATTCTCTAAAAGTTCACGTTGAGTTTCTATTCAAGATATATCTAACATAAACATATATTCAAAAGTACAAGTATAATTAAATTAATGCATATAAATACAATTTTGAAATCAAAAGCATAGAAAAACTTAACAGGAGGAAAAAAAAAAAATATCATTTTATAAAATTTCTCATTGAATTTCTACGAGTACTTACAAAAAGTAGTATGCAATCCACACTAGACTTAGGTAATTCAACTAACAGATAATTTGACATTGAATAGCTATCTAGTATTATCACTAAATGGAAATAATAGGAATAACTGAAGTACAAACAAAAAGGCTAAAAAATTAAAACAGAAACAGTAACAAACTTAACTAACTCCTACGTAACTTCTTAACTCCAATCCTAATAAAGTCCCTTTATTCCAAGTCCTTGCAAGGTCCTCTCCTTCCTTATCTAACTCCTTTCATATACAGCTCCTGAAACATGCAAACGATAATAGAATTTAGAAGATAATGCATACATTAACTCATAATTACCAATACAAATATTAATATTAAGTACTTGTCTCTTACATTAAGTTTCTTTTCAAGGTCATCTAGATCCTTTTTCCACAATTCTTCTGGTCTTTTATTCTCCAAAGTCACTCTCTTGTTTTCTGTTTCAACCAGTTCAGTTTGCAACTTCTCCAAATTTTTAAGGGTGATGGATGTCGTAGGTAAGGATAGGAGATACTCGTAGCCACTGTAATCCTGCTCTTTTGAATTATCATTATTTGCCCATGTAACTTGTGGATCAAAATTGTTCTCCCTGAGCTCAGTCAAAAAATTAGGATCTTCCAAGTCAGTCACACGAATTTGTCCTCCATTGTAGACCCATTTTATATACCTGACTTTGTTGTTCAGATTTTGATGAAGTTTTGTAAGGTTGTCCAGTAGATATTCCTGTATTTATGAACAATTACATTTCAGTTCATATTGATTAGTAGGTCAAAATTTAAAGAAAGAAGTATGCATTATTCTGAATCAATAACTCACCTTTCTCATTGTATAACAGCGCAGGCGAACTTTACAGAAGGCTTTAAGAACTGAATAAGAAATGACACATAAGTTTAGTATGAAAACATTAAATGATATTGTCATTCAAAATAATTATGCATACTGAAGATTATATACTTTGTTTTGAACTCTTATATTTCTTAATTGTTGTTGTGTCTGACTCAAAAAGATGCATGTTAGTTGTCTTCATGTTGCTGTCGATCAATTTACACTTTTCCACTACTACATCTTTGTTGTCTTCATCAGCTTTTAATTTAATTAGGAAGTCTATATCCTTCCCATGTCGCTCAAAACTCTGCATTTAAGAAAATTCACGTGAAAAAAGAAAAAAAAATTGAACAAGAAAAGATTCAAATGTGTATAGTAAATGTTTATGTAGGTCATGTTACCTCAATGAAATCGCCTTTTTCACACAAGGATTCAAGGCACTTCTTATAATCTTCAATGGATATGCTTGTCTTGCTTAAAGGAAGCTCTGTAATTCTGTAAGTTTTGCTATCTTCTTTCTTCACCAAGCCTTTGACCAAGTATCCATCTCCGTTGGCATTTTCTTCTATGGATCCCTTGAAGCCTCTATACCAGGGATTCATTTTCTGCACTTTCTCACCATCCAACCAACGTCTAACATTGTCAATAATTTCCCATGGATTATAGTTGGGAATATAAGTACTCCAACCTGTCCCTGTTCCATCACAACCATTGACAAGAACCATAGGTATAATGGGCATTAACCTGTGATGACCAGTAAAATTTGAATCAGTACTACATGCATGTATGGTATTCCTTACTTGGTGATACTAATAATCACAATCAAAGTAACTTTTAGAAATAAAGAAGAAAATAATAATTTACCATTTTGGTTCAATGGACTTCCCATCCTCGTTCAAGTATTCAAGAATTTTATCATCATCCTCATGGAAGATGAAACGAGTAATATCATTCAGCTTAGTCTTGATGTACTTAGGTTGTGCATGATCTTTACCATTCTATAAAGAACAAATTATTCTGTAAGTGCAAATTAAAAAAAAAAAAAAAAACTTGTGAATACTGCAAGAAAGGCTTATACAGGTTTATCTCACCAAATTACGACTACCAAATTGACCGAGTGGTTCGAGAAAATTGATGTTGTTGCTACCCACATAATCATGTGCCATTTTAATAATTGTGCCACCAAGAGATTCTTCACCATGGCGATAAGCAGTATTAAAAAACACAACCAATAAAGTTGATAACATTAATCTTTTCTTCGAACAAATCTTTCTTAATTGCACTGAAAAGAGTTTTTCTTTGGCTAGGTTTAAGGCCATCAACCATAGAGGGAATAGACCTTTGGTTAGATGCGATTGAATACAATATCAACTCTTTGTTAAAGAACTCTTCGACTCTTATTTCCTTGGTGGTTTCATAATCAAGAAAAGTGCCACGCTGCAATAAAAAAAATGAATGGCAAACTTTAGTTAAACTATAATTATGAATCTCTTTCTAAATATAAATAAGTTATTCTTATTAGATTTCCATACCTTAAACTTCTTAATCCACTCCTTTCTGTCATCAGGCTTCCCCTTACAGAAAGCCAAATCGATTGCCTTTCCATCATCATCATCTTTATAAATGAATTTTTTTTTGTGAGAGACCATATTTTTAAAGTACTCAATCCCTTCTTGGACAGAAATCGAACCCAAGCCCTAAATAAACATTAAACACAAAATAAGCGAACGTGGAAAAGAAGAATTCTAAAAGTAATATGGATTTGCCATTGTAACAACAACAAACCTTATAATAAGTTATCTTCCACTCTGTCAAATTTATGCTCTTATCATTTTTCCACACTTCATATTGTGGCACGGTATAAAATGTTAATAGTTTCTTATCAATTTCACGAAAAGCCTACAGAGAAAAATAATTTAGATAATATTTTTAGAAAGGATATTTTGTTCAAAATAATGGAGAGCTAAATGTCTTCTTTATCAAATCAAATACAAAATTAACCATACTTACCTTAACTATCGGAGTTGCAAACATAGCCAGGAAAGGTTGTGGGTCTTTCAACATCAACAGTGATGGCCAACATTTATAGATCAAGTTTATTAATAGCCCTTTGATGTGGGAGCCATCATGATCCTGTGTTCCACATAATTACTAATAAGTTGAGATAAAAAAAAACATTGATATGCACATCATGTTATTATACATTTTTTATACAAGGATAGAAGCCGTCTAAAAAAATAGAAGTAAAAACAATATATTCAATTATGGTAATTTCTTATCTAACTCTCACCTGATCAGCCATGATCATCAATTGACCATATCTTAAAGGATCTACACTTGAATAATGTTTATCAAATTCCAGTCCAAGAATTTTTTGAATACTCTCAATTTCGGAATTACCCCTTATCTTTTCCTTGCTAACACCTTGCACATTTAAGGGTTTTCCTTTTAATGGAAACACTCCATAGTAGTTTCTACCATCAACGGGGAGCCCGGCCATCTTCATAGAGTGAAAGAAAAAAGAAAAACGTAAAAATAAACACAATAAATTAGTAAGTTTCACTTCTTTATATTGATATAGGCATAGATAAAAGACAATAACTTACAACTAGGGCTTTGGCAGAATCTCCTTCTGTCAATATCAAGATACATTTCTTAGATTCTTTTGGATCACCAGCATAGTTGGCATCCTCAAGCTTTGCAATGCGACGAGCAATTTGGGTCTTTTTCATGGAATAAGTTTTTTCAAACTGTTCTTGAACTGCAGAGATTTACAACATGAGTGTAAAGTACCATTTCATGTTTAATAATAACATTATAAAAAAAATGATGCACTATGAACCTTTTTTCAACGTTGATTTTGAAACATCACAGTACGAACTAAAACAAGTTTGAGCAGTGGTTAATTCCTCATTTAGGGGAGAATCAAATTTAGGATCATCAATCAGAGCATTAACGAAAATCCAAAAATGATCCTTCAGCGTGTTCTTGTCCAAATTTTCGAAATCCTTCACTTTCTCAATTGTCATAGCTAATACAGGGGAAATAATTTCTTTGATGATGTAATTAACATGAGTCCCGCCGTTGACTGTAGCAATATAGTTAACAAAACTGACCTGGTCAAAAACAAGTTAAGGCGTGTGAGACAAGAAATTAACATCAATGACCTCCAAGTTACTATAATTCAAAAGCTCACTAGCTAGTCACCTGTTGAAACTGCTTCTCACTTGGACTCACGACAATTTCCCACCCATCACTTCCTTTGGCATAAATCCTAATTAATAACAACAACAACAACCAAATGATTTGTTATATAACAACAACGGAAAAACAAACCACGCACACGTACGTAAATTAAACTCTTAATCAAACTATATATTTATAGAAACAAACCTTGACTGCTTCTGAACAGATTCTAGGAAGAGATCGGCATAATCTTTAAACGATGTAATAGGAATCGTGGTTCCATTTAATTCAACCTTAGTCGTCTTTCCGAGGAACCCTGCCATGTCCACCACACGCTTCTTCATCAAAGCAACAATGTCGTCTTTAAAACGTTTCATGTTAAACATCTTCAAATCAGGCTTAAAGGTCACCTTGGTCCACTTTTCACTATCTTCACATATGGTTTTTTCTAGATCCGACTTACTCCGCATGTTGTTTGAGCACACCTTCATAACAAAACCAATCAACTCAATCTATATTAGTTTCATTGACCCTATTCTATATCTCATACAATTTAATCATTGTATTCTTCTATTGTAAATTCATGGAATGATGAAATGCATGGTAGAATATTCAACATGCATGTGAAAACACAAATATACTATCAATATCAATATGAGAACTGCTAGGGACAGATGCTCTAACAGTTGCTTACAAACACTCGCTCAATTGCTGCGCCATGTCACCCATATTTTAAAGTTCTTCACCTGTTAACCGGTTCTCTCTGTTAAAAGCTTTTTCTTTTTCTTTTTCTTTCTACTTTTTATAATTAAAAAATATAAAGGCCCCCTTTTTTACGTCTCCACCTCTTCAGTCATTAGCATCTGTGAAACTACACAAGAATATCATCATCTTCTCTCTCTCTCTCTCTCAAAATATATACTTGTTCTAAAACAAAGAGTCCTACCTGATAGAATTCTAGCAGCACTTGCAATATAAATCTACATTATTTTAATAATCGTATCAAATATGTTTCAAGAATATCTTTTTCAAAAACAAAAAATAAACTATATTTTGAGGACATTTAAACTTCTTGAAGCTTTTGTAAAAAAAACAACTTCTTGAAGCTAGTTCTATTATTTTCCTTGGTGGAGACGAGGATGGTGTGCATATGTTAAGTGGAATTTTGTGTGTGTGGATCTAATTTTGAAGGATTGTTTTCTTTTACAGAGAGAGAGTTCAAAGCACTTGGTGAAAATGTGCTGTTTGTGATAGCTATATGCGTGAGTTTGTCAGCGTCTGTGTGAGCGATTGTCGCTAGCAGCGCTCATATCAATATACATGTGAAAACAAAAATCTAATACGATCAAAATATCAACATACCTGTTTAAACTTTGTAGTTCCCTCGACTGCCTCAGTACTAAATTCAAGTGAAACGATATTTGTGAGCTTGGAACCATAACCACTACCTTCGAGACCATAAATGCCATCTCCATAATGCACCATAGGAACACCGCCTCCCTTAATGTAAACTGATACCTTACTCTCTTTAGCATCAATATCAACTTTCACACATTCCATCAATGATGGATTTCTCTTATAACAATCAAATATGTTAAAGAGAATTTCATCAAAGATTTTGTAAAGTCCTGGTACAAAAGAAATTGAACGCAGAACCATTCGGTCATTTTCGTAAACCCAGAGATCCTGTTTCTTCATCTGTGTTGATCCTATGTAGGCTTCGGGACGGGCAAGAACGTCTTCTATGTCGATTTCTTCCGTGTGTGAAGTTTCCATGACAGGTATTTGCTTGTGCTCGTAGGTAACACAAGTGCACTGTGAAGTTGAAGTTTCGATGACAGATAGTTCTGCTTTGCTTGAGCTCTAGTAAGTACCACAAGTGTGCTTGCTCTATATATATAGGTATTTGTATGTTAACGTGTGTATATATATGAAGAGCAATTTATCAAGAAAAATTCAAGAATGACATGGTAGAATAATCACCCTTAGATTTTATTGTGCCATGTCATTCTTGAATCTTTCTTGATAAAATCATTCTTAATATCTAGCATTTTCCATATATGAAACATATCTTTTGTTGTATATTAAATATATTAAATATGAAACATATCTTCTGTTGTATATTATGAAAATATCATATCTTTTGTATATTGACGTGTGTATATATATATTTACCAAATATACTTGAAGTATATTTAAATTTTTGAAAGATACATTTCAGTTAAATTTAAATAAAATTTCATCTATTATTACTATTTTAAATATCTAATTCTATTATTTTAATTTTTTTTTCTTTTTTGAAGAAAGCTACCTAACTCCCTCTGCTCTGATTCCATCAGTCACCAAAAGACTCCAAATCTAGGTTTGGCAGAAGATTTGAAAGGTATAGTGCGATTTATTGTTTTTCATTCTTTTGTTATCTTTTTTCACAATGTTGCTGATGAATCTTGATGCCGCTGTTTACTCATTAATTCACATTTGTAGAATTTCACACATTCATTGTTATGTCATTATTGTGCTTGTTGGCCATGTTCTCTGTAATAGTTGTTTTCTTCCTCCAATGAATTTTATTTCATTTCCCTCCACATGCCTAATAACAATAAACACTTGTCCCATTTGCTTGTAGAAGTGTTTGTTTACGAGACAATGGTGAGACGAAGCCTACGTAGCAAGAAACATATGCACAACGAAAACGAAGACATTATCAGTAACTTGACCGATTGTATTCTCATTCACGTACTGTCCTTTTTGAATGCAAAAGAGGCCGTTCAAACTTGCATTTTGTCCAAAAGATTGATCAATCTCTCGAAGGATCTTCCTACTTTTACATTAAGTTCTTCAAACTTTAGGATGGAGGAATGTTTAGCCGAATTCCTGTCTCAATTTTTATCTCTTCGCGATGGCTCAACCACTATACACACTCGATGTTTACTGCCTATGTTACTTGGAGCCTAGCCTGTTCCAAATGATTATAAAATACGCTATTTCCCACAATGTCCAACACTTACTAATGAATTTCCCTTGTCGTATTGACCTCTTTCCCTCTTGCTTCTTTTCATGTCACACATTAACGTCTCTTAATCTTTTTGTTTACCATATATTGTTTGGTCAAATGCCAATATTTCCAAAAAAATTGAATTTGCCAGCATTAACCAGCTTGTCTTTAAAGTACTTTTCCTTTCATCGCAGTGATGATGGTTGTGTCATCGAGCCCTTTTCGACATTTAACATGTTGAATCGTTTGATCATTGAGAGTTGTATAGTTCAGGATGAACAAAACCTTTGCATATCAAGTACCAAGCTTGTCAATTTAACTATACTTATGCATGATTGTGATCCTAAGACCATTATCAGAACCTATTTTGGACTCGAGCTATATGCTCCAAGTCTTCAAACCTTTGCTTTTTCTGGTCCTTATACTCCAAGTCTCCTAGTCTTCGAAAGCAAGAATGTTATCTCTTCTATAAAACATGTAGATATCCATGTAACGTGTTACTGGAACTTGAAGGCAGAGCAGACTTCGTCGATTCTGCTCAACTGGTTGGTTGAGCTTGCTAACATCGAATCATTGACTCTCTCTTGGTATACTCTTAAGGTACTTCATACTGTATCATTATTGTTGAAGGTAGAGCTCCTTTCCATTTGTAACTTGAAGTCACTGAAAATTAAAGCGACCATACCTTCATCGATACATGACGAAATGGTGGACTTTTTGATTCAAAACTCACCCTCGACAAAGGTTGACATCCTACGTTTATAAAGGTGAAATGTGCATTCAACATTTTAAAAATAGATTGTTTGATTTAGTAATTTTACTTTTGTATCCTTCTTTGTTTCTGTATCCCACGATGTCTTTGGTTATTTTAACTTGCTTTGAGTGTATAAATTACAAAACCCTTATTTAGAGAAACAAAGGAAACATGACTTTTAATAATTGCCCTCATGAGTTTTTTCGGTTCATTTTGACTGTGTGTTGGAAGGTCTGTTGGGTTGGTGAAATGATGGATCTTCATACTAATAGATTGAATTTTTGTTTTACACTTTTTGCCTCATGTTTGTCTGACCTGCAAAGAATCCAAAATCTCCCTAGAACTTTTATAGTTTTTTATTTTATTTTATTTTTGCAGCTCTTATTGATGTGTCTCTTGTTTGTCTGAGCGAGCAGATTGTATTCAGCTGCTGTTAGTGTTAGACAAAATGATTGGTTGATGAGTTCTGGAATAGTCTTGTGAATTTATTGCTTCTTATTTCCTTCTTATTGGTATCTGCTTTGATTTTCTGTTTGGTGATGCGAGATATTGTATCTAAATTATTGAAGATGTTGACCGAGGGATTAGCTTTCTTTTTTCTTGATGATTTAATTGCATGATAAAATGAGAATGCTCATCCATTCACCTATGTTACTTGCAAATTGCTCTTACATTTTTGCATCAAATATTGTTCAGAACTACCCATGTGCTATGATTTCAAATAGCACGAGTTACTCGACATTCATTACTCTTTCGTCATTATTTGTAATTGTTCTCCCTATGGTTCTAACTCTCCAATTAATATTGAGTCCTTTCGAAGGCTTCTTGTAGAATATGGTGGCGGTAAGGGGAAGTGATTATATGCGCAAGACTGTATTTTTGCCCAAGTCGTTTTGGAAAATGTATTCCAAACCCTCATATTCAAGTTTGATTTCAAGATTAAATGTTGCATAATGTTGGTCTTACACAAGAAAGGACCACAAATTATGAGTCTCCAAAATATGCTACGCCAATATGAGACTTGTCAATAATGTTCTCATTTTTGTTTCTTATTTTATTTTTTACTTTGTGATTAGTATTTTCGCTCTGTATTGTGGAAATACCTATATTCTTCTATAGATTTCAATCTTCATTGATCAATATGTGATTCATTTGTTTTCCCCTTTCGATGTTTTCCTATTTGAGTATGTACATTGTTATTGTCATTATTTCTTAATGATTTACTTGTCTTGTTTGAGTTTGTTTAAGGCTCACAATCTGAATTTATTGGAAAGGTGATACAGGTTCTTGGCCTTAATGGTGTGTTTTTTCAATTGAAACTAGCTGTTCTACTGTTTGAAGACCTACTGCATTGGTGAACACAAGAAGATGTTGGGTTGCAGAAAAAACATGACGAAAAATACATAATCAGAAGATTGGAATCCAGAGAGTCGTCGAAGTATTGATGCATTATAACAAGAACACTTTTGCTCATTTCTACTTGCTAGACTTGTTTATGGTGTCGCTTTATCCATGTAGCCGATCTCATTTAGTAAGATAAGGCTTCGTTATTTTTTTATGCAGTTGCTAAATTTGTTTATTTTCATCCATTTTACAATATTATTTATTGTTCCTGTTTTGTTTCATGTATTTTCCTTTCAGGGTATTTATATATCTTAATATTTATTTTGTGTCAAAAAAAAAAATATCTTAATATTTATGTACTTTTCATGTGTTTGATCTTTTTTGTTTAATTGGGGTTATGGTCTCACGTGGATTAGGCGGTCTCATAAAGCTTAATTAATGGCTAAATACTATGAAGTTTCGTGTCAAGAATATGTTATTAGTAAACCATAAGAACAGTACTATGGGTTTCATCCAACTTTTCTGCTATTTTTTGTTTGTAGATTGACAAGCAAGAAGAATTTGAATTGGGTTTGTGGCACTTGGGATGATTTAGAGAAATGCTTGAGTAAAGACATTGAAGTTGGATATTCTAAGTTTATGGTAAAATTGGTCTTATGTTCTTTTTTAGTTGGTTTTTTCTAGATTGGCCTATGACAAATAACTTGGTGGAAAAAAACTATAATATCGATAGTGCTTGACCTTTATTTATCTATCTATTATAGAAAGAGTTAAAAACGTTGTAATCAACTTTGATGTCTATAATTCCTCGTTGATTAACATTTTTCAACACATATTTAACTCTTAATCTACGGTGTGGGGAAGCAGAGGAAAAAAAAAGACATTTGTCTGACTTGTGCGCCATGCCTCGTATTAGTGTTAAATAGATGTCCAACACGGTCCAAAGAGTGTTGAAATAAAGAAAAAGCTAACTTTTTTCGACAGTTGTTTGATTTGTCCTACACGTGTCGTACGAGTGTCATAGAAATGCAAGACACTGACGCGTATTAGACACCACGACATCTCTAATTCCTAGTAGCATTTATACTTCATATATTGTCCCTCATGAATATTCTTATATATTAAAGTTTTTCTTCACTATATGGAGTATGTATGAGATGCTTCAAGGTTTAAGCACTCTCAATAAATCATATATCATGTTTAAGACAATGTACCTAAGCATTTATCAATTATCACCGATGTATTTCCTTTCAAATTTTAGCACGCTCAATCAATCATGGGTTGTGCCGTGCACACCAAAAAATTCATTTTGTATTTTGTTATTATATTTTTAATTAAGTGATGTGTTCTACTTTTGTTTTTAGAAGGAGTGTTCTACTTTTGTTAGTTGTGAATAAGGTTGAAGTTTTAATTAAGTGACCCAGTACCTTGAAACATAGATGACTCATCCCCTTTTTCTTAGGTAGTATATAGATGCCAATTGTGAAAAGCTTAGCCGGTGAACACGTCACTTAATTAAAAATACTATGTCATGTGAATATGTATTCTTTATGGAATTTGTTTACTATGTCATATTCCTTATGGAGAATTTTTGGATTTGTTAATGCATTGTTGAATTCATTTTGTATACCATGCAATCTTACTTCAGGTAATTCATTGGAATGCTCGAGGTCAACCAGTTGGGGAAAAAAGCCAGGGTTTTGTCAGTTACATACTTACATTGGAGCCATCGTTCGTCGGGAGGTTCCAATTAGTATGAAAAATTGGAGAAAAGTCAATGTTTTGTTAGTTGCTTTAGGTTTGTCATCGTTCATATATAGTATTGTGCACGGACTTTGCATTTTTATGCAAGTGTCCATTAGATGTCATTTGTAATTAAGTTTCTGATCAACAATTATTGATGTTTATTTCTATTAATGGATGATTGGTGTTTCTAATAAGTATATATATTTTTTGTCTAGTCAGTATCTTATTATGATGCTTTTTGTTGTAGATATAATTTTAAAGATAAAAAAAATTATTTTATTAGCGCTGTAAGCGCTATTAAAGGGGGTATAATTAAGATACTTTCTGGAAAATGCTAAGAAACATCCGTTTAAAAATAGCACAAAAAATAAGGCTATATTAGCACTTTTCTAAAAGCGCTATTGAACACTACTATTTAATAGCGCTTTTAAAGCGCTATTATAGGGTTCTAACCTATAATAGCGGGGGCTTTCTTAGCGCTTTACCAACGCTAAGAAAGCCCCCGCTATTATAGGTGCGTTTAATAGCGCTTTACCAGCGCTATTAAACGCTATTAAATGGGGTATTTTGTAAGAGTGATAGGAGGGATCGGTTCATTTAACATGCTACTAACAATAGTCTTTGGATTGAAAATTTGGAATAAGATCAAGGTAAAAAGTACATCAGTATTGGTGTGAGGAAAAATCAAGTTAATGACCAAATATTATGAAGTTCATTACTGAATCTACTAAGTGTTTACAATACAGCAAGGGATTTGCGTGAGACCAATCACCTATGGAGTATGCCCAAAAAATTTAATGCCTCCTTTTAGTGATTTACAAATTTAAAATAAGTACTTCATTCGGTCATTATTATAAACAAAATTTTCTTTTTTTAGATACATTGAATAATTAATATATTTAGTCTTTATTTTAGATTAGGTACATTAATTATTCAATGTATCTAAAAAATTAAGTTTTACTTGTAATAGTGACCTATATTAGACAATGTTTGATTGAGAGAATGTTTTGAACTATGTTCAGAAAATCAAACTGATCATTGAACTGATGAAAGCACTCGTTTGAGGTTCAAGTGGTTTATTGGTTTAAGGATCAATGTGATTTAATTGCATTTGAATTGGTGATGGTTAAATAGTAAAATAAAATAATGTAATATAGTATATTTTAATCGGAGGTATGATTAAATTTTGAATATAATATCGTATCATTTATTAATTCATATTTATCTAAGAATTAATTAAGATTTATAATTAGATATAGATATAATATAAAATTTATCTTTTAGTTAAGTCTTGTTTAAATTGTTTTTTGAGTGAAGGTTCCTTTTAGATTCCCAAAAAAAAGTCGCAAGACCCAATTTAGTTTGTGAAAAAGATAATAGTCACTTTTAATCCCTAAGAAAAATAAATAAGGGCAACTTTGTCGTTATCTTCTTTACACTTTGTTTGGTTGACGAATTAAATATAAGGGAATGAAATCAAAGTGAAAAGAGAAAAAGAATAAAAAAGAGAGAAGTATGTAGTAATTTGCTATGATAAAAATATGTGTATTTATGAAATGGCAGAAGTAAAGATGATTAAATAAGTTTTTGGTTCCTATAAAATATAAATATAACGAGTTTTGTTATTAGTCTTCATAAAAAAGTGACATGTTTTAGTCTCTTAAAATTTGTTTAATTATACTCAAAAATTAAATTTTTGAATGATTTTTTACATACATGTTAAGAAGAATATAAGAAACTCTTTTATATAAAATTATAAATTTTTAATATATAATGACTTAAATATGAATTTTTTTTAAGGGTTAAATAAGTAAATGGTCTCCTTAAGTATACTACCATTTGATTTTAATCTCCCTAAAATATTTTTTAGGCTTTTGGTCCCTCAAAAAAATTTCACCCATGAAATTAGTCTTTGTTCTCAATGTAGAGCAGAGACTAATTTCATGGATGAAAAATTTTAGAAGCACCAAAAGCCTAAGAAATATTTTAGAGGAACTTAAATCAAATGTTGTTATATTTAGGAGAACTTTTACTTATTTAACCCTTTTTTTAAACATCAAAATTTCAAGATAAAATAATGAAAATTTCGAACTAAAATTTAAATTTTAAACTCATTTTTTATGGAAGAACTTTTCATAATGACTATTTGTTTACACTGATTTTTGGTAAACAACCGCTGGTTTAAAATTAATTACTTGCAAGATCAACTAGTAAATCTTAAGGACATATTATGCTTTTCATTTTCCAGAAATTCATGATTGTTCTTCAATAACATAGAAAGAATATGAAGAAAACTGTTGAATCTGACTTAATCAAATCCGTCAAAGTTACTTTCAAAACGAAAATAAAAGGAATTGCTTGAAATAAACAAGTAAATTGCAAAGATATTTAAGAAAACAAACTTCAATTGCATTGATTGATTGTAAATTGGTACACATGTTCATACATTGCAACTTGTGACTCGTTTATCTCTTGAATGCGGATAGTTTGAGTGTAAGTCTTTTGTATGATTGAATTGTGACCACTTTTCGTTATGAGAAACTCATGTTTATACTAATAGAAATAACTACCTACATCAAGATTTGAAACTATAACTCTTGAAAACGGACAACAAATATCTATTTGATTTGAAATTCAAGCAATTGTCCCGAAGAAATATCCGTTGCTTGACCTTATCCACAAACGAACCGCTCTTCGATGTTCTCCTGCTTTATCGAACTGAAATCCACACTTCGAGTATTTCTAGCAAGTCCAACCTTCGATCAAATATCTAGATAGAAAACCATATCGTTTCTTTCGATTTTATAAGGTCAACTTTAGTTTGACTGCATTTAAGGGAGCCTTAAATTTATCTTGCAAACTAATTATGTGGGATATGTTCCAAAAAAATAGTGACTGATCTTGCAAAGACAACTTGAGTATTAGAGTTTATTTTTTATTTTTTATGGGGTTAGATAAGGAGAAAGAATGTGTGATAGTATATATAATAATAATACAAACATTTCTTTACATAAACAAGCACAATGAAGCACTTTATTAATGATTGTATAACGTAAGTCTTATTCTCCTAAATCACTCTATTTTTTCTTGAAAACAAAATCACTCCATTTTCAGAGAGAGCTAAAATTGAATTGCCCTCTCCTCCATTTCAAACAATTTGAATATAAAAGTTACATCCATTATACACATGCATCCATGAATGTTCAAGTATAGAAACCGTAGGACTTGGCATTGAGTATGATTAGCCTCAATCCACCTATTGGTGACAGAATCATAAGGAGGAGGCCAAGTATAATGCAAATCTGAAAATAGTGTAGCCCAATAAGATAAGTTATGTTTTATCTTTCAACCTCTAAAGATATCAAAATAAATATAACAAGAAGTGTGATGCAATTCAACATACCCAGTTGGTGAGCCAAGACAAGCTAAACCTCTTAGGTTTGTAAATAGCAAGCCACATAATGCAAGGAAGCTACAAAATCACATTATATTTCATATTATATTATGTTGAGCATTATTATATCAAATGTACTCCAAATATATTTAAAGAAAAATAAATTTTATGGACTTACAAAATATGTTGTGGGAGCAAATGCCAATCCTCCAAAAAATCCAAGGAGAGCACCAAAGAATGGGAAGGTTATGCCCACAAACATTGTGAATGCTGAATCAAAATATTTATTATAATCAGAGCTAAACAAATAGCAATTGTGGATTTCATTAAAAAAACAAGTAGAAGAAAAAGACCCCGAAATCATATAAGTGGAGTCAAAACAGTCGTGAAATCTCCATCATCGGATAAAGATAAAATATTATGATTTCATCAAATTGATTGTAAAATACAATTCATAATATGAGTAAACTATTCATCATCGAAAAGATTTGCGATTTCACGGAGATAAATAACCAACTTTAGAAAGGTGCTCACCAACATAAACATTGCGAACAACAAATCTTAGGAGTCGGGTTGGCTTGAAACGCAATTTTTTGACCATTACGGTCTCAATCATGTCAAAAACAGGCATTGCATACAACTATAAAGACAATAAAATAAAACAATGTCAGCTATAACAAGATTTTAGTAATGAATCATATGCAAATGGAAATTATTATTCCATCATACATACCTGATAGCTTCCTATAACATGGATGACAACAAACATGTTAGCTGCAACTATAAGCCAAGTAGGTTTATTAAGAGAAGTAAGAATATTATCAGCAACTGAATTGCCAAACATCCAATATCCAATAAGAGCAACAGGGAAATAACACAGAGCTACAACAATATATGCTAGTAAAACTCCTCTCCACATTGGACCCTTGGATGGTTTCTCCGGTGTGGAAGGGATTGTTGCTTGAATCTCCAACACCACATTGTGTCCGGCATAGGCAAATGCAACATCACCTAAAGCACTGAAGAAATTGAAAACAGTTCCTGGTGTAGTTGTGGCTTTGTAGCCATAGGCCACATCTGGTTGAACTCCCTTTTTTAATGAAGCCACCCATGCAATTGTTGAGTAACTACATAGAATTTAAATAACCGACACATTTTCATAAGTTTAGTTCAAAATTATAAATTAAGAAGATAAAAATCTGATCCAATTGAAAATTAATCACAACTTTTTTACCATTGTACTTTTATTTTATATATTAATTTCTGGACTAAAGTCAAATGGTTTAAACTTTAAAACAGAACAATGTTCTCTATGTACATTTTTTAACAAAAAGAATTGCTATATTAGTGACCGAATCAATCTAGACACCTAAAATGTCAAATTGGTCGCAATATGTGGATAACTTTATTTAATAATTTTTTTGGCTTAAATACACTTTTGACCCCTAAGTTTGTAAAACTTGCGATTTTGACCCCCCCCCCCACCACCACCACATTTTGAAAATAGCATTATTGGCCCCTCAAGTTTCACCTCCTGTACGAAATCATGACCCCCCTTAATTTTGACCTAGCCAAAGCTGATGTGGCGCGTTTTTATTAAAAAAAATTGCCACCTATCATTTTTGTTATCCACTTGGATTTAAAAATAGTTAACATTATTTAAAAATTACAAAAAATAAAATAAAATTAATGAATTTGGTGAATCTACTTTTGTCAATGGACAGGTGTGAATAATTAATACTTTAGATTTCAATTCTATCATTTCTAGTACTTTCCCCTCTGCTTCTTCATTTAGTGTGAATATGTAAATCAAATAATATCTTAAAAGAAGTAGAGTGTTTCCGGAAAGAGTCAACAGAGTTGGTTGATTGAATGGGAAAATAGCAGTGGTGATGATGGAAAGGAGAGCTTGCTCCAACCAACAGTTCTAAGATAATTAGACAAGGATAATCAGTTTAGCAGAAGAAAATGAAGTCTGCACTAGTTAATTTTCATCATTTAAGAAATTCATAATATACCAAATTCATTTATTTTAATTTATGTTTTGTAATTTTTAAATAATTTTAACTATTTTTAAATCCAAGTGGATAAAAAAATCATAGGTGGCAATTTTGTTTTATAAAAACGCGCCACATTAGCTTTTACCAGGTCAAAATTAGGTCATGGTTTTGCAAAGGGGGTGAAAATTGAGGGGCCAATGAAGCTATTTTCAAAATAGGGGGGCCAAAATCACAAGTTTTGCAAACTTAGGGGGTCATAAGTACATTTAAGCTTTTTTTTTTTTTAGGAAACTCTATTTAGTTATTTTGTTCGCACAACAAAAACAAAAATTTATTTAATTATTTAAATATTAATGAAATATAGTATCAAATTGCTGTTTATTTATATTTTAAAAATAAATATTATATTCGAACTTTATTGTGAACGAGTCGTGATTGATTAGATTGTTCTTTTAGTTAGTTTTTTGAGAGGTTCCTACCTCCACTGATGAGTTTATATAATATAGTCACTTAGACAAATACGTTGCTCATCAATAAGAGGCAAACATATCATAATTCTTCCAAGTCTTTCTAAAGTCTCTATGGATCATTCGATCATCCAAGGTAAGTTAAGTGATAACTATATTACAAAAGTTTCTATAATATTATGTTATATACCATTGTATGCATGATTTTGGCCCATTCATAAATTCTAACACATCATCCTCAAAATTGGTCAGAAACTCATTTAACTATTGATTTAAAGATCGATTAAATGACTGATTTAGAGATCCATTAAACGACCAAATTGAAGTATTGGTCGCTAAATCGTTCACTAAACCAATCTCTATTTACCTTTTAGTAGTATTTACCAACATGGTTCACTTTTATAATTAAGTTAACAAGTTTTCAGCAAAATTAATATTAGAAAATATTTAAGAAAAGAATGTTGATGATTGATACTGACCAGTTGACTTGTTGATAAAACTCACCTCAAAGACATGATTGCTGCAGCCAAGGAGATACCAGCAATGGAATTGAAGTTGGGAAGATGGGCAAGAATAAAATGAACAGAGGCAAATATCATGATGAAATAAGTAGTTTTCATTGATTTGCAATTTTTCTTACACACCAAATCATGAATTTTCTGCAGTGATTTTCCCCCGGTGACCATGTAAACAATGTCCACACCAACTTCACATATCAATTGTTGTGGTACGACAATCCATAGTCCAAGCTTTTCTCCAAATGCTTCCTGCCCCAACTCATGGTACCTGTCAAACCGTTTTCCTGGAACCATTTCATGCATCTCAACCATTTGCCATAGAGTGTAGAGGGTGATTACCCATGATAAGATTAGAATCACCACGCCAGGACCCCTGCAATTCGACATTGTAAAACATAAACAAACTTATGTTTCATTGAGATTTAAACGTCCTTGAGATGTCAAATTAGTGGTAATAGTTTCACAATTTTTGTTGTGTTAACCCTTCGGTTCTAATGGGAAAAAGGTCCTGATAATTCGGAGTTTGGTCAAGAGGTAAGTAAGGTTTGACCAAGAAATGTTCATCAAGGAATCAAACTTAGATTCTCTTGAACGATTCGTCATTCGTGAAACTCGTTAACCTCCGGAGTCAAATTTGTTCGGGATGTAATAGTGTCACAGTATAATCTCAAGAGACGAAATTTAAATCCCTCGGCGAGGTTATATAATTGTCATTAATTAGTGTCACTTTGACTAATAAAAACTTGGCTCATGTTAACTTGTGCCCTAAGGACACATATTAAGGAATCTAAAAAGAGCAACTATGCATTGGAAAACATGACTCCGATATGATTTGATTGAATGTGTATTTTATTTTTTACAATGTCATTTCGTTCTATACAAATTAAATTCTACTCAATATGCTATTAAAATATTGATTATGAGAATAGCTACCAACTTATATGAAAATGGTTTGATCAAGTTTGATTTTAATCATGGAATTGGAACACAGCCTATAAATAAATGCATAATGAACTAATAAATGATAATCCAATAAACACTTAATTGTAATGTTTCTTCAATGAACCCAATAAACACTTAGTTGTAATGTTTCTTCGATGAACTTATGACATAGTATACCAATAGTTTTGAAATTTGAGAATTGGGATATGACTTGTAATTTACGGTGCATAAAGAAACCTTGCGGCAAATAATAAAAAAATAATAGACCCTTTGGCCACTTTTTTTTATTTACATTTTTTAAATGGTTGGTATAGAAGGAGAAAACAAGAAGATTGTTGTCTCCTTGAAAATAGAAGTTCATGGACATCCATTTTCTAATAAGTGAATAGGTTAAACGGTAACCTAATCGGTGTTGATTCGTAAAACAAAACAAGGGTTGAGTTTTGAGTCAACTCATATTCATCTTTAATTTTTTTTTCTCTTTGAATTTTTCAAACTTGTACCAATCATATGGTCACTCATATTCAAACTAGAATTTTTCAAACAACGGTTGAGGGTTGAGTTTGGAGTCACTCATATTCTCCTACTCGTTAGGACGAAAAGGACCATGAACTTCTAGTTCTAGAATATGGTAGAGTTAGCCAAAAGTGTAGCATATATAGCATTAGTAGTATACCATCCAAGATTTGCCATGGCAGATGGAAGACTCAAGACACCAGCTCCAACCATGGCAGTAACGTTGTGAAAAGCTGCGTACCACCATTTTGCATTCCTTGAAGAAGTAATGGGAAGCCAATCATCAATTGCCTTTTGTTCAGCTGTTCTTTTATCTATCTATTAAAGAGAAAAAAAAGTACACATCTAATCTCTTGAGCAAATTCAATAATCAAAACTAGATTTTTATTTATTTTTCATACAAATAAATTGTGAATAAATGCAAGACATAATAACATGTGTTCTCAATTTATGTTGTTAAGTTTACCTCTGGTTCTTGTGCTGAGAAAGAGACCTTTTCAGCCTCTGAAGTAGCAATTGGTTTTTCATTTTTTGGAGACTCGGTTCCCATGGTGGTTATTAAGACAAGTATGCGTGTAGTTTAATTTTTTTGGGACAAAGAGGAGAAATATATAATGAAATGTTGATAAATGATTTGATATGGGAAATGCACAATACTTCTGAAAGTGACTCCCAAGAAAAGTCCGTCCTAGTGTTGACACAAACAACGTATTCAAGCCGGCAATTTGTGTCACATATTATATATACTATATACTATGAATTAAAACTTAGTAGAAAGGGAAATTCATTCACAATAAAACAATCCAATAAAAAGTTGCCATGTGGCATTTGTCTTTAATTAGTTGAAATTTCTGTTTTGCCGTCTGTTGAAATTATTGATTATGAAGCATTATGCATTTCTGTTTATAAATATATGCTTGCTAAAGTTTAGTCTTTAGTAGTAGTGTTAGTTATATTATTGATCCGTGTAATCTGGTTGATTTCTCTGAAGAAAAGGGACGAGTAACCACTAACTACTCTTGCTGAGAACATTAATACCAAGTTTCATCCTAAGTTACAACACCCATCTGCCTTATTTGTGTCTTGAAATTAATGAATGATGGGCATGCGCGCGCGTGCACACAGGGTTTAGATTTTATTATTCCAATGCTATGATCAGAGAGCCAAAATCCCATAGGCAGCACGGCACATATTATTAACTAATTAACTGGACAAGAGAATTTTGAATCAGTTAATTTCTAATGTCTATAGATTGGCTTTGGTACAAAACCATTTTCTGATATATTTGTTACCTTGCAGCAGGACACTATAAAAGGAGCCAAGTGTAGCTGTGCAACTGAGATGACAGAAGAACAAGCATTATCGGAGCATCAAAGGATGTTTGTAGAGGCACATGACATAAGAACCTAATGCTGACCAGGATTCCAAAAAGTATCTAAGTGGAACTGAATGTTTGATAAGTCCAACATCAATTCTTGACACAAAAGCTTTAACCTCATTTGAGAGAGTCCTTTCTCAATTACCAATAGGAACAAAGCTTGTAGCTCAAGGAACAAAGTAGATTAAAAAACCATTGGACTTGGTCTTGTTGGTGTTCTAAATGATGAAACTTTTCATCAAAATTCCGATAATAAACAGAAAAGTTCTGTTTGGAACTGAGCTTAGAGTGAAAATCCCTCCCCTGCCAACTTCCACGTTTGAGTCAAAAACTGATGTTTTGAGTGGCAAAATCAAGGATTCACAAAAGAGTGTTCTTAGTTTTATTGATATGGAGTTTTTTGAGTGAACAGTAGCAATGGTTAATCTTACATTTATTATTAACTACTAACAAATTAAAAAAACAAACTGAACTAGTATTGGTGGGGTGCGCCAGGCCTATGCAATAGTGCAATGCATAGACGACACATGAGAAACCCAATAGCAAGCTATTGAAGTGGTCTCTCCCCCTCAAAAAAGTAATTTAATATCGTGTGACCCATTGGACCACATATCAGATATTAAACTGATAAGAACAGATACTACACTTGATCTTAGCCAAAAGGCCGAGAAAGGTATGAGTTGTAATGAGGCCTCGCGTCTGGTTTTATATCCACTGTCTACTCAGATCCTTTCTTCATTACCCGATGTAGGACTTTTATGCAGCAGCACCCTGGGACTCTTACACACTACTCCCATTTATCTGCTGCTAAGTTTCGTTTCCCTTACTTAAATTTTTAACATGATGCCTCCAATATCAAAATGGTAAAAAAATATCATATCTCAAATTTAAATAGTCTGCAATCAATCATACAAACTATGAGGCCACACACACAATTTTATTTTGAGTAATCATGATATTTAACAAGTTGAAGGCTATGTTCACAATCAGGAAATTCACTTAATAATTTGTGATTCTTTTACGCTACAAAATGGTGAACACAAGAAGAGGTTGGATCGTAGAAAAAACATGGTGAAGGATGCTAAGTTTTTCTAAGAAGAATGGTATCGAAAGAGTCCTCAAAGTATTGATACATTATAACAAGAACACTTTTGGTCATTTCTATTTACGAACGAGACTTATGTATGACGTTTGATCCATGTAGCCAGATCTACTTGATAAGATAAGACTTGGTTATTGTTTGATGTACTTGCTATTTGTTTATTTTCCTGCATTTTACTATATTATTGTTTGTATTTTGTTTCATGTGTTCTACTCCTAGGGGGATTCATATATCTGAATATTTATGTCCCGTTCATGTGTTTGATCTCTTTGTTTAATTGGGAGTATGGTGGCATGTGGATTAGAAGGCCTCATATAACTTAACAATGAAGTTCATGCCAGAATTTACTAATAAACAGTATGTAAAAGAACATCAATATATGAGCATAGCATAGAAGGGGTCGGTTCAGTTAACATGCTACAAACTCCAGTCTTTGGATTGGAAATTTGGAATAAGATCAAGGTAAAAAGAACATCAGTAATGGTGTGTGGAAAAATCAAGTTAATTAATGTCCAAAAGTTCATTACTGAATCTACACAAATAGTGCTTACACTACAACAAGTGTTTTGAATGAGACCAAATTACCGATGGAATATGCCCCAAAAATTAAAAATCCCTCTTAATGACCTACAAAGCTCTTACATATTTTGAAGGATACAAATGAATTGATTTAAAAGAAAGGATAAAAAATATTAACTAAAAACATTTAAGAGATTATTGTTTACAGAAATTTTTTAGAATGGCTAAAAACAAAATATAATTATTTAAAAGGTCCAACAATTGATTTAATTTAAACAATAGTGATTTAAAAGATCGTATTTCTAACATATTTATACATTTATGAAAGGATGTGAGCTATTACTCTTAAAGACGCGAATCTTGCAGAAGGATATGATCCTCGTCCTCATGTCGAGACTTCATATGTCAGAATTTTCTTCTTTGTCATTGTTCTCGTATAGGAAAAAGTTCCCACATACAAGCCCTTAATGGGGCAATCTTGGTGAGGATCTCCACACTCAAAGGTGAATTGCCATCAAATATAAGTTTGTAATTGTATGGAAGTTCATGGCTGAATTGGAATAGATTTGTGGTTATACAAATAAAGAACATATTTTAGAATTGATGTGGCTAAAATATATGATTCATGTCCCCGTCTCTAAATTCACTCCCTCTATTAAGAGATGTGTTGGTTAATTTACAATCCACACCAGCCATGAATATTTACCGGTAGAAATGCCAACTTAGTTGTAGTTTACTACAACAAGGTGAAACTCAATTTGTTTAGGATTCTGATGTTGCACTGCGTGCCTTAAAGTATCAACCGAATCAAATTAATGTTTGTAACCACGATGACGTAGAGAATGGTGGACAATATTGAATATTGTCATCTGTCGATTGATTCAGATAGACGTGTTTGGTTCATCTTGGTGAAACTCCAAAAATTCAATGACGCGACAACTATGTTCTTTATATTTAGTCAATATAATTCAGAGGGATCAATTGAGTTAGACACTTTCTTGATGAGATATGTTCATTTTATTCAAAAAAGTTTGAATCGATATATGACATACGAAGAAATCAGAATGTGCATAGATAAATCTGAAAACGAAATTAGTTTGGATCATCAATGATTTTGTTGTGTTTAATTATGTTGCTCCAACTATTATTGATTTATTGTTGACTCCCTTTACATTTTTGTATTATATTGTTGAAATTATCGTAATTGAAAACTTGAATTCTAGAATCCAAATAAGAGCAAAATGAAGATTTGGAGAGAATGCGAAATGAATGGAGGGTGGGAAAAGAAAAAGTCTCAGACAAACTTATTAAACTCTTTATAGGGCCCAAAAGAAGTAAGTTTGGGCTTACAGCATAATAACCAAAACCATTTCCAATGAACCAACATATAAATACACAATAATCAATCAGTGTCCTTGTCCTTCACTAGGGTTTTGGAATCGGCTTTGCGCATCTACAATGGTAACATCTTCTTCCTCTTCCATCCACCAATTCATATACGCTGGTTATGGTTATGGTTAGATTAACGTGTCTATGTGAATGAATTGCAGGGTAAGGGAACTGGAAGTTTCGGTAAGAGAAGGAACAAGACCCACACTCTCTGTGTCAGGTGTGGCCGCCGTAGTTTCCATCTCCAGAAGAGTAGATGCTCGGCTTGTGCTTACCCAGCTGCTCGTGTTAGGAAATGTAATTAGTCTTAATCTCTTGTTAATTTGGTTTGTAATTAGGGTTTATGTATGTTTGGTTTATTAATTCAGTTTGATTAATTAATCATTTTGATTTTAGATAACTGGAGTGAAAAGGCCATCCGTAGAAAGACTACTGGAACTGGTAGGATGAGGTACTTGCGTAATGTTCCTCGTCGATTCAAGAGCGGTTTCAGAGAGGGTAATTAATCTTTTTCTAGCTTAATATGTTCAATTTAGATTCTTAATGTTCAATTTAGATCCTTAATCATTGATTTGTTGTGGGTTTTTGAATACAGGAACTGAAGCTGCACCTAGGAAGAAGGGAGCTGCGTCTGTTTAAGCATTTTGACCATTGTTGTTTTGTTGGTTTCTGAGTTTATTTATAGAATTAGTTTGTTGTTTGTGATTGGGGCAAGGCTTTTTGAACTATTGTTTTCACTGCCTCATTGGTTTTGTACTTTTGTTATATTGCAATATGATGATTATAAAACTATTTCTTTGTTCAATCGGTTGTGTGGCATTTCTAGTTTGGATTTAAATGTTTGTTTTAGTAATTTAAAGTAAATTAAATACTACCATTATGATAATATCTCGAGGAAGCCAAACTTTGTTATGTGAAGGTAGTTCAAGTTTTGCAGCTTGATTCTATAATATGGATGCTCATTTAGTTTTGTATGTCATTTACCCTTGAGATAGTGTATACCATTAGAGCATTTATCTTCATTCTTGAGCTGATATGAAACCCAAACAAATTTCCCGATTATAAGAACAAAATAGCTTTTTCTTAATCTAGGCTATGAATTTAGTGATCTTATTCCCTCTTTTAGTATATTATGGCGTGTGTATGACTGCAATGAAATACCAGCCATGTCAATGGCGGATTTTCTGCATTCTGTTTTGGCCAATTTTTGAAGGAGGGCTGTTCCATGGCCTTTTTCTAAAATGGAGGTTTATCATTTCTGACCTTCTCCTATGGTTGGTCCTCTGAAATCGGTAGTTCTGTATGAGTTATTTTTGCAATATTTGAATTTGGATTGCTTCATTTTAAATGGGTCTGTTGACTGTTACATTCAGATATGTTGATTAGCTTTTAAGTTTTGAATATTATTACTGGTTTGTCATATCTATACGCACAATACCTTCATCTGAACTTTGAGTGTAGGACTACAAATCAACAATAAGAAATTTTAGTCACTTCCTGCAAACCAAGTTGTAAACTTTTTTTATTGAATTTTTGGTTAATAACGTCTCTAACAGAGCCTTCCTACTTGCTATGTATTTCATTGATTTAGCATGTCAAGCTCTTTGGAGTAGTTCATATAATGTGTATGCAATCTTGTTCTCAACACCTCTCTAGTTGTGTAGATAAATATTATTTAATACAATATGTACACTTGGGAGCATGAGTTATTGAATTAGGTTGGTAAACTTCTTTGAATGCTTGTGACCTATCAAGTTTAAGCACTGTCGAAGAAAAACTGACTACGGACATTTTTGTGAAGACTACTGGGGTATATCAATGTCCGTAGTCTTCACAAAGTAGATAATTTTTTTTAGATTTAGGTTTAGACACTTTTGATTAAAAAATGTGAAACGTGGGATTGGAACTCCAGGCAGTGAATTTGTATCAACTATCCCCATCACTTGGACATCTACATACTAATGCTCATTAAAAGTAAATTATCACAATATATTTGAAGAATGTGAATGAAACTGTCTTTTTTGACTAATAGAAATACGAGTATATATACTTTTTTTTTATTATGAAACTATTTTGCTCAATTGAAATAGAGTATGCTGTTGTAAAATTGTTTGAAGGTGTGTCCTGCTGAGCTTAAATATGTAAGGTCTAGAGTTCAAACTCCGACCATTGCAAAACAATTGTTTGAAGGCGTGTAAAAAAAACATCTTTTTGATTAAGAAACAATATTTTTATGAAGAAAACTTCTACGGTACATTTACATATTAAAAAATATTATTTCATAAAAAAAAACATCAATTTATTGTTTCTAAGCATTATACATATTTTTTTTTCATTTAGCTCATAAATTTTACCTCATTCAAAAAGAGAAATGTTTGTATCACAACCGCTACTACGAATGATTTATATTTGAACACAAATTAAAATAGGTAAAGAGATTTTTTTTTTAAATAATGGATTTATTTTTATGTTGTGTGCCTATTTAGATATTTATTTTTTTTAGGGAAAAAGTTAATCTAATAACAAGTGATAAAACAATAAATATTAGTTTAAATTTTTGAGAATGAAAGAGGAGAGGAGAGTCGTGTTGTAATTTGTTGGGTTGCAATGATTATTAATTATTTTGTAATTGTTGTTCTTCATCCACCTGTCTTTTGAGTAGCTCATATCATATCATACAAGAAACACAAAAACGAATCGAGATTGATTCTTGTGATTCCCAGAAGAGTTTCAATTTCAATTTCAATTCATTCTATTAATCCATGGCTTCTCATTCTCGCCGCCGCATGTTATTAAAAGTCATCATCCTCGGTGATAGTGGGTATATATATTCTTCTCCTTTCTTCTACTTAAGAGTGGAATAGATTTTATTGTTTCTAACATAACATAATCATTTTAGATCCAATTCATGTCTGATTCTGTTTTCAAAACATTGTACCTATTCTTCAACTTTTTTATTTGTTTCGCAGGGTTGGCAAAACATCACTCATGAATCAGTATGCATGCTTCAAAACTCACTCTCCTTTTATTTTTTATTTTTTTATTTTTTTATGAATTATGTGAATAATAATAATCATGTAATGATCAAATATTACTTTGTGTCTACTAGGTATGTGAATCGAAAATTTAGTAATCAGTATAAGGCTACCATTGGTGCTGATTTCCTTACCAAGGAAGTTCAAGTTGAAGACAGATTGTTCACATTGCAGGTATTTAATCTAAATCACTTTTACTTGCCTCAATACTGTGTTTCAAATATATGACATGTTTTAGGATCTATAAAGCTCGGAATGACAAATGTTAGTTAGCGGTTATGTTAGTTTCTAGGAAACGAAACCTAGACCTCCTGCTTATATCTCCTTCGGTGTTCCTTAGCTAACCAAATGAGCTTCCTACTAAGGCCATAAACTTAATATTGCACGTTGACAAGACAACACATATACGGGAAAATTCTTAAACACTTGAGATACGATATGTTCAAATAAGTTGACATGAATTTATTACCTACATACACATTACATAAATGCATAACATTTGTATAGACACCAAAATTTCTAATCAATATGTAACCGAATTAGTTGATGCTGATTACAATTTACGATAGTGTAGTTGTGGTCGTAACAAAAAAACATAGACACATACATTTGTATACCATACTTCTTTTTTCCATTCTCCATGTCAAAATGTATTCTTTTCCCTATTAACATGTAGCACAAATTTGTTTTTCCCCAATTGATGTCAGAATGTCGTCAAGACCATCATCAGTCCTATTTAGAAGCTAATAGTAATTGTGTCATTTTCATCTACCCTGTTTTTTTTGGGTTTAAACAGGGTAAATATTGACTGATGTCCTATTTACAATTTAATAGTAACTGTGTCATTTTCATCTACCCCGATCCCACCAGTCACAAAAGCATATCTTCTAACTTTGGTTCTGCAAGCGACAACTCTACCAATTCATGAAGCTCACCACCATCTTCAACTGGGTCATGTAAATATTGACTAATGTTCCGCATTCTTGTCTCTCATTTAGTATATCCTTTATCTTTTTTAGACAAAAGTCAAATTTTGGAACGCACATAAAATTAATCCTCTGCACTTTTGGAATCCATTTTGTTCCTCTCACTACATGATGAAAAACAAGACTGTTTAAGAAGCTATTGAGCAAGTTTTTGGAGCAGTATCTAAATCACATTGAAGAGATATCCCAAACATATTGCTCAAGAATCTAAAAAAACATAAAAGAGTTGAAGGATACTCCCTACTTCCTAGATACATATCTAGGCATATTGTACCATGACACTTTGTTTTTTGATATATATGCTGTCAGTATGTGACTATGTTCTATTGAATAAGTGCTTGAGATATGATGGCATGGTTGGGTATGTTTCTTTTTGCGGGATAAAAGGATCAATGCTTGACTTTTTTGTAGACCTTTATATTGATTAAATGGATCTGCTTTCCTAAATATGTATACAATATGAAAGGGAGATCGAATGTTTTTCTTTTTTGATTTCTCACAGTTTGCATCCATTTAAGAGAATCTTTTAATTGCATTTGTCTAAAATAGAGATGTCCTCCTTGTACATACAGATCTGGGATACTGCTGGTCAGGAGAGGTTTCAAAGTCTTGGTGTGGCTTTCTACCGAGGTGCAGATTGCTGTGTCCTTGTTTATGATGTAAATGTCATGAAATCTTTTGAAAACCTTAACCACTGGCGAGAAGAGTTTCTTATTCAGGTGATTTTTATTCTTTGGCTTCTGAGGATCTTAATACAGTTTCTAAAGGACGGTGATTAATTTTATACCTAATTGATTTGTTGTTTTTTAGGCCAGTCCATCTGATCCTGAAAACTTCCCATTCGTGGTGTTGGGAAACAAAGTTGATGTTGATGGTGGAAATAGCCGAGTCGTAAGTTATTTATAACCTCAAATTATTTTTCAGAATTCAATCATATGTAGTTGATAGATTTTCTTCCTCTTGAGAGGGGTTTGATTTACCATATGTTCACGGGTGGTTAATTCTACATGTCTGCATTTGTTGCTTCTGTTTCAGGTTTCTGAGAAGAAAGCAAAGGCATGGTGTGCTTCCAAGGGGAATATACCATACTTTGAGACCTCTGCAAAGGAGGGTTTTAATGTTGAGGCTGCTTTTGAGTGTATTACCAAAAACGCTCTCAAGAATGAACCTGAAGAAGAATTGTGAGTTTTCGTAAATTTTAGTGTTTTTTTATGCACATTGTTAACTGTGGACCATTTAAGAAGTTTTGCTCTTTCAAAAAAAAAAAATTGTTAGTAGGATTTAGAATATTAAAGATGGTAGGGGGGAGAAGGAAAAAGATGCAATCTTATTTTAAGATAGAGTGGCTTTGATTCACAACTTTGATTTGTTTTTCGTTCATTTCACCACTATGAATGAATGTATAACTTGTTATTTCAATTGGAGCACTAGCTAGTTTCAAGTGATTCTCTTTGAGGAGGATGGTTGGAACACTTCCGTAGATATTTTGTTTGATCCTGGTTGTTGATTATGACAGATACATGCCAGAAACAATTGATGTCAGTGGCGGTGGACGGCAACAGAGGTCAACAGGCTGTGAATGTTGATAAGAGTTCTTTGAATAGTCAGCTTCACATGCAAAATTGGTGCCAAAATATTGCATCCTTCAAATTGGTGCTACATTCAGCAATGAAAAGCCTGGGACAACTTGTCCTTCTTGTATCTCTCTAGTGGCTTAGATGTTCTCCTGTTTGTTTACTTAATGTTACCCCTTTATTTTTCATAAGTAAATATATTCTGAGAATTTCAAGTTTTTGCTTTTGCCCATATATATGTATTAAGTATTACTTTTTTTAACCAAAAGTTTGAGTATATTGCTTTATATATTTTTTTAGGGCAAGTATATTACTTAAAAAGTTTGAGTATATTACTTTATATATTTTTTTAGGACAAGTATATTACTTTAAATTGCACTAGTATGTTTTTTTTTTTACTAAAATTGTACTAGTATATGTTTATTTGTCGACAGTTTTATCATTGTATAAAATTTTAATTAATCTTGTTAAAATTGTAAACGGGCTTAATTGATCAAAAATACCTTTATGTAACTTACGTTAATATAAAAAGACATTAAAAATTATTAAAAGTATTGTCGGCAAGAAAAAACCAACCTTTGAATAGAAAGATATTTTTGGGCAATCGTATATTGACCTTTTGGTGAATTGGAGCTTCAGTGCAGCATGCACCCCGTGTATTTATTAATTATTGCACTTGTTTTGATTTGATGGAGTTTGGTATCTACTTGCAGTTGCATGTATAATAAAAAATATCGAGTTTCACATTTACTTGTTTGTCTCACATTTACAAGACTATTATTCTTTACAATAGATCTACACATGTTAAAGAGATGTGATAAAATGTGATAGAGAAATAGGTATGAAAAAGTGGGACTCTTTTTGCAATTAAGTTGATATAATATACCTAAAAATGGAACAATCCATTATAGAAGTTACGTGCCTTAGAAAAAAACAGAACTATCAGGAGACATATCGTTTTATATTTCATTTAGTTGTTGTGACAATGAAAATCATTATCAGTACATACAAGTGTATGTGCCTTGTATCTTATAGGGGTGGTTTTCTATGAGATTTGAATGGAAAAATGTTAACCAGTGCACCGGTTCATCCATCACTGCTCAAGCTTTTTGCCATTTTGCAGTGAGCTAACTCTGATAACAATCTAAATTACATCTGGATCACCCATAAAAGAGGGGGAAACTGAAGAAAGTTTGAAAATGCTCAAGCAAGGCATCCTAATATATATTTTTCCATAATGTTTCCTTTCTAAAGGTTAACTACTTTTCTCCCAAAACATTGATTTGTTCTATAGCTCATCTTTGGCGACTTGATCCTTGACTTTAACGTGTTTGTTGATGGATGCAGCCAATTCTTTCAAACTAGATTTCGTAGAAAGCTTGATCTGCATTAAACAAGCGTTTCGTTATAGAAGCGGGGTAATTTTGTAAACGAAAATTATATCACCAAGATCAGGGTGTCATTGAGTAATTACCGGATTCGTCTTATCAATTGCTTTGTAAAGTATAAGTGTGGGAAAATCATTCACCTGAAATATTAGGAAAGGTAAAATTAACATTCAGTAAACATAAACTTTGATCATATTAGTGATGAATATTATTCAGTGTTTTGTTTACTATTAAATAAAAAAAGACGAGACAACTTCTTTGTAATAACACTTACTTGCAGTTTTGGATGTTCATTTGCTGAAGCATCTATCTTTGCAAATATTAAATTACTTGAACTTTTGTAGTGTTTTGCCAACTTCTCTACTTGCTTGCTTGTGTCCTCACAGTTGAAACACCAAGGCGTGAATACCTGTTTTACAGTAATGATTCACGAGCCACGAGTTAAAATCAACCAAGGCATACGCAAATAAGCAATATGACAGGGTTTCTATCACATTGTAAAATGCTTTTATTGAATTCTTTGAAATAGTGAAATCTCCAAATTAATACATGACGGAATTTGGACACGTGTCATTGCTTGGGTTTCTATCACATAGTAAATTGCTCTTCTTATTGAATTCTGTGAAATAGTAAAGTCTATCATTTTATCCATAAAAAATTGGTGCAAATCAGAATTTTTCAGAAAACGATGAGTTCTTAAATGATGAAGGCATTTTCCCCCTCCCTCTTTAAATAAGTATGAACATCGCACACATAAAAGAGATATAGAAGAGATAAAACTTCACAAACCTCTAAAACCACATCCTTCTTGCTGTTCAAAATTTCTTCATCAAATGTTTTCCCAACAACAACTTGGACAATAGCTTCAGTCTGCAAGTTGGAATGCCATTATCATTAAATTGAAGACGACCTTGAATTAAGTTTCAGGACAAAATATATAACTTCGAAATTACTTTTTTTGGTCTGTTATATTATTATAGATAAGTAATTAACTAACTATATGTATAAAAGAATAAATGTGACATATTTTACGTATAAATTAATTTATTCACTTAAATTGAACGGCTTATAAAGGACTGCATACAACACTGACTGCCCAACTGATGTTCTTGTTTTGTCAAACACTATAGTAGGACAAAACGTCATGCAGAAAAATGTCATATGGTTCTCACATTATCTGGTATTGGCTGCGACTTGAAGTAAGTCAACAAAGAACCTTGCACAAGTTTACTGCAGAACTCCTGCAGAAGTCCAAGTTAACATTAATTAGTTTCCTTCAGCAGGTGACACTCAAAGAGTAATTAATATGAACAGAAGATAATACTTCAATATTGCTTCGTGTTGGTTTTGACTCCAATAGAAATTTTGAGCTCATTCCATTATCAAATGCAGCTACCTATTTGGCACACCAAGAAATAATTTGTATAAGTTTCCACAATTATCTAGATTGATAAACAATCCAAAACAAGTCATTGTTATTAACTTGAAAACTAACCACAGTATTTGTTGATTCTTCAAGTCCAAACATTGTCAGGAATGGCTTTGCAAGGTTCTCGTCGTTAATATCCACATATATAAACATTATCTGCATTTGAAGGAAAAATTTAGACCAGAAAATTGTATAACGGTTTCGAGACCCCAAATACAGATCAAAGTAATTACCTTCGACTTGAAAGTTCTTGCTACTTCTTGAAGTGGATCAAGAAGATTCTTGAAGTCATCACTGTTTGCAAAGACAAAAACCTAGGGAATAACAGACAATTAACTTTGGCTATTCTTAAGCTTGAACGGAAACATAAATGATCAAATAAGTTTAAATTTTCAACAGCAAAGCATCCAGGGGCAATCAACATGTGGCAAAAACACGCAAGCGACAGAATAGGAACAGAACTGTACATCATTGAATATCCAATTATAAATCAAACTTGGAAATAATAGTGACCTGATGCTTGACTGGGCTTGAGTAGACTCTGACAGAATTCATTTCAGTGAGCTGTGTAACTAATGGAAATTTGTTGTAGCTCAAAAACTCCATTATTTTATCCAACGTGAAAGCTCCATCTGCATAGCCAATAAAGTTTTCCCTATAGCCTTAGTATGACCTCACTACTTGGTGTTGATGTTTGGAGAAAAACAAGTGAAAGGAAAGAAAATTCATGGTGGACACAAACAAGCCTATAATTGATTCGGCAAAATTTCAACTGATCAACTAAAATGAAACTGATAAATGCGAATTTATTACCCAGCTCAAGTTAATCGAAAGGTTAGGAATTTCAAGTTAGTTCTTTTAAGTTTTCACATAGTTCTGATTAGCATAAATATAATGCACTAGAATGAATTGAGTATCTGTTTTACTTTATCTTTTAAAGCTATATTCACTGTAACTGATATCAGTATCTGTTCTACTTTTATCTTTTAATGTCAAATACTAGAACGAATTGAGCATATGGATAGAAGCAAATCACAGACTCACCATATGCGGTATATCTTTCAGGTTCGCTCTTAACGATCCCGAGAAAATTACCAGTAGGCTTGATATCTGGATAAAGAACTTGGGCAAGCTCTACCTTACTCACTTCAACAAACTGGGTTTCATTATCGGACTTTGCAGCACTCACAAATTCTTCATATTCAGGGCCCTGGCATATTTTAATACAAACATGCTATAATACCACAGTACCAAATCCAGAATAATGAAATTTTCAAATTCAGTCTTTCTTAAAAACGACTCTTCAAGCATCACTAAATATGCCAAATTATTTTGTTAATTGATCAACACCACATCTCCCAATCACGTGTACCTCTAGAATACATTATGAGATGATTTTACTGACCTCAAATTTATCAAAGCGGCCAATGAGAAAAGTGTGATACTTATTCAGAAATTCCTCTGCTGCTTTCTCTGTACTTATCCGAATAACAGGCGTACCCGTCCTTTTTCTTGCCCATATAACTATATCATCCCTGGAACAATCACAAAACTCCTCAACATATAAACATTTCATGTGATTCAAGCAATTCATTCTAAATAGTTCAACATTAATCGGTGCATTGAGGTCATCATTCGGGATAACAAGTAGGGTTACAAAACAACGTCTGCAACCACGATCCAGGGCGGACATCCAGGTTTTTGATGTATTTATAACCACACCACGACAAGGATTAAGGTTGCACCGGCCACATTTTGACTACAATTCTCCACAGTATCAAATACACAATGTGTCCGCAATTTAAAACTTTGATAACAAGACATCATGAAAACAAATCAATGTACAATAAACAAGTCTCTATAATACATAAACCAACACCAAGCACGTACTAGTAGCAGAAACCACAGTTATAAAAAATGTAGAACTGAAAGCACTCCTTGGACGCCAAATTGCGTTACAAAAATACCTTAACATATAAACAAACATTCCAAGGAGTGCTTTCAGTTCTACACTTATCGGTGCCATGAGTTCAGCATTTCAACACTTATCGGAGCCATGAGTTCAGCATTTCAAATAACAAGCAGGGTTACAAAACAAGGTCCGCACCGCAACAACAATTAATACTGCATCAGCCACATTTTAACTGCAATTCTCCACAATATTAAGAATCACAATGCTGCAACAATTTAAAATTTGATAACAAGGGCACTGTGTAAATAAATCAATGTACCATAAACAAGTCTCTAGAATGCATAAACCCACACTGAGCACATATTATTAGCAGAAACCATGGTAATAACAAATGTAGAATTGAAAGCACTCCTTGGACATCAAGGTGCATCACAGAAACTGTTAGGACTTAGAATAAAGGAGAGTTTGTCAGGATTGAAGTTAAGAGATTGATTAGGGGTAGTTAGTTGTTAAGTTTGTTAAACTTTCTGTTTTAATTGCTGCTAATCCTATGGCCTATAAATAGGATTAGGAATTCATTTTATGAAAGTTGTAAACTAGAGAATGCTTTAGTGAGGGGAGAGTGCTCCCTTGGGGTAGCTTTGAGTGCAAGGTTGTCTTCTTCATTATAAACCTTTTGTATCTTCTCTTTCAATCCTATTATCAAATTCAACTGTTAGTAAGAGAAAGATATTTAAAGAATTCTTCTTTTCTCAATTTCGTTGATCAATCTTTATTCTAGTTAGAATCATTCTCTTGTTTATTCAAATCTGCTCAGTTTTGGGAATTCTTTCCATATACCAAAAAAAAAAAGGTTCTTAACAAAAACACCTCAACATATACACATTTCAAGTGATTCAGGCAATTTAATTGATAAATAGTTCAACATTTATCAGTGCCTTGAGGTCCACAATTTAAGACGCGGCATCAAGGTTTTTGATGTCTCTATAACAGCATCACAATATCAATTAAGGATGCGTCAGCCACATTTTGACAGCAATTCTCTAAAATATCAAGCATCACAATGCAACAGCAATTTAAAAGTTTAATAACAAGGGCATCATGAAAACAAATCAATGTACAATATAAACAAGTCTTCATAAACAACAACAACCACGCCTTATCACACTAAGTTGGGTCAGCTACATGGATCAAACGCCGTCTTAATGTTCTATCATACATCATATCCTTATCCAACACATTAATCTCTAGATCCTTCTTAATAGTTTCTCTTATAGTTTGTCTTGGTCTTTCCTTTGCCTCTACTGATTTGATTACTCTCCATCTGATCTACTCTCCTAACTACATAATCCATATGTCTTCTCTATACATGCCCAAATCACCTAAGCCTAGTTTCCACCATTTTTTTTTACTATAGGTGCTACCCCAACTCGTCATTTCTTATCCTACCCCGCAAAGCAAACCAAAAAATTCTAATAAAAATAAATAAATAAACCAATACCAAATACATACTAATAGTAGCAGAAACCATGGCAATAAATAATGTAGAATTGAAAGCAATGATCCATAGACAAACCCAACAAGTTGAATAAGGTATAGTGAGAGTTCTTACGCCGTGAAACCGCCGGAATAAGGTTGAGAAGTCCCATTAACAAAAAGCAGCAAAGTAGGGTAGCCTTTAATCCCAAGAAAAGAAGCAGCTTTAGTAAACCTATCACCATCCACCTTAGCCAAAACAAGAGAATTCCCAAACTCTTTCAAAGAATTAGCAGCTTCAGCAAAATGAGGCATAAGTTCAGCACTTCTTGAACACCAAGGTGCATAACCAAGAACAAGAACAAACTCATACCCATTAACAATTCTCTCTGTGTTTTCATTATTGAGTTCATGAACAATCCTTTGTGCTTTGGTTAAAACCTCTGCTTCAGATGATTTCACACCATCATGATCCTTTTCTCGCTCTAATTCATCGTCTAATGCTAATAGTTGATCAAATTCATCAACTTCAGAACATTGTGTAACAACGTTGTTGAAAGTGAGTAATAAGAGAAGGGTTAGAAGGAAATTGATAGATTTTGACATGGTGAGATTGAGATCTGATGGGGTTTGTGAAAAGATTAAAACTTTGGTTAAGATTTGATTATTAATGTGTATATATATGAACTGAAATGATTTAAAAGGGTAAAGTTTTAGAGAGACAAGACTATGATCACGCCTAAATATTAGGGTCCCATGTTAACAAGATTTGTTGTGTTCACTCACAATTGTTGACCAATATGTTTTTGTTATTAAGAAAAATAAATGCTTCATTTTTTAATTTGATTGAGTAAATACACAAATTAGTCTTCCTCCATACATACCATCACGATCTATTTGGTTTTTAAGAAATAAAATAAAAACATAATAATTTTTAAAAATTTGAATTATTAAATTAGTCTTTGTTAAGTTTGCAGGTTGAACTTTTAAATCTTATAAGTTCAGAACGTTTTGTGAAGGACAGATTTGTTAATTTGTTTAGAGAGTTAATTTTGTTATATTAAGTTTTAACTTATTTGTATTTGGGCTAGAGACTCTATATGAAACCTTAGGAGAGGGAATTGTGGGAGAGTAATTTTTATTCATTTTAAACACTTTGAGAGTGAAGTTCAGAACATTAGATAAGAGAGAAAATTTAGAGAAAGTGCATTTGTGCATGATTTCTCAATTGTGTAATTTTCTTATATCGCAGTGGATCATTCAAACGTTGGGGTTCATCTATGAAATGGGTAACCAAATTTCTTGTGTTGCAATTTATTTTTCTTATTTCTTGTGTTTTATGCATTCAATTGGTTCTCAATCAATTAGATTGTATTGACACTGTTCTTCATCGAATTTCAACGTAGTTTCAGATGGGAATCACGACCTAACGATCTTTTATATGAATCAAAATATCTCTCCAAAATGTCCAAAAATGATTAGTTTAACTCAAATTACTTGCTTCTTAGCTAGGAATGGAGAATGGTCGGTTCTGATCGGATTCAGAAAATAAAATTTCATTCTGACCAAAATCATAGTTGATTAACGTGATCTTAATTCCGAACGTATGAAGTGTTAGATTTGGTGGGTGGCAGATTATTTGGTTTCCGATTGCAAATGTGGGTTGGTACTAGTTGTTGAAGTTGGTTTTGAAGTTCCTTGTAGTTTGCTTCTAGTCTCACATTGCTCGGGTTTTCGGGCTGTTAAGTGTATAAATATGTTTGAGTATCCTCATCCTTTAAGCTAGCTTTTGGGATGAGATCCAAACACATTTAACACCAGTATGATCTCATTAGCATATTTGATTCTTTAGATAAATCACTTGATACTATTATTAAACGATCATTTTATGAGCTATAAATAGACATCGGTTACCAATTATCTTTTGTGTGAACGCCTCAAATTTCACTTTATGGTTTGTTTGTTTTTAGGTTCACTCTCGACTGTTGTCATCTAAGGATGTTGGCTCACTTACATCAATTTACAACAAAAATACAACTTCACTTGTTTACTCTGGAGAAAAACTTTTCACTTTTTAGACTTGTCTCACTTCATGTATTTATACATATAAAATTGACATGCATTTATTTGCACAAGACTCGCAAGATTAAAATACAGAACGATTCAGAAACTTTTCTTGCAAATGGACTTCCTCAATCTCAACAATACTCCACAAACTTTAAATTATACAATTTCAAGTTACAATCTCAACATAGATGAACTTCTGAAATGAAAAAAATCATATTTAATCATATGTGCATGAATTCTTCTTGAATTTGATAGGTTTTGTTCCAGCAGAATTGATAACCAAAGGACAAGTGATTTCCTTATGATGCCTTGTCCTTACCAGTTTCCCCACCACATCACCTCGCGATCGGATTTCAAACTTCAACACAAGCGCTACTTCAACGCTTCCTGTTTGTGAAACTGTTATGGTTGATCCAGCTCCATAAAGGGGAATCTTATTACCTTCCAAGTTCACTGATACAATACGGTGACTCTTTCTTGGCTGATAGTGTTTCTTCAACTGCAAAAAGTTAATTAATTCGACAGAAACATGTTACTTGCAAGCCAAGAAAAATATTACTTGAATTAACTAATGTACTTGATACATTTTCAATGATATTGATACTGTTTATTGTAATGTTAAGAATGATCTTACCTCACCGGTTGCGATACTGATATCTGAGTAAACAAGATTGATGGGTGAAGTGTGGACATGGATGCCAAAAAATGTAGCAGGGTTGTATATGTTCATGTGCAAAGTGCTATTAATAGTCAGAATTTTTGTTGGGACTCCTGTGTGGTCTGTACCCTCCCAAACATATAGATTATGTACTGCCAAACTCTGCATTATTAATTAATAATCACAATGTTAAACAATACTACTTAATTTTCCAAGGAACATTATAAATAGCAAGTATGCTACTACCATTTCTTATTTGGTACAAAAGAGGGAAAAACCCAAAGTGATTGAAACAAAATTGGAGTATATTATATGTATTGAAATACAGATATACTACAATATTATTATTATATTTATGGTATAGTAACCAACCATATCCCATGTGCTAATGCTAACTTGGATTAAAATTGAGTTTCAGGAATAAATATAGAAACATACAGGTTCAGAATAATAAATGAATAAAATAACTAACTTGTTATTGTCAATTTATAGAAACTATACAGTTATTTTGAAGTTGAAAAGCTAACTGTACTTTCAACTTTCATTGATAGAGAGCCTTTCTGTCAGTGTTAATATCAGCCAACTAAAATGTATGCATAGTAGGTGCAAGTGCAAATGGAAGAAAAGTCATCAAACAAATTCTGAATTAGCATTTATGTACTCTTGATGCCTTCTTCAGAAAAATGGTCCACAAAGAAAAGTTAAAACTGTTTAGTAGAACTTATATAAACAACTTAAGCTTAATTAAATGCTTAATCAAAGATAAAATAAAGACAAACTGATAAAATAAGTTGAAAACAACTTATGAACATGTCATAAGCTGTTTTTATAAGTTCTACTAAACAGTGTCTTATGTAGATAAACTCAAATATGTCAGTACAAAGAGAGACTCAAGAATAACAAAATTGGTTACCTTGACAGTAACTTCTGCCTTGAAAGGCCTGCTAGCACCCCAAATGATCAAACAAAACACAGTAAAAACAACCAGAAAAGTAAACACAGCAATCAAAGCTTGAAATCTTCTAGCAAAAGACATATCCTCGAATTCACGATAAGAACCTTCTTCAAGAATAACACCACACTCAGGCCACCCTTTATCATTCCTCTTTCTACTACCTTTCCTTCCTGAAGATGACCTAAAAATCCCCGAAAACCGACTAGCAGATGAGTTTCTCGAGTGACGGCCAAAAGAAGGATGTGAAGGAGACTCCATAGGACTGTTTGATATTGGAGTAGCTTGCATGGAAGATGACTTGTCTCCATCATGTGAATCTCTTGAAGGACTTTGTACATAGTATACAGGTCTCTTTGGAGATCTTGATGGTGAAGATGGAGCTAAACTAGTTATATCAGATTCTGATTTTGCAGAAAGCATAGTTACTTGTGTATATTAGTATCAATTTCAAGTGTCACTTGATATATATATATTAATAATATACACACACACTTGAAGTTTGTACCTATGCAAATGCAATATTATAGAGAATTTAATAGTAACTAGTACTAGAAAACAATATTGAGAACTTGTGTTACTGAATTCATGAAACTAAGCATTGTATATGTATGCATGTGTTATGTGTGTATCAGCAAAAGTGAACAAGTAGCAAGAAACTCAAAGAAATGGAAATAAATGAGATAATGGTTTTTGAATATATGTGATATGATATGATATGATGAGTTTGTTTGCACTTTGCAAGGAAATGGAAGTAAAGAGAATAAATGCAGAAGTGCTAGTGCTTTGAAATTAAAAGGGTAAGTAAAGTAAGTGATTGAAAGGCTTGGAACAAAACATAAAGGCTTGGAACCAAACATCACTGGCTGCTGAAAGTGTCGGCAGCTTGTTTTATTATCTATATTTCAAATAAAAATGGTAAAGAAGTTTATTATTTATGTTGTCCTTTTTTCTATGTGGGGCACTAGCCACTTCAAGGGGTCTCAATTATATGAGTTGGTAAACTTACCTAATTAGGTTCCAACTTGGCAAGTCCTCTTGTTTTTTTGTCTGTCCTGCAGCAAGTTGGAGTGTTTGTGTGTGTTTTCATTTGTTGCATGTGTGTTGTGATATGTTATTTAAACAATTATTTTAGAACAATTTATGTGACAATTGAAAATATACATAAAAAAAATGTAGATATTGATACGAAAATCAAAACAAGACAAAGTAAAAACATAATAAAAGTAAAAATAAAGTTATTTTAAAATGGTTCTACAAATATTATTTGCCATGTGTATTTTAGGTACGTTTTATAATGTATTCGTGGCGTATGGTTCTGTTGGATTAAAATAAAGTGATTGATGTTCCCGTGAACTTAGCTCAGTTGGTAGGGACATTGCATAATTTATGCAGGGGCCGGAGTTCGAACCTCAGACACTTCACTTCTCCATATTTAATTGTGTGAGCTTCAAGGTCTTTGAAAAAAAGAAAAAAGTGATTGATAATAACAAATGAAACCAACTACATTGGTAGTTCAAGAATGAGAATTAATTAAAAAAAGTAGTTCAAGAAGGTGAGAGCTTAAAGAAAACATGACTTATGAATTTAATTTACTATATGCAATGACTTATTTAAAAAGTATATAATGATTGTTGTTTGTCTAACCGACAGTTTTCTACGAGATATCTTCATACTCGTGATGAAATGATACATAATTAATATTATAAAAAAAATGATAATAGAGCTCATGGAAGATTACACAAGTAGGGTATTTTTTTTATCATGTGGAAATACAGTAGAAGAAAAAGAAAAAAAAAAGAACCAAGAAAGAAAACGGATTATACTCTCTAAAACACCATCCTCGTAGCATCAGCCAAGATGAAACTAGAAAGAGTTAAGGGAGTTTCTACGGTGCAGTCAGGAAACTGACTTTTTTGAAAAAGTTAATTTTGATTTTAATGTTTGATTCATTTTTAAATTGTTGATACTGATTAATGATCAATAGTATTTCATCTAGTAATGCTTGCAACATCTTGGACTTACAGGTACTATTTTATCGTTGGCATCTTTAACATGCAAATAAATTTGATGATATTATGTGATAGTCTTAAGTGTTACACTTTGTGGGGTGTTACACTTAAAACAAGGTAGGATAAAATTAGATTAAGTGTAGTCTTGTTAATCTGATGAATTGATGATACTATGTGGACTGAACTTGATGCCACTGTACAAACAGTGAGGTGTTACTCACTACACTTTTGATATTATAATGTTGACTTCATCAGAAAAATTATTTTCACGAATTCACCATAGAATTTTTCAAGAGGTTAAACGTGACATGAATTAATAAGAGTGAATATGTTATTTATAGAAACGTTAAATTTAGAAAATTAATATTTATACAATTATTTTAAAACAATTCTTGACGTTCAACAATGACATTACTAGTAATTCCATAGCTGCAAGCAAAACAACCAACCTATAGAAAAATCTCTTATTAAACCCTTATATCCTAAGTTGTCAAAGGAGCTGATTAGTATGTACTATGGAGATACGTAGCAACAAGTTACGGGCCACGATGAAAAATGTCACACAAAAAAAATAACTATATTAGTAGAATGGAAGAGAGAATGAATCTAATTCAACACCTTATTTATATATTTCCAAGCGACCTTATCTATCAAATGTTCCAACAAGTTGTCATAAAAAAAAGAGGATTGGTGGGGCTTGCATGACCCTTGATCCAGGTTTCATGGTTGTCTCTAAGGAAGTTGTGAGAACTTACTCTTGAAGAATAGGCCATATGAAGAAACAAGTATTTTAAGGGACATCTAGTGTATGGTTCCACCACTAAAATGATAGGTTAATTAAGCATCAAATATCCAATTTGTCAGCACAACTTATGTGCACATGTAAAAATAAATTCCAAAAAAATTATTTAGATTTTATCAGAGCCTGGTTTCGATCCAGGGACCTGTGGGTTATGGGCCCACCACGCTTCCGCTGCGCCACTCTGATTTCTTGTTATATCCTTGACATTTTAAATATTTATTGTAAACATTCTGAGTATAAACTATCGCTGCATCCTTCCAGATGTCGAGGTTCCTTACATCGTTTGGGTCTAGTGGTATTAAACCGAAACTTGTCATTTTATTTTTAACATTATAACATATATTAATTTATTGATTCTGTATAGATGTTTTTCTACGCAAATTAAAGTGCAGACTTTGTTTTGAGAAAACAACATTTGGAATTGGAACCAAATTTTTCATAGTCATGAAGCATGAGGACTCTTTAATTTGCTTGCGGAAATCTAAAACTTAGTCTTTCAACTTGAGTAGATAATAATGTTAATTAGGCTATTGGACAAGTTCATAGCCTAATTAACATTATTATCTAACCATCAACTATAGCACTTTTCTTTTTTATTCTTGTACTTAAAAATTATTAAGCAGATAATCATGAACTATTGGACACCAAATCTTCGTCCATGTCATAGTGGGACTTTGGTTGTTGATCGTCTGCCGGTGCCTTTTGATGTATTTGATTTCCATCTTATGATCTCAATGAATGGCCAATGGTATATGTTACTTCGTCTCAAAATAAATGATATTTTTAAGAAGGCATATTAACCTTTAAAAAATGACACCTCTAAGATCGCAAACCAACACCATTAAATATTCATGCCACCCTACAGTCTTTGGTGTATTCTGAATTGAATATTGACAGTCAATCCGATCCTCAAGGTTCAAGTTCTAACAAAAAAGAAAAAAATCTAACATGATAATTAACATATTAACATCTGTCATTTAAAAAAAAAATCCAACTAAGCGTGTATAACCAGAGAAATAACAACCAATTCACAAATCTTAAAAAAAAACTTTAAAAAAAAAAATCACAAGTAAAACATAATAAAAAGAACTTAAAGATAGAGTACAAAGTACAAGAGAGGGACTATTATATATAAGGATTCACATTTCTTTGGCCTTCTCTTATATATAAGGATTCACATTTCTATTTTTTATATTGTCACTTTCAATTCTTTGACTCATTACATTACATATTCACATTTAGAATAAATGTGAAGTAGTGACCGTGACACAAATGATATTATAGGATATCATTGAAAAAATGTTTTGCTAACACGTACCTTGTGTGCTCCAAAGACATATTTTTTAAGTACTTTTGAAACATTGTAGGAATGATTTTTAAAAAGTATTACTGTATTAATTTCTTTAACATGCGTCTTTAGTATAACGATACATTAAAAAAGATAAATGTTAACCTTCTCTTTTTAAAAAGTTAACGGTGCCTTGAGAATCGTAGTGAATCGATCATTTTAAAACATTTTTTTTTTTTTTTTTACAAATAGATCAATTATTTTTGGTCGGAATAAGTATGAGCCGATTGATTTCTATTCAAATTCTGAGATTATAACTAATGCTATTAATACTGTAGAGAGAATCCAAATCCTATAATCACAATTGTCATTTCCATTTTAGCATAATCAGATTTCTAATACTAATGATGTAACGGATTAATGTTAATGTTTTTGAAACTTATCACCGTAATGTAAGATCCGAAATGGTGCTTAAGTTAACCCCAATTTGCGGCGAAATGGCTTCATGTTTAACACAAGTAATCAAGTGTAGAATGAATTGGTAGTTTGGAACACGTAAAATGAAGCTGTCTTTTTGGGACAAAGATATGGTTGCAAGTAACAAAAATCAAGCTTGAAATGAAATGTGGATATCTATTGTCATAAACAATTCAATTTTTTTCTTGACTCAATCATAAACAATTACATAGATAAGAATTGATATAGTTTTGGAGTAATCTATTTCATATTTAAATCTAGTTTATTCAATCACGTTACTAAAAAAAAGGATAAATAAAGAAAAAGAGCAGTAAATAAAATAGATAAAATATACAGTTATGAAACAAATTGTTTTTGTTCAAGAACAAACAACTAAACAATGTCCCTAAAAAAACTACTAAATAATGGTCCACTTCACCCTTTCGTGTCAATGGATAGCAATTAACTTGTGTCCATTCAATAATCACTAACTTTAGCCAAATAGAAAAAGATTGTCTCCAACATACACATATACCATCGGTTAATATTATATCGATAATAGATGCATGAGTTATTCAATAAATTTAAAAAATGATTTTTTTTTGTTTATCATAGTGATGGGATGATGTACATAGAAATATAAATGAAGGAAGGGGAAAAACATAAAAGTAATTTAATGAAAATTAGTAAAAATAGAGAAAATGAAAATTGCATGCAATAACTCAATTACCAAATTTAAAATAGTTCCTTTTATTTTTGGCCTCAGCAGGTTTATCTAGTACAGTATCTTTGCACATCAATTACCTAGTAAAGACAACATGAGTCAGAGTCACGACAACGACCATGATGAAAAGTATGAGTGAGGTATGAGAAAGTTAGTACATATATCCATTAATAGAAAATGCTAAAAATCTCTGTAACCAAAGGAAAAATAAAAATAGTAAAATGTGCCATATAGGCATATAGTATTAGTGAATTGAGTCATTCCCTTAACATAAGGAATGCAATCATGTTTTTTTCCGTGTCATTTTAAAGTCTATCTCCTTTCCTTTCTTTAGTCTTCAAAATAGAAAGAAAAAAAATTTATATATCAATGTTTAGATCTCTTTTCAGTTCTTGGAGATAAGGTTTAACAGTAACTTCAAAGATGTTGGAAGGTAAGGCTATGATAGAAGATACTGACATGCCAACTAAGATGCAGATTCAAGCCATGGCTTATGCTTCTGAAGCTCTTGATCTATATGATGTTATTGATTGCAAATCCATTGCTGCTCACATCAAAAAGGTTACATTTTTCTCTTCATTCCTTGTACTATACACACAACATAACATCATCATTAAGTTGTTCATAGATAGATAGAAGTTGTTCATTAAAAAGATAAATTGATATCCAAATATTATTTATTTTTCTTTGAATGTCATGTCAGGAGTTTGATGCAAGATATGGTGGTGGATGGCAATGTGTGGTAGGTTCAAGTTTTGGGTGTTTTTTCACTCATTCTAAGGGAACATTCATATACTTCACTCTTGAGACTCTCAATTTCCTTATTTTCAAAGGAGTTTGAGCTACTTTTTCTTCATCTATTCCCTCCATGAGTACAAGAGAAAAATGCAGATGGAGATTATATTAGTAACAACTCTCCCTAGTCATTAAGTGAATAATTAGACCTTACCATTGTAATGTTTTGAAGGGTGCTTTGCATTTGTAGTGTTCATTTTTATTTTGTAAATATGATGATGGATATTTAGCTTATTTAGTTCAGTATTTTCAATGATAAAGATCTTCAGTTTTTCCTTAACTGCTTTTAATATGGTCACCTTATCTGAAAGTTGTGTGGATGTTCTTTTCCAATCCCTCATAGTCTAATAGTCAGAAGCAGTCACAGAACAAAAACTAGCTAAATTACATGTATGAAATAATATTTTTATGAATCAAGTTGATTAAATGAAAGAGTACACCAATATCAATTTTTTTTGGTTACAAAAATATCAATTTAAAGATGAAGAATTTGCAGATGTTAAAACTTTAAAGTATATCAAAGAATAACAAGGCCAATTGAAAATTAATTAGAAGAAAAACTAATAATGGAATCAAAGGTAGGAATCCAGATTCGAATCAAAGGTGGGGACAACCTTTTCTTTTCAAGTCCCTGATGTGATATCATTGGTACTTTTAACTTTTCTTTTTCATTTATCCTTCCTTCTGTGAGAAATATTTTAATTGGAAGCCAAGTCTATATTAATCAACTGAAAATGAGCAGATAGACTAGTAAACCAACTCAAAATTTATAGAATCTTTAATGGGCAATTAAGTAGCCAATTTCTGATTGTTTAGCTACTCTTAACTCTTAAGTGATTCTTCTTATGCTACATTATCTTTTAAGTTTTATGCACATTTTAATTCAATAGGGTAATTATTTGAAGTAACATTCAAGTAACACACACTTTTATCAGTTTATCCTTATGTTCAAACGATTAGCTGATTGCAAAGTATTGCCTTTTCAAACAATAAAATTTGATTGCACAGTAGAAAATTGATTCTTTGTTCATAAACAGTTCTTTATATTAAGAATGTTGCTTATTTTTAAGGAATCTAACTTGCCACATAAATGGGCTCTCCTAGAAAAGAAAATGGAACTTTTGTTGATTATATGGAACCTATTTAAGACATCACCTTGAAGATGTTCTCACATATATTTCTTGCATACAAGAACAACAAAGAAAGATATGCTTTATCCAAACAAAATCATTTGTGTTCAGCATCACACAAGAAATATCTATCTATAGCAGTTTAACTTCTATAATAGACATTGACAAACCATTATTCAAATATAATTCAATCAATAATATCACAAGACTGGAGTCAAAAGTGGCTTGCCATTAAAGTGGGCTTCCAAGTTTGCAATCAAAAGGTCTGACATGTCTTTGCAAGTCTCCACAGTGTCACTCCCTATATGAGGAGTGAGCAACACATTCTCAAGGCCTAATAACTCCTCAGGAACATTGGGCTCATTCTCAAGCACATCGAGTCCCGCTCCACCCAACCGTCCTTCGACCAACGCAGACACGAGTTCGGGTTGGTCGATGATTGGTCCACGACCAATGTTGATGATAACCCCTTTTGGGCCCAATGCATCAATAACTTCACGATTCACAATGTGACGTGTTTCTTCGGTGAGGGCACATGCTACAACAAGTATTTGAGAGTTAGCTGCCAAATCAAGGATGTTAGGGTAATACTTGTATGATCCTGTCTCTGGTTTTTCAGATCTTGAGTGGTAACTAACAGGGCACCCAAATGCTGCAGCTCTCTTTGCTATTGCTGAACCAATCCTTCCCAAACCAACAATTCCAACTGCTTTACCACTAAACTGAAATACAAATAAAACAATTATTCATATGATTGTATTATGCTTTTTAAATTAAATGGCTTAAAAAAATACATGGAGGACCAATAGCAATAATTGCTAAACTATAAACGAAGCCATTTTTTCTCAAACAAATTTACTACCATCATTCGTTTTTGATTTATTTAAAACTAAATGCTATTAAGTGGACCATTATAGGTTGGATCTATATTATTTATTTCAATCATAGAATATTGTTCATATTATATTAGTCCCACAGTTGTTTGGTCACGTTAGTTTCTGTTAATAGTCTCCTCATATTGGAACGAGATAAGACCCGGAAATAAGTTTACAAGTAGATGAAGTAGTTATAACCTGATTTTGTAAGAGTTATGCTAGGTTCAACATAAATTTTTAAAAAAGAAAACATCAAAGCTTAATCAACATTCTTAGATCGCTATTACCAAGTCACTCGGATACTCTAGATGTCGACATGAGGTGTGCCTTAAAACTTAAAATCCCACATCAGATATGATAAAACATAAAAACCAATTCATAAGTGAGTCAATCTCATCTTTTAGGTTGAATTAAAGTCAACCCCAATTCTAAGAGCATAAGTTTGTACATGCCTATGATTACAAATATGGTTATCTATGTTGACTTTATGGTGTTCTTGACCGACCGTATACAATTAGATTGATTCTTGTTTTCTTAACCAATGTCTTAAAAATATTCTATAGACATATTATTTCTAACACTCCCTTTAACATATACTCTTCTATTAGATTAAAGTTATGTGAGTACATGAATTTCACAAAATAAAAAAGTGACCGTTAAAAAGAGAATTTTCATATATTTCTCATAATATTTATACTATTGTTGTTATTATTATCTATTTAAATTTAAAAGAAAACACATTCCACAAATACTTACAAACAAACACGAGTCGGTGTCGACACCAACACAACATCCTGTCGTTCTCTCAAATTACTCTCTTTGGTCATTATTATAAGAAACAACTGACTTTTTAGATTCATTGAATAATTAATATATCTGTTATAAATATAGACTAGATACATCATATATACAATTGTTTATTATAATAAGGACCGGAAGGAGTATTTTTGTGTTTCATAGCCTAGAACTAAAAAATAAAAACGTTAAAAGAGTGAGGTTGAAGAGAAAAAGGACCTTAGAAGTTAAAGGATAATCAGAAGATTTCCAAAGCCCACTTTTGACATAACCATCACTCTTGGGAATCTTCCTGAACACAGCCAAAGCATGAGCAATAGCAAGATCAGCAACATCATCAGTCAACACATCCGGCGTATTCGTAACACAAATCCCTTTCTCTCTGCATTTCTTCAGATCAATTTTATCAAATCCAACACTGTAAGTAGACACAATCTCAAGATTAGGAAGAGAATTGATTGTGTTTGAATCCGCTCCGATTTTGGTGCTGCAAACCAATGCGCGTATTGAATTTGCGTGGGTGTCGGAGAAGGATTGAAAGGAAGGATAGTTCCAGAGTTTGAAGAGGTTGAAACGGTTGGAGAGTTGTTCTTCGAGGTTGGTGTTCATTGGATATGTCATTAGAACACCAATGCTTTCCATTGCAATCGAACTCAACAAACAACAAATGTGTGTGTGTTTTGCTGTCACTGTGAGATGAGATACAAATGACACAGTAATTAATTTTGGTAAACACTGCTAAATATGTTAAGTTATAAATTTTTGCTAACCTTTTCTAGATACATAAAAATCACAAATAATTATTGAAATCAAATACAAAATGTCGAGGTTCGACTATGACATACTGTCTAATAATTTTGACATTTTTATCGATTGATATCTCTTATAATTTTGAGTTAGATTAATTTTTATATGGATGTAAAACTTTTCCATCTATCTATATATATATATATATATATATATATATATATATATATATATGGATAATCATGACCATCAAATACTTTTTGTAGATATTTTATATATATGGATAATCATGTCCATAAAATAATTTGATTCCTTTAAAAAAACATAAAATAATTTGATTAAATGTATGTATAAAAATATTGTATTTTTATTGGATATTTCTACTTAAATACATAGTTATGTTTAAAAAATATATATACGATTCTATTAAATCTATATATACTATGATTATTGACAACATATTGTCAAGTTTAATTCTTACTACACAAAGTTCCTTTATGATGAAAAAATCATGGACACATTTGTGAAACCGGAATTTTATCAAAACTTGAACTTCGATGAAGCATTTTTATTTTTGCAACGACATTTTCACATAACTCAAATCTCACTTTTGAGAATTTTATCTTCATTTGTTGTTGGATTGAGTAGAATCCACAAATCATCGGAAAACACTCTATAAGCAAATTTATGAGTCTAGAAGCTTTTCTTGACCCTAATGAACTCTTGTTTAGTATGACTTATAGGCACAAAAGACGGACAAGAGGCAAGGGAGTTGAGCGAGCGTAGCAAGTGAAACGACCTTCCTTGTCTAAAAGTGGGTTAAAGAGGAAAAGTTGAAAGTCGAAATGACAAATATGAAATATGTACAAATATTAAAATCCAAAAGATTATTGTAAAGACACTTAAATGAGTTATTTAAATGTCACTTTTGTTACGGCTGAATGAGTTTTGAATAACTAAGTTTTAATCTAATAACGTATCTATAAAAAAAGTAATATGGTCATAAAATATAATAAAAGACTCGAAAAATATATGTGCAGGTGCAGATGCCAAAATAAAATAACTTGGTGCTAAGATTTTAGACATGACAAGCGGTATAATTGGAAATTTGAATTGAAATATATATAGTATAGTAAGTATGTTCCTTTGATTCTTCAACTGAGGCATCAACACCGTTGAGTGATGTTACTTTGTAATTGGCTAGGCGTGCATGTCTGTCTTCCCTGGTCTTTAGTTATCTATATTTGACCTTTAATTACAACCTCAACTTAAGCAAATTTTCAACTAACATAATAATAAAAAAATAATGCAAATTTTGTTTCTCTCACTCTTAAACCCATCCCACTAATTTCTTATACAACATGCACCCCACGTTCACACAACCATGCTCAAAAAAGAAAAAACTAACACAAAAACAAATCACATCCACTCTTTTGTCAAACTAAAAATGCAAAACAAAAAAAAGCTACAATTTCATTTCTTACTATACTTTGGCTTTCTCACCTGCATTATTCCTTCACTCCCACTTTCTCTCCCATTGAGGGTCTCTTACACCCTATGTTTTGTTCTCCCTTGTTCATCCATTGAAATTTTTTAAGTTTTCTTAAAACAAAATGGTTAGAGCAGGGGAGCAAGAACAAGAAGGTTACAGGAGCAAACTGTTTAATTTCAGAGGGATGTTTGATAGCAATGCAGGGAAACATACCAAGAGTTTGAGCGTTGACGCAGCATTGAATCAACAATTATCTACAGAAGATGGTTCTGCCTCATCAAAAAGTCAAGGATCAAATTCAGACAAAATTCCTAAGGCAAAGGTAATTAGCAAGGAGGAAATCGCAGCTAAGGAAGCCAGAGAGAAACTATTGCAAGGTTCGATCTCTGATACCAACATTATATATTTGCTAATATCATTCAAATTTGGTTACAATATCATATTTGCATGAAGTTTAGATTGTCTATAATAAAATTTGATATTCATGGTTGTTTTAAATTCAGAGATGGAACAGATGAAGGAGAGATTTGCCAAACTGCTATTAGGTGAAGACATGTCAGGTGGAGGAAAAGGTGTTTCATCTGCTTTGGCACTGTCAAATGCATTCACAAACCTTGCAGGTATGTATTTTTCTTACTATATAGTTCTTGCTTGATTTCAAGGAACAAATGTTTTGTTATATTGTTCCCATTTTCAGAAAATGATTCATATCATAAATGTTCTATTGTTTTCATTTTCCTCATTTGTTTCTCATTTGTGAATTCAGCATCTATTTTCGGTGAACAAAAGCGCCTAGAACCAATGCCGGCAGAAAGGAAAGCAAGATGGAGAAAAGAAATTGATTTGCTTCTATCAGTCACAGATTACGTCGTTGAAATGGTTCCTTCACAACAAAAATCTAAGGATGGCTCAAGTATGGAGGTAATCTTCTCCCTCTCAGTTTAATTACTCTTTACGGGATATTTGTATTTCAAAACCCGCTGTTAGATTGAAAGCTTGACATTGGTATAAATTTGTTTGATGTCATTAACTACGTCAAGATATAATTATAAGTATCTATCTATAATAGCTATCCTCATCGTTGTTATATGATTGAACCTTACTTTTGAATGAATAGATTATGACGACACGACGACGAACAGATCTCCACATGAATATCCCAGCCTTACGCAAGCTCGATGCAATGCTTTTCGTAAGATTAATAACTTTGCCTACACATTTGTCACCTGTTGAATTTTTTAAATTTTGAATTGATTGTTGATTGTTTTGAACAACTGATGATGATGAGCAGGAATGTCTAGACAACTTCAAAGATCAAAATGAGTTCTATTATGTATCAAAAGATGCAGATGATGCAGACGGTGACAAGGCAAAGACAAACAGTGATGATAAATGGTGGTTACCTACACCGAAGGTTCCAGCAGAAGGTCTATCTGATATAGCTAGAAAATTTTTACAATATCAGAAAGATTGTGTGAATCAAGTACTTAAAGCAGCCATGGCAATAAATGCTCAAGTTTTATCAGAAATGGAGATCCCTGAGAACTATATTGAATCCCTCCCCAAGGTGAGACAAAAAATATCCAGTGCTATCTTAAGTGTCTAAGTCTTAACCCTCCCGTTCCTATGAGAAAAAGACCATAGTAATCTGGGGTTCGGCCAAAAGATAAGAAAAACCTGGCCAAACACTGCTCCAGTCAAGGTTCAAACTCGGGTGCTCCCAATGCATTCGTCCTTATTAACCACTTAGTTACGACTAGTACTATTCACTTAGTTAAAAGTAATCTCACTTTTTCTTACACAATTTAAATTTGTCTTTTTCAGAATGGAAGAGCATGTCTAGGGGACGCAGCCTACAGGAGCATTACAGTTGAATTTTTTGATCCTGACCAGTTCCTATCAACCATGAACTTGTCATCAGAACATAAAGTCGTAGATCTCAAGAATAAAATTGAAGCATCAATAGTGATTTGGAAGCGGAAAATGAACCAAAAAGATAACAAATCTGCTTGGGGTTCAGCTGTAAGTTTGGAAAAAAGAGAGCTCTTTGAAGAGAGAGCAGAAACCATCTTACTTCTAATAAAGCACCGATTCCCCGGCATTCCTCAATCTGCATTGGATATAAGCAAAATCCAATTCAACAGGGTAAGAACATTAAATGATAAATGATTGTTTGGATTGATTTATTTAATCTTATCTACTAGCTCAAGCACTTGTGATACTGTTTGAGAAACCTTATGGAAACAACTTATGGCATGGTCATAAGCTGTTTTCAGCTTAGTTCATAACCTCTCTAGGATAGCTTATGACAATTTCACTTTATATTTTTGTAATATAAAGAGCTTATCTGTAAGTACTTATATGATAAATGATTATCCAATAAGCGCTAAGCTAAAATCATATATGAATATGATGAGGTTTGAAGCATCATCTAACATAATCATTTCATGATAATGGATTTGTTATATATGTTTGCAGGATGTAGGGCACGCAGTTCTCGAAAGCTATTCAAGAATATTAGAAAGTTTGGCATTCACAGTACTTTCAAGAATAGATGATGTACTTCAAGTCGATTATCAAACTCAAAATCCATCAGGAAAAAGGAGAATTTCAGTTTCAAAGCCATGCCCTAGTCCTAGAGAAGAGAATAACAATGGCGGTGCAGAATTGCCTGGTTCAATGACACTATCAGATTTCATGGGGTGGGGATCTGATCAACCCGACACAGACATGAAGAAGGACCCTTTTGAAATTTCAGATGACTTTTACAAAGACATTGAAACCAAGCAGCAACAAAAACTTCCGGCCGTAGTGACCAACAAGAAGGTGTCATACCTCGAGACATTGGGAGTCATGAGAAGTCCGACGTCGCGTCATTAAAGCACCGTACTTAGATTCATAGAGATGTTTAATTCGTCGGAGTCTTGTTTGTTTTTGATCGATTCTCTCCTTTTGTACATAGGAATGGCAGAATCAATTGAGACACTGTCAGAGATTTTTCCTCTGAAGGATTTGTAGTCTGGTAGCTACCAACTTGAGGTTTTTTATGATACCACAATGTATCATTTCTATTGTTTTGTGGTAATAATTTTTATGTAGACATCATTACCAGCTAATGTGTGTAACATACAACTTCAACTAGTATTTACTTTCCATGAACTTTTGTTTTATAGAAATTTACTTTCTACAAACTATCAGTCTAAAATTGATATTTCCATCCTAACCATGTTTTCACAATTTATCAAAGTTTTAGCAGACCTTGTTCTGTATTTTTATTATATTAAAATAATGTACATATGTATATGAATGTTTAGAGGATTGTCTAAAATTTGAGCTTTACAATAATCAAAATAGCATCATCATATGATTCAATGGTTATATAGAGTGATTTTAAATTTTGTAAAATGTTACTTCGTGTGCAAGTATGCTAGTAGTTACACCCAATACCGATAGTTTCTAATATCAAGTGAGTGTGTGCAAGATTACTAACTAGCTTTATCTCATTTACACTCGAGTCCATATGAAAATGAAGATAATAAGGATAACTAATCTAACTGACTATTAACTAACTTCATCTCTAATAGAGATGACAAGAAATGATCATGAACGTATAAAACACATAAACGGCCGAAATTATTTCACTTGAATCAAAAATTATCTATCGTTTTTGGTAAACGGCTGAAATTATTGTGTTACTGTTTTACCAAAACTTAAATAAGGTGGAAGACTCTTAAGAGACTGTAACATTTGGGAAATATAGTTCCCTATAGTTGCTCCTAGCCCCAAATCCAAATTAAGACCGACATCACAATCAAACAGCCCAAACCGCGCGACTCAAAAAACACTGGCTAGGATAGAAAAACATGAATCCAAATTAAGACCAACATCCTAATGAAATTGCTGCAGACTAATATATCTTTGCTTCAATTGAAAATAGAGACAATGACATTGTATTAAGACTAGTAATAGGCCTCATTGAATTGAAGTAAGATGTAAGCATACTTACACATCATGCAATAAGAGATAGATATACATGTTCAGTTCAAAATAAGAAAAGTAAAACACATTGAATTGGGAAACTAAATTAGATCTTGCCACGGGGACCGAGCTTTGGTGGAAGCTGTGGACCTTTCTTGATTGGTAGAATGTCACCTGAAGCTGTGGCACTGAAGTATGCAAGAGTTGAACCACCTCCTAGGATCAAAAACTTGAGCAATAATCCTCTCTTTGTGAATGGAGCTGCAAATGTCTCAAAGAACTTGCTCTGCAATGCAAAGTTTATATCAACAAATGAGAGATCAAGTTTGTGCATTTTCAATCAAAGAAATCAATTAATTTGGTATGAAAAAATAAAACATTTAGCTACCATAAAGCAATTTGTTACAGCATTGAATACACGAATATACTACTCCCTCATTCACATATTAAATGTCTCATTTGAAATATTTGTTTGTCTCATTTTTTGTCATTTTAGAATAAAATACCAATTAAGAACTAATTACATTTTTATACAAATATACACTTATTTATTGTAATCACAGCTCACCTAATTACTTCACTAGCTACTACTTTAGCAAGGATACTTCTTGTTTTCTTATAAAAAGGACTGGAACGAGTACTAATACGGATACTTTAGTAAGTAAAACTCATTTTATCAATTAGTACACTCAATGATTTTCTTAAGAAGTGTGCATAACCTAATAAAGACACTTAATATAAGACGGAGGGAGTATAATCTATTGGACAGCAAAGGAGACTTAAAGTGAACTTATAATGAAAACATGTTTAGTTTGACTTTATTTACGGATATAAACACTTGTAAAACTATACGGGAGAGCTTATGGAAATAATTCATGACATGTTCGATTGTTCATAAGTTATTTTCATAAGTTTTCCAAGTTAGCTTATATGAAAATAAGTTTATTTTTGTTATAAAAATAGCTCATACAAAACACTTATATGATAAGCGTTTATGCTATGAACACTTAATTAAACTATTTTATCCAACAAATAATCTGTTAGATCAACAAAATCTATGACCTTCAGAGCCTAGACACATATAAACATCACTTTGTGTTCACTACTCACTATTAAATGAATGCACAAAACAAAGTAAAGTGATCTAAAATCCAGTAGACAAACCTGAAGAGGGTTGTAGGGTGAGGGTGCATCTGAGCCGTACAAATCCCACTGACCTGTAGTGTTGCCAATATCCTCCAAATCAAAGTACACACTCTTGTCACCATACTTTGCTACCACAGAGCCACTCCTGCATGTTAATTATGTTATCTTAAGCTTTCACATACAATTATAACCCAAATAAGCCAATAGTTTTTTATTTTAATTTTAATTTGGCTTCTACAAAACATACACATATAATATGAATTGATTTAATATGTTAATTGTCTGCGTTATAAACCGCAAATAAGTTGTTTATCTAACTATGTCATATAACTTAAGAAGTTTACTTAAACCAAAATTGCACATCAAACACTTTATAATTTATACACATTAGCATAATAAAAAAAACAGACGGACAGACACGACATCGCTAGTACCTTAAATTCTTGGATTTGAAACTCTGGCGAGAGGGCTTGAAAGATAGCTTAGTTCCAGTAATGGAACTGCCAGCAAGACCCTTAACATTGAGACCAGCTGGCTGTACACAAGCTAAGGTAGCAAGAGAAGCCATATGGTTGATTATTTTCCACTTAATTCTCTTCCTATTGTGTGATCAAAATATGACATGCTTTGGTTTTTGATATCTTTATGTTATTACTTGGATTGAAAGAATCTCATCTTAGACGCCACGTGGCTAACTGTGTATATTTTGTGAAGATTTTGAAACTCATTTATAACATGCCACGTGTCTGAAGATGGATAAGCCTATCCACTTCGATTACCTTGATAAAACAATAATAATTAATTTTTATGTTATGTTCATGCCTAAAACTCATTTATATGTTATGTTCATGCCTAAAACGAAATTTTAGATGAGACATTTTAAAAATAATAATTAATTTTTATTAAATATATTATATTTTATTATTATTATTATTATGAATATCTTTTTTGTCTTTAGACAGTAAAAATGTTTTTTATACAACTATTTTGTGATAAATTTTGAAACAAACCTTTTTTCATACTTTCATTATGTGTTGTCATATATTTTTCTCTTTGTTTTGATTTTTGTATTAATACTTACGTTTCTTTGTATATTTTAATTATTTTATAAGTTGTTATAAAAATAATTATTCAATTAACATACCTCTTAGACACAAATTTTGGACAAAGAGGTGTGACGAATTTTTTTTAAATAACATGAAATTCAAGAAGCTATAAAAAAAAATTGAAAATGAATAAAATGTGTTTGAATAAGTTTTGCAGTTGATACATTTGGCGTCAAGGCATAAATTTTGTACATCCTCTGATTTTGCAAATGCAATTTGCAAACTCAAGAAGATTAAAAACTCCTTTAATATATTGCTCTCTAATCTCTATAAAGAAATTTTTGGCCGAGCTTCACCATTGATGGAAGAGGAAAGAAGCAAACAAAACATACCAATACTTTTTTCATCCTATTACATTTTCTCGCGTCCTATTTTTTTCCTTCCAAAAATACACTTTGTTTCAATTTTATAATTCAAACTGTGTTTAGATTATAAAATCTTAAATAATCAAAAACTGTTGAAACCTGAAGCACCTTGATCCTGAAGCACATTGGAACAGTTCGGATTATAAAACTCAAACACTTTTAGACAGTTTTGGACTATAAAACCCAAAAAAGTGTCAAACATCCCATAAATGTCAAACTTTGGAGTATAAAAAGTCACTTTTTGGATTATATAATCTCAAATGTCTCAGCACAGAGACAAAAGTGTTGTGTTTTGTCTAAGAGATGCACTTGACACTTAAATTGTTTCCAAACGATATAACATGCATTGATCATATGTTCAAACATAAAATTCAATCCAAAACAAAAATTCACACACAACATAATTTTCAAACATTAGATTAAAAATAAAAATTATCCCAAAGTTACAAACCAATTCAAACATAACATTAAAATCAAAATAACAATTATCCAACGGTTACAACACCAAAACATAAAATTTAACCCCTGCCACCCCCAACAACACGCCTACAACGATAAACTCGCCCGCCATGAACCTCTCCCAAGATTGCTTCCAAATGACGTCATTCCTCAGACCCTTGCTCCACCACACCACTGACCATGACAGCATAGACATGTTCTCTGATACGGTCCAACCTTCTGGCTAGATCCAATTACCCCTGCTCTCCATCCTGATCAACAACAATCACATCAAAGGCCTCCTGCTCTGGTGGCCTCAGGACATGAACATTCTCGTGCGGAAGAGTCATGCGTGAATGTGAGATGGAATAAAACCATCTTATGTATCCATGTGACATCTCCACACAATGCCTAGCGGCAAGCCCGAAGTCCTGAGGTGTCAGCACATGATCAAGATTGTGCGCATTGCGGTAGCTGATCTCCACTAAGGTCGTCTGGGCAGATGCACTCTCCAATGGATGTTTGGGGATGGTCTGGACATACCAAACTGACGTAGCACCTGCTTGATGAGTCAATAAATTAGTGTTTTTAATATATTATTTGAGTCTGCTTTATTTAGATTTGATTTCGTTTTATTTAATATTATTTCCTTTTTAGAATTATTTTACTTCAATTGCAAGTTATTATATTTCAGGAACAAATATCTAAAGATTGAGTCTTGGAGCAAAAGAAAGAGGATTAGGAGCTGATTCGGGATGAAAATACGAAATATGGGACAAAAGTATGTCACTCCCTAAGTCAGAGACTTGGCACGGCCCGTGCCACCAGCAGCACGGGCGTGCCAACCTTCAGGATACTCTTTTGCTGCTTCTGCTTCATGGACAAGCTACCTATTAGTTTACTTCTGACCTAAAAG
>Ga0315914_1000181_pt1 | contig 63723 bp, 29 predicted proteins | sample MpolenodulesMG_FD_203920 | JGI IMG/M metagenome (GOLD analysis project Ga0315914, IMG submission 203920) | Medicago polymorpha root nodule microbial communities from Los Angeles, California, United States - elongated nodules | ecosystem: Host-associated > Plants > Roots > Nodule | place: USA...
AAACCAAACCAACTGCCTAGTGGCAAATTAAAAGAACTTTATACATCCTTCTGAATAACGTAATTGAATTATTGAAGTTAAAACCAGTCCTTGAGGAACGATATTTTTACTACTTCGATAGTATTTGATACACTTGCCAATTGTCTATCAGTGTGCTATATATTTTGTACAGCAATTACAGTATTTTATATCGTATATTGCTTATTTTTTTGATAGTGTTTAGTCCTTCATAGTACCGTTGTTTATTTTGTATGTTTTTCCCACTTATGGTATTTAGACGAATATCTAATTAAGGGTGTGAGAATAATATGTTGGTAGATGTGTAAATGTTATCTCTACTCTCTACCAAAGAGTGTGTTTCCTATGATATTGAATAAGATGTGTGACATTGTGTTTTAAGGCATATCAAGTACTTGATGTGAAGTTGAAGTCCTACACCGTTCAAAAGTATGACAAGTACTCAATGTGTAGTTTTGAAATATGATGAAACATATATTCTTCCCATGAATGATCAATCAACAATCATACAGAGAGTTAACAGTGCTGTTTATTTGATGTGAGTTTTCGTTTTGACTTTTCTTTTGGTGAGGATGTGAGATTTGATTTACACTTCCTTTAGTTGTATCAAGACATTGTTAATACACAAATGCAAAATCTTTGAATCTATTATTCACTTGTAATATTGAAATCATGAAAGACTTTCACTAATCTGTTATTCAAGAATCAGATTTTCATTAAAAACTGATCACAATAATGAGGTTTTTGATCCTAAATCTCATTTGCCATAGAAAACTGCTTTGAAAGTGAGGCCTTTACTGCCTTGAGATTTCAGTAGTTGTTTTTACATGGGCTATGTCCATCATTCAAGTGTCTCTAGATTTTATTCTAACAACCTGATGCTTTTCTTATTCACAAGCTCTCTAAATTCATCTGATTTTGTTGCTTCGTATGCTATATATTTTGTACAACAATTACAATATATTGGTCAGTGAATATATTGTGTCTACCAAAGAGTGCGTTTGGTTTGATTTTGAATGTTGCACTAAGAAATAAGACTTGTGTCATTGTTCTGTAGTTTTGGATTTGACATGACAGTGGCAAAGAAGACCCACACCGTTCAAAACTATGACAAGTAGTCAAAACATCTATTATAAAAGAAATTGGTTGTAAGCCTGTCGAATTATCCTTTTGACTGGAGTGGCAAATTTGTTTGCCTCCTTTGGTTACTCTTATAATTTAGCTCGGTGAGATTTGGGTTTCCAAACTTATCTCCACCCTGAGTTTGTTTGGCGGATTTGATGGGTAACTAAAGGAGTTAATTAATTTCCCACTCCTAATTTAAATTTAAATTTTGATTAATACTCTCTTCTAGTTTTTTTTAAAATTCTTTATTCTATTTTAAAAAATATGAAACAATTAAGATTATTTCTGAATATATATTAAAGATGTATACTAACATAAATAATTATTTTTCACAACAACATACATAAATATTTTTTATTCTACTATTGTGGTGTGTAGAGCTGTCAAAATGGGCCGGTCCGCAAAAGCCCAAAAAAATGTAGGGCTTGGACACAAAAATTTAGGCCCGTTTAAAACCGGGGCCTTTCTAGTCCGAGCCCGTCTCGGGCTAACCCGACCGGGCCGCGGGTAGCTCGTTTAATTTATAATTATTTTTTTACGTTAAAGTTTTCTATTGCCCACCATAAAAATGTAATCATGATTCAATTGAGTACATTTAAAGTACAATGACATTAACTAAAGAATGCTTTACAAGAACAAAAGTAGTTTATCACAAGACACATTTATCTAACAATTAACATGATCATAGAGGCGGTAAGAAAATAGGATGCAGCGAAAAAAGCATAACATAATCATTTGAATATAGATATAATAGCATTAAGACATGAGCCAGCATATATGATATATCATAACTACTCATACATATGAGATATTAATACACAAAATGTCTATCACAGTACATAGGTACATGACAAAACATAAAGGAAAATACATATTAAACAGGTCTTGCTATGACAAAACTGCTTGAGTACATTGCCTCAGATCTAACTGATCACAAAAGCGCACAAAAACACATGGAAATAGATAAAACTAAGGAAATATGGAAATGAAAAATAAGATATAATTAAGGTGGAATTCCAATTTGATGCAGCAACAGTAGCCAGGGTGCGCATACACATCTAACCATATTTTATTTGTAGTTTAATATTTTATTTTTAAATTAACAACTTTATGTAATCGGGCTGGCCCAAAAGCCCGTAGTCCACAAAGGCCAGGTTTGGACAAATATTTGTGAGTCCGTCTATCTTCCGGGCCCTTTTGGCTCTGCCCGGAAAAGCCCGAGCGTCATGGGCCAGACTGTCGCGGGCCGGGTAGCCCGTTTTGACTGCTCTAGTGGTGTGATTGGTTGTGGGCATAGGTGAGAATAGGTTGAGCTGAGTTAGTCTTTAAAAAATTTATAAGCAAAAAGTTTAAATTATAAGTCGATCTGTCAATAAATTTAAAGCTTAAGCTTCACATGTAGTCTATCATATGCTTATATTGTAGGGCTGAGTCTGACATTTTAAAAATCCAATATTGTTTGTTAGTTTTTTAAGGTTAACATATTTAAATAAGTAATTTGATGTTTATTTAAAATCGACTAATTAACTAATAGACTAATTTTACAGTTGAAACAAAACCAAGGCACTGATCTTCAATTTGGCTTTGGACCAAACACATGCAGGATGTAATCTTTATTTGCCTATCAAACGTAAGGTATTGATTTTTCTGAGAGTGTATCTGAAAGGTACACGCATTACCTCGTCAAAATATAGGTTGTTAACTGAGCGGATACATGGTGCTCAGTCTCAGACAGTCGGATTGCATTTAACATGCAGGTATATTTTTATTTTAGCAAACTTGAAACTGATAACAAGTAAATTGTAGGTCCATAATTGTTACTGATTGAAAATTAAGAGAAATGCTTTTTAAAGATGGTTTATAATTGTTGTTTAAATTATGTGTGTTTTTGTCTTGACTTTCATTGTGGTGAGGATGTGAGATTTGATTTAATCTTTTTAGTTGTATCAATACATTGATAATACATTCATTCAAGTTCAAAATCATTGAATCTTTTATTTAATTATGATTTGCTCATATTGAGATCATGAAAGATTTTCACTAATATGATTTTGTGGTGAGTTGTTTCCTTGACAGATGCCAATGGTGGATATATTTTTATTTAAAATTGGTCCAAATAACGAGTTTTTATAACAACTTAATGCTTTTCTTACTCTCACACCCTTTGAATTCATCTGAGTTTGTACCTTCCTGTCCTATATATTTGTCGCTACCAAAGAGTGTGTTTGCTTTGGTTTTGAATGTCGCTTTAAGAAAAGATTTGTCTCATTGTGCTGTAGTTTTGGATTCGTTAGTGTCAAAGAGCGAAATCCCACATCGATCAAAGTATGATAAAAGTAGCCAAAATATCTATTATAAAGGAAACTGGGTGTATGTATGTATATATCATACTTGTCAATGTGACTCGAGTGGTAATTGTTTGATTGCCTTTTCCACTTCATTTGATTTGTAATTTAGCTTGTTGGGGTTATGTTTTTAAAACTTGCTTTAACTTGAGTTTGTCGGATTAAATAAGTGGATTTAAGTAATCAATCAATTTTCCACTCCTAAATCAAGAAATTTAAGGCTTAAGCTTGATATGTAACAAATAACAACCTATCATGGGGTTATATAATATAGTAAGCTTGAGTTTTCCTTTTAAAAATTTGATTAAGATTTTTTTAGTTTCTTTAAAAATTTATTAAGATGAATGTATAAGACCATGCTTGTACCAACAGCCAAATGGACGCCAAAGATGTACATGTGAGAAATAGATGTTGAGCATCTTCAACATGACCACACCCAGCTACACATAACTGCGCCTCTACTGGAATGACACCATGGATCGTCAAATTTGATTTTGTTGGTAGTGTATCACGTAGTAGTCTCCACGATAAAATAGACACTTTCAATGGAACCTGTTTATGCCAAATTAAATTCATGCTTGATTGAACCTGTGCATACTCCTAGGATGTCAGCATGTCATAAACACCACGAACAGAATAACCCCCTGTCGGGTCCAAATGCCACTGCCACATATCAGAAGTAGTGTCCTGCAAAGAAACGTCATGTAGTAATACCCTACACTCCGCTAGCATCTCCTCCCACACCCACAACCTAATAGAGACATTTCCTTAACCATGATCACTTTGTTGTCCGCCAAATCGTAAAGACGGCGAAAGTGATAGCGAAAAGGGATGCCACTACACCAACAATCACGCCATAAAGAAGTGGCCGCCCCGTCCCCCACCTTCCTCGACATACACTCCACAAACCACCCATCACCACTACCTCATATCCTGTCCCGGATTCTCACAATCTCCCTCCATCACGAAGAACAACTCCGGCCCCTACTAATAAGATTCAATTACTGAAATAGTTAACAAATTTATGATTAAATCCCGAAGAGCAAAAATTATTATAATAATTATAATTATAAAATATATTATTCAAATTTTAATTAATTAGATAAAATAAATTGTATGGAGTGTAGTATTACTTTTTAGCTAAATAGTATTTTAAACAAATCTTAGTATATTTAATGAAGTCTAGTGCGACCTAAATCTGACGTAGGCTAGAGTGTTAAAGGTCTCTATCGATCAGCCTGATCAATTCTTAACCCTAGTTGTGAGGAGAAAATGAGAAAAGACAAATAGATAAGAAACTTTCAAAGATGATTGAAGTTACCAACATTGCAGCTTGATGGCCCTGATTAAATGCTTGACCTTAGAAAGTTTAATGCTAGCAACCCTATAGGTTATACCCCAGCTTGGATACCAAATATAATACACTGTTTTAATTTTATGGAATGTTATAGAGGATGTTAATATATGATACTGGTTAACTAAAATAACTGAGTCGAATTTTAGAGGAAATTAAATCCTTGCCTTAACATAAGTGCAAGACACATTTCTCATAGTTTAAATTAATGATTAATTCATTTGTTACGTCTAAAATTTTAACAGAATAGTTTTTGAAGTCTAGTCTTCAAGAGCAAAACTTCAAGCTTGCAACAACTCCATCTATCTATTTGAAAAGGAAATAAAAGTGAGATGAGATCTACTTATCTCATTGAGTCCTTATATCAATACCGCAAATGTGGCCTCTAATATTATTAGTCGTAAAACCCTTATGACTACATACATATACGTTTTCACCCCAAAAAAAAAAAAACATACATATATATATATTTTTTTGGTGGTCGGGATTTGAAGTCCAGACTTTGCATATATTATGCATTGTCCTATCTAACTGAGCTAAACTCACGAAGACGCAGAGCCCCTCTCCCTAAAAAGAGAGAAGAAAACATGCATATATATATATATATGTGTGTGTGTGTTATAGAAAAGAGAGAAAGATGTGATCAATTAAAAAGATTTTAGATATTATTACTAGTATTATAAAAGTTATTAGTGCTGATATTCATCCTAATCCTAATAATATACAGAATATTACAATATCAAATCTTATTAAAAATAAGACTTAAATGTTCAATTGGTACCTTAACTTGATTTCTAATATTGGTTTGGTCCCATAAATAATAAAAGATTCGTTTAGGTCCCTTAACTTTATTTAAAGTATCATTTTGGTCATTTATGTTAATTTTATTCAAAAAAACTTTAAATTTAGGGACCAAACTAATACTAATTAAATAAGTTAAGAGACCAAAATTTAACGTTTTTTTGGATTAAATTAACAGAAAGGACCAAACTGATACTTTAAATAAAGTTAAGGAACTCAAACGGACTTTTTATTGCTTATGGGACCAAACCGATACTTAAAATCAAGTTAAGGGACCAATTTAGCATTTAAACCTAGAACAATTACAATATCAAATTTTTATTTTTATTACTGGTAAAGAAAAATAAAACAGATCTAACAAAGATGAACTAAAAAACAATTTCAGACACAAACAAGGAACCAACTAATTATGTTATACAAACAGGTGTGAGGTGTTCGAACATTACCAAACCCATAGATGGCGGCATCACATAACCACCGTTCGCCACCGCCACAACCACTTTCCGACTCCGATTCCGACGGCGGTGGCTCCTCCACCACCTCACTCCTCCGCCACTCCGACCTCTCCGAATCAATATTCAAATCCTACTTCAATTTCTCCGGCCACTCCTCAACCAATGCCACCACCGCCGACCTCTCCAAGATCCAATCCTTCCTCACCTCCTCCTCCTCCGGCGCTCTCTCCTGCCTCATCTGCCTCGAACGCATCAAACCTTCCGACCCAACTTGGTCCTGCACCTCCCTCTGCTTCGCCGTCTTCCATCTCTTCTGTATTCAAAGCTGGTCTCGTCAAGCTTCCGATCTCGCCGCCGCACGCGCCGTAACGCGCCTCTCTGTTTCTGCGGAACACGCCGCGGAAACATCTCTCTGGAATTGTCCTAAATGTAGAGTTGAATATCCCAAAAGGTTAATCCCAAAAATTTACCTTTGCTTTTGTGGTAAATTGGAGAATCCACCCAGTGATGATCCTTGGGTTTTACCTCATTCCTGTGGTGAAGTTTGTGGTCGATCGTTGAAAAATGACTGTGGGCATTATTGTTTACTTCTTTGTCATCCTGGGCCATGTCCATCTTGTCCACAATTGGTTAAAGTTAGTTGCTTTTGTGGGTCCCGTCAAGATGTACGTAGATGTGGTTTCAAGGAGTTTTCTTGTGAAGCACGTTGTGAGAAAAAACTGGATTGTGGTGTTCATAGATGTGCTGAGATTTGTCACCGTGGCGATTGTCCGCCGTGTCGGGCGCGTGGTGTTTATAGATGTCAATGTGGGAAAGTGAAAGAGGAGAGGGAGTGTTGTGAACGTGTTTTTCAATGTGGTGATCCTTGTGAGAAGAAGCTTAGTTGTGGGAAGCATGTTTGTGAGAAAGGGTGTCATTCTGGGGAGTGTGGTGGGTGTCCTTTACAAGGGAAGAGAACATGTCCTTGTGGGAAAAGGGTGTATGAAGGAATGCCTTGTGATGCTCCTTTGCAGGTTTGTGGTGCAACTTGTGAGAAAACGTTGCCATGTGGGTATCATAGGTGTCATGAACGATGCCATCGTGGACAGTGTATGGAGACTTGTAGGATTGTTGTGAAGAAAAGTTGTCGTTGTGGAAGCCTCAGGAAAGATGTAAGTGGTGGTGATTTTCTTTTGTTTGAAATTTGGATGCATTTGTGAAATAGTCACCATAGTAGGCAAATTTAATTGAACTTAAATTAGGTACCTTGCTATCAAGATTTGACATGTGAGAGGAAGTGCCAGACATTGCGCGATTGTGGTAAGCACCCGTGTAAGCGCCGCTGCTGTGATGGATATTGTCCTCCGTGCTCAGAGGTGTGTGTGCTTCTTTTGTAGTAGATATTAATATTGTTATTACCTCATTTTGATAGTTGAATAATGGATTGTAAGTTTGTAATTATTATTAACCAGTTTCTTTTGTTTTTCAACAATTATTAGATATGTGGCAGGAGGCTTCGCTGTAGGAACCACAAATGCCAATCTCCATGCCATAGGTATGTCGTTTTTTGTTATACGCGTGATCTTGGCCTGTAGTCCATTAGGCAACTGCAAGACTGCAACAATGGTGAATAGATGAAATATTGTCTCTGATGTTTAAATATTATGCCTTTAGCTATTAAAAATCTGATCACAATGAATGGACTAGAATCTAGATGGAGAAGAAACATATCAACATCTTCATGAAGCAGTTGATCTATTTCCGTTGATCCGTTTAATTAAAAACATAAGGACCAATATTTTCTTATCTTATGCATACACGATAAAATAGTCTTTCATCCTTTAACTTGTGAAGCCTATAGTGCAAGACAGGCAGATTATATAGATTGATGATAGCTAAATTTTCTCTTGCAGAGGTCCCTGTGCTCCTTGTCCTATAATGGTGACAATTGCTTGTGCATGTGGGGAGACACATTTTGAGGTATCAGGATTCTGTTTACATCTAGTCTTATGTTGCATGATTTTTCTTTTCCAATTTTGCATGTTTGTGTTTACTTTGAATCCCCATTTTATAATTGTATTTCGTGTATGCAAATTGTTGTGTGAATATATATACTTGTGTAAAACAACACCATCGACTGCCAAGTTCGTAGAAGTTAATGGCTAGATAGTGTTGGACATACTAAATAGTAATTAGTTTGATAACTTATGGATGGAACTTCCAGTGAACAAACTTTTTCTTTCATATATGTCTCACTCATTTCCCAGCACCTTAATGCTTTTTTCCGGGTGGGATAGATTTTGGTAGTGATCAGCAGCATATCATTTATTTTTCTTGCATAAATTATGCAGCATAATATAAGCACATTGCATTACACTGTCTGCTGATTTATTTTAAAGCAAAGTCATTTGAACATATTCTGGGGAATAACAAAGCTAAATGTGTTATATGAAATCAAGAAGGGTTGTTATTGTCATTTTGTATAACATTCATTCTCAGTCTGTGATATGCCTATTTTGATATTACTCGTGAGTTGCTACTCTGCTAATTTCATAGCATTTTCATTAAATAAATTAGCAGTTCAGAGACTAAGTAAATATCTAGTTGCTTATTTCTGTTACTTTTTTATTTTGATTTGAAGAGATTGGTAAATATACTTAATCTCGGTGATGGTAAATTAATGTCAATAATTTCACATATACACACACCAGATATTGATATAGATATTCTCTGTTGTTTCTTTCTTTGCGAGTGCAAATCTTTTATTATTTTGGGTTGTCTATTTTCATTTAGTCAATATGCTACTATTTTCTTATATAATCTTCTTGATCTTGATGCTGTATACTTGGATTTCATCAAATTTTGCGGCACTTGCTTAAATTATATTTGCTTCGTGATGAGTTTTGTACCAGGTTCCTTGTGGTACGGAAATGGATCAAAAGCCACCTAAATGTCGTAAACAATGTCCTATTCAGCCTTTGTGCCGGCATGCATCAATCTCCAAGGTACTATTTGTTACTTCTGCAAGTTTTTACATTCCCAGGCAGAGTAATATTATAATTTTGTACTTGGGTGAAGCTGTGATAGAGGATAATATTTAGAGAGAAAAACTCCGACTTATGTTTCTTTTTTTAATAAATAGTAATAGGATTTGTAACAAAATTGGTAATAGCATCTCTAAAAGTATCAATGACTATCATTTTGAGATTTGATATCAGCTAATTGAAGTTTTTCTTTTGGGTTTTGAAGTCAATCCATGATTTCCTAACACCTAGTTATGCTGTTTGCTGTTTGATAATCAAATACTCTTTTATATAAAAGTTTTTCCCTAACTGTGTTTCTACAGCGGTAAACACAACTAGTTGCAATATAAATGAGTAAGAAAGGACGATAACATTGGATTCTTCCTGTGGTCTAAATTTTAAGTAGTGTGTACTTTGTACAGTAAATAATGTACATATGACTTTTAAAACAATTTTCTGTGAAGAATGTTATTTTTACCATAATCATAAAAATGTGTCTTATTAAGTATGTTGTTGCTAATTTAATATATTACAAGTCCATGTATTTGAACAGAAGCTTAGCGCGTGAAGAGTATTTTTAATGAGTTTGGGTTAGATTTAAGTTATTCAGTCTTTTCATTTTGTTTGTTTGTGACTATTTATAGGATAAGCCAACTGCCTTTGTTTATTACTGTTGGTTTCTCTTGTTTCTAACTGCGACTGTGAAACTTGTTATGTAAATTATTAAAACTAGGCCTTTCAAGATTCTTTTATCTAACTCCCGGTTGTACCCTAGCCTTTTTTTCCCAATGATATTTTACAGATATATTTATCTTAAAACTAGGTTATGTAAATTATTATAATCAATTGTTTTTTTTAAATGCATTCGTAAGTATCTACAGTACACAACAAAGTACTTGTTTTATTTTATGGTTGGCATAAAATGAACTTGAATCATTGCCCTCTTCCCCCCAAACACCCTCTGGTCTTTTTAATTGTATCATGTCTAGAGTTTCAAATTGTAATGGTGTTTTGTAGTCTTTTCCATAAAATATATTTGTGGTTGTGATTCAAACATTAAATGACATGCTAAAATTGAACTGCTTCAATGGTGAGTACAATTAAGTTTGAAATTGGATGATATGATTTCATTGCAATTATTTTTTTAAAAAAGGAATATTCATATCTCTTAATGGGTGTCTTCATCATATACTTTGTTGTTCCTTAATTTTAAGGAAGTTGTATGCTTCATTGCTGATAAAGTAATCTTTTTTTTTTTTTAATATTATTAACACATTTCTTTTGTTTAGCCTCACAAATGCCATTATGGAGCCTGCCCTCCTTGTCGCCTACCTTGTGCAGAAGAGTACCAATGTGGCCATGCATGCAAATTAAGGTTTGAGAAATTTCTCTATATATGATAGATTGAGATGTTACTATGTATTATTTTGAAGAAATTGATTTAAATGTTTAAGACTTTTGAACTTTAAAAAAGCATTTAGGCGTGAATGGAAAATCCAAAAACAGATATTCCTATCTCTAGTCATATGTCTCAAATATTGACATATAGTTGAATTTTGACCACATGAGACTGCACGTTCAAATTTTAGCTATCGTTCCTTAACGCGTTTTTCTCTGTGAAGGTGTCATGGTGCTAGGCCTCCTCCTAAACCCGAGTTTACTCTCAAACCAAAGAAAAAGAAGATTGTACAACAAAGTGAAAGTGTTCCCGGCACTCCATGTCCTCCTTGCCCAGAACTAGAATGGAGACCATGTGTAGGGCAGCACTTTGGAGCAGAGAGAATGGTTTGTATTGCTTATCTTAAAAGCTGCATACGAACTATGACATGCAATATTCTTTTCTATGATTTTGTCCAAAACCAATTCACTTTAACTGCTTTTAATGTGGTTTCTGTTTTCTTTTCCACCTTCTCATCAGATGGTCTGCTCTAATAAATCACAGTTCTCCTGTGATAATTTATGTGGTAATCCTCTACCATGTAGTAATCATTATTGTACTAAAACCTGCCACGCCTTGGAGAACCGATCTTCCATGAACCAGTTACCGAGAAGTGAGGCTTGTGAAGCTTGTTCGCTTTCTTGCCAAAAGGTTTTGAATCTTTCATAATTTCATTAATTCATTTTATTTTATTCTTTATCACTGGTTTTAACTGAAACAATGGACTTTCTCAATTGTTTCCCTCTGTAAAGTTGAGAACCTCACTTTTACTATCCAAAATCAGAGCTTATAATTATTCTGTGTGTAAACTGCGTTGATCAGGAACGAAAGCCCAAGTGTCAACATCACTGCCCTCGGCGCTGCCATCCTGGAGACTGCCCCCCATGCAAGGTGCTAATTAAACGTTCATGTCATTGTGGTGCAATGGTCCATGCTTTTGAGTGCATTTATTACAACAGCCTGTCTGCAAAAGATCAAGAGAATGCCCGGTCATGTGGTGGACCATGTCATAGGTAATTTAAATAGAAGTGATTTTTAATCTAGTGTAGCCTTCAAAACCAAATTTGAGTTGAAAGTGTATGTTAGACTTATGTTCCGTACTTTCTTCTCTTTTCCTTGTTCTCTAAATGGAGTAGCTAGATGATAGACTTATCGGTTACAATGGTTTTGCAGAAAGATGCCAAATTGTACACACCTATGCCCAGAGACATGTCATCCTGGTGAATGCCCAAATCCTGAGAAATGCTCTAAAAAGGTACAGAATTTAATAGCTATTGCTTCATTAATTAAATTTAAAAATAACACTATTAGCTCAATCTCTGTAGTTTTTTGCATTACTTTTCTAGATACTGCAAACTAAACAAACCAATACACCTATTATTGATCCAATTTATCTACTAAATTATGAACTCGTTTTTTACAAGGTCACTGTTCGTTGCAAATGCCAAACACTGAAAAAAGAGTGGCTTTGTCAAGATGTTCAAGCAGCACATAATCGTGCTGGTTGCAATCCAAGCGATGTACCAAAAAATCAATTTGGAGTTGGACTTATTCCTTGCAATTCTGACTGTAAGAGTAAAGTGCAGGTTGTTGAGTCAGAATTGCAATTACGTAAATCTAAAGTTACAGAGGTAATTCTGCTTCCATCAGAACTTTCAACATATTTGCTCGGTTTTTTTATTCATCATCACTACAAAATTGCATTGTACTTGTGGAAATCCAGATCCTGAAAGGACATCTTTGTGTCTACATTGCCATTAAGGTTGTAATAAATCTCAGACCCAAATTAGATTTGTACACTGAAATCACAAATATATGTATATATTGTGGCCTAGCAAAATGTAGAGTGAGCCTCACAAAAGTCCCAGTTGACATTGTTCATGATCAAAGATCAACAATGTGGGTTCATTTGAACTCGAGTGTTCTACTACTAAGATAAACCCTTTAAAAGAACACATAAATAGTATAAATATCTTGAAATTTGTGTATTCAAAGTATTAAAAGTGTAAAAAGTGATGTTTTCAATGTAAAATTTTCTTTTTTTTTGTTTCCTTTTAACTAGTGAGCTCTGTAGCAGCAGTGTCATAATACTGAAGTAATCTTTGTCTATACAAGCCTAATACTAGTAATTGTTGAAGGTGAAGGAGCAGCCAGATAATGAAAAATCAGGTCCAAAGCGACGAAAAAAGCGAGAGCGGGTAGTAGAATCGAAGGAACCAACAATATTGCAGGTATGTTAGTTTTCTTGATAAAAGAGTTTTTTTTTTTTAAAAATATTCATCTACCTTTCTCTTTGGTTACTAATTATATTTGTAATCATTGAACAGAAAATGATTTCCAGAGCAAAGCAGCTTCTTCTATTTATATTTTTCTTGGTCATACTTGTTGCTGCTACTCATTATGGGTACAAGGGACTACTATGGCTCAATGATTGGATGAATAAAGTTGATGAACAACGACAAAGATCTTCACGAATCAGATGATTAGTTCATTTTGTTTACTATATTATTTCTCCGGTTAATGAAAGTATAAAATGCATCAAGTTTTGATATGCTTTGAATGCTTACAGCACTTGACACTCACCATACATTACATTCTTTTACCATGGAACAGGGAATAATCACCCCCATAGACACATTAGACATGTTTAGATTTTTCCTGAATGAGGTTTTCTTTTGATGGTTCAATTAATTTGTATGTCCAATATTGTTACCAAAGATGTAGCTATTTGTATAACTTGTATGTAACTTATATTGTGCTATGATGATAACTTTACAGTTTTGTTGGATTGAACATGTTGCAGTAACATTTTTATTATCAATTTGTTGGTTCGTGCCTTTTTTTAATGTGTTTATATGTCATCCTTTATGTCATCGTGAACTTAGCTTAGTTGGTATGGACAATGCATAATATATATAAGGTTTGGCGTTCGAACCTTGACCACCACCCCAAAAAAATATGCCATCCTTTATTGCATGGGGCATGGTGTATGAAAGCTGTAAACGCCAAACTACATTCACGTTGTTTCTGTACCTTCCCCGCTTGCACCAACAAGTATTCCTTGCTGGTATCCATTTCCTATCAGTTTCTTATTTAATTTCTGAAGTTTTATTATGCTTTTGAATTTCTGAAGTTTTATTATGCTTTTGAAATACAATTAAGTCTTATCTAATTCTAATTTAGCCACCATGAGATCCATTAATTAAAAAAACTTTTATGGTAAAATTAATTATAAAGCTTTGTCGATTAGCCTAACAACCATACAACTGCAATCTTTGTTCACACTTCAATCTAATCACTTTATACTTAGTTTAGGGAAGTCAAATTCCAATTAATATTGTCCACGATCAATGATGGGTCCATTTGAACTAGCATGTATAAATAATCTTTGATTTCTACTAACTAAATGTTAAAACTCCAGATTCCAGAATTACAATACTTAAAAGGACTGATTTAACTATCTTTTCATAACAAACCTAAGAGATTAATAACTAACTATAAATGGAGAAGTGAAAAGATTTTGTGTGAACAACCATCCAATCATATTTAGGGGGTGAGTTCTAGGGTGAGGGTTCAATTAAGTCCTTCACCAGTGGACCACTATCAATAGCCACAAGATTAATCAAATCCGTATGCCCTGTTATACACCATATACATTAGATCACATGCATCTTCTTTTTTCCTTATTCCCCTTCTCTGCTCCCAAACCTCTGATCCATAACCACCATCGCCGCCATTTCATTAACATTTCCCCTGTGTGCTTACAGTGGCAGCCATTGAGAAAATGAAGCAAGTATTTCCCAAATGTAAAAAGTAAATTTGATATAGGGAAAATGTTGTTAATCTCGTAAATTCCAAATGAATATGTTGTTAATTTTGTCCTAGTTTCGTTGACATGCCCTTCATTCTTCAATTCAATTGTTTTGTTTAGAAAAAATACATAAAGCAATGTTACAATGAATTGGTAAAAAAAATGATATTGATTGCTTCCCACTTTGTTTTAGTTCTAATTCATTGAACATTATTAAAAATAAAAAATTATTATATATTTCTCATGGTTGCACATCTCAAGAATTCAACGACATTAGCATAAAGTTCAATTTGGGAACAAGAAGAAGAGAGTGAATGTTCAACTTTTTTTAACCACGACATCTTCATTGTTCATTGTATGCGTAACTTGATTGACAACCGCTTATGAATGAATTTTTTTTTACGTCTCCAATGGGGAGATATGAATGTTCAATTCGATTGAAGCATTCCTGGATACTAACAGGGGTATCTGATATAGGAGGCATGATTCTGTGTAAAAATCATAAAATGTTCTCATTATAATTTTAAAAAATATGGACCATCGATTAAATCAGACAGTATATTGATATTTTAAAAAAATTTATATTGTGTTAGAAAAATTTAAAGATCCTTTTTTAGATATTTTAAAAAATTTGACGAAAAATGATGTGAAAAAAAAATGACAAAATCATTAGTTTTTTTTGACAAAACAAAATCATTAGTTAAAATTAAGTTAAGAGAAAACGACACAAGAAGTTTTACCATTATGTAAGCAACTGATCAACTAGTCAGAGCTATTCTTTGTAGACTTTGAAAGGAGGTGACTTGTGAGTTTATAATAATATAATGAGTCTAAATCTAACTGCTTCTGGAAAAACTTGACTGCTTGATGACTTCATGAAATAATGGTGGAATAGTGCTTAGAAGACCTGACAAAATGGCATTAAGATTCTTGATGTATTTTTCAGAATAGTATGCAAAAGTGTTACTATCTGACAAGCTTTGTATCCATCTATATGATTATGAACCTTTCGACTGAATGTTTCTTTCCAAATTTACTACTTGTATCTCTAGAATGTTGATTGAGTCAAAATGAAGAAACATACTGACTTTGAGTGAGTGCTTAAAATCAATTTCAGAACAATTCTACTAATGTATACGAAGTTGCTACTTTGGTGCATCTGATTCTAATTTCTAACCTGTATATATTAGCTAGAATATATTGTTACGTAGAATGATTTACTAACGTGCACTCATTTATATTTTTTTAAAACAAGTATTTGTTTGTAAATTATAACTAAAAAATGTTTAAATACACTATGAAGTGTATGTTGTTAAAATACTCTTAAAAATGAGTTGGTGTAAATTAACAACTCTTATAGACATTTTTCTAAAATACATCAAATTATTTTTTTGAAAGAGAATGATAACTAAATTTTTTTGTAAATTACATCATAAAGTGCATGTTCGACGATACTCTTTCATAGAATTAGTGAATGTATTTTAGCAAATATTCCTTTTAAAAAACAAATAGATGTATGTTAACGAGATATTTTACTCTCGTAAAATTCTAATATTTATTTAGTCGATTTTTGGTGTACAATGAAGGCAGTCACGTTTGAACCTATAACCTCATGTGTATACTATCTAAAATCTCTCAACAGTTAAACCTATAACCTCGTGTATGAAAATTTGTGATGGTTGACAGTGTAAATGTTATACATTGAAAGTGTATAAAAATTCATCTCTTATTTAGTTGGCATACTAAGTTTTATGTGGCAGGTCTTATAGATATTGCACAAATCATTTGATGAATCTTCTTAAGTTTAATGAATTTCTCTTACCAAAATGTTTCAATTAACACTGTCTAAGAAATATAAATGAGTGCATTATGGTACTCCAACTCATAATACAACTCTAGAAATAATCCATTTATATTATATTATATATAAAGAAAACTACCTCTTTCAGCACATTTTTAGGTTAGACTTTTCTTTAGTAATCCATGTCACTAATCGTCCTCGTTAACCCTCTTTTATCTCAGTTAATCAAAGATCAAACTCACAAAAAACTAGCACAAAACAAAAACTCATGTTACTTTTTTATCAGCCGCTTTTATGTTGTACATTTGTGTTGTTCCCCTCGATGCAACCGACAAAGATTGCCAAGTATGTTCATATCCCTTCCACAAAAAACAGCATTTCCATATTATTTTATTAATATAAGTTACTCTTCCTTAGCCTTTGATCAATTGTAACAAACGTGAGCAAAAAATAATGGCAAAGATTTGACTTTAAATCCTCTAAAAAAATGATTAGTAACGAACGTGAGCAAAAAATAATGTTAAAGATTGAACTTTAAATAATCTAAAAAAAGATTGGTAACAAACGTGAACAAAAAATAATGTTAAAGATTGGACTTTTAAATCCTCTGAAAAAATATTAGTAACAAACGTGAGCAAAATATAATGTTAAAGATTGAACTTTAAATCCTCTAAAATAAATATTAGTAACAGATGTGCGCTAAAATTAATGTTAAAAGGGCAGACTATTCCCAATATCGGAATCTATCTTCCACGGCATGTTTTCAGTCATGGTCAATTATATGTAGTTTTATGAAGATTTCTCAAAATTCAATAAAAGTTCTCATTAAAGAAGGAAAAATAGAAGGAGAAGATGAAGACTTTACGAAAAAGGTAGTTTTTAAAGATATTCTTTTATCGCAATCATAGCAATGTTTCTTTTAAATAACATGTCATTTATACATTTATGTTATGATGTTACTAATTACTATTAGAATAAACAATAAAAGATCATTATTTTATCTTTATTTTATATGCAAACAAACTAAAATATGTTGAGTTCATAAATAATTGTTATATGCCTCGACAATATTTTGTTTATAAATCAATATATCAATAATTTTCATTAATATTTAAAAATTTAAAAATTTTAATCAAAATTATACAAACAAACATAATAAAATAATGACATGCGTTAGCGCAGTAGAAAGAGCGAACAGACGGGCACGATAGTGCCCGTCTTTCCGTTGTATAAATAATGATAGCAACACACTCTTTACCATATACTTTCTAACACACTCTTTTTTATTGGTTGAAATTCATTTGTATTCCATCAATTTTTTATTTTATTTTTTGATAAAACATATTGTCAAATGTATATAAGACTCACATAATTTAGTGAGATCCATGTAAATTTTAATCCAAAAAAGATCGTCCCTAGTAATTGTGTTAGAAATGTTGCTTGCCCTCCTAAAAGAATATATGGTCTTGAAGTACAAACTTAACCACCAGCTAAACAACTCAATGCACAATTCCACCAAATTAGATTTCCTGCCAGCTCTACCTCAAATCATTCCCAAGACACCAATTTTTGTTGTCAAGAAACTTAGTGTCTATAATTACTTTTTAAAGTGAATAAGTGAGGTGTCTGGGTTTAAACCCCGACCACTACATATAACAATGCATTGTTTTTATATCTGAGTTATCTTCACATGACGCTCAAGACACCAATTTAATCCGAGAAACTAGTGAATTGCAATCCACTATACCTTTTTAAAAGATGATTTTGGTCTCTAATAACCACCCGAATAAGATAGTATCAAGTTCAACGCCTACCTAAAACCAAATTTCTTGCTAATATTATCATAAGTAATTTTTAAAATGCATGAGAATCGATCTCAATTGTGTTTGTTTCTTTCTTCATGCACATGAATTTGAGTTATAGAATACATTTAAGATTGTATCTAAAACATGTTTAAAGGATTCAGACTTATCTTTCACTTATTAACACATGAGCATATTAATATATGTGTGGTAAATCTTCTAATACTTTATCATCTAACACGGTAAGAAATATTAAATTAATTCAAGTACTAAAACTAAATTCGGCAGATCTTTTTCAAGAATATGTAACATCAACATGACATATTTGACCATCTCACTATGCTTGTAAAAATTAAAAAATAAAAATACCACTTCAAGGTAAAATTCAATCTGCTTTTGCTTAACAAGAAAAAATCAATTAGTTTATTTATTTGACAACGAAAAATTCAATTAGCTGGCATTCATTTCTCTAATATAATAATTAACGGTATCGATATCATTCTAAAAACGTTATTGCTATTTTCTTTAAGTGCGAAATGATGTAAATCGAATATCCTATATACACTCCGGTAGAGAATAATCATTCAAGTTAGTTAGTATCACTATTTTGAATGAATTATTTGTCTCATATAAACAAGAAAAAAAACACACGAGAATCTCATGTAAGTACAACTAAACTGATAATTACAATAACGTTTTAATATGCAAAGGTATAGATTTAAATTTCGAATTTTTCACTTCTTCACATTTAAAACATGTAAATCTAATCACCATCTACTTAAAGAAACAAAAACACTTGAATCAGTCATGGGGATAATGTATCAAGACTTGTCAATTCAAAACTTGTGGGTGGCTAACTATAATAACTCCAACCTTGCCGTGTAATAAAGAAGCAAAATGCAATAGCCAATCTACAACTTAATTTGGTACTACTATAGCATTTATTTCCTTTATTTTGGTCAATATTATGTCCAAAGTAGGAATTAAGTGAGAAACAATCTTTCAATAAAAAAACAAATATAGACATATACCAAGTCTACCATGTGCTATGGAAGGTACCATGATAATAGAAAGGTAGACACAAGAAACGGATTAACTACGGAGCTTTGTGGGGCTCAATAGCACAACCACTCAAAGGAAGTACAGAATTTCATTTCATTGCATCATGGTGTTTTCATGCTCTAAAATACTAAAATTATGCCAAACTGTGTTCACATTTTTCTTCAACTTTTTTTCACGTGGTCCTCAATTGTGACTTGGTGTGTATCTCTACGTTGCTTCTTAGTCTGAATCAGACCAAATAATTAGGAGGAGTTCGTATAAAGTGTGCCTTTACCTTCTCCTCTGATTTTATATGAATATAATAATACCCACATGAAAATGTTTCAATTGTTAATTACATTACACCTGTTTGGCATTGAAAAATGTTTTGTTTTTATTTTTTATTTTTGTTTTCAGGGTTTTCAAATAAGTGTACATTACTCAATAGCACTAGCTCAGTTGGTTAAACAGCGTTGAACTTGTGAATGAGCACGACAGTTCCATCTCCCAAAATCCACTCTTGGAAGGAGCGAAGCTGCGACCTAAGCACTCGAGTGAATATTAGTCTCATAGTTGGTTAAAAAGACTAAAGTTTGTAGAAATACTTTATGGAGTCATTTGGGTTGCCAAAACACTAATTACCACGGTTTTTTAAAAATATGTGTACGCGTGCATGGGAAACACAAACCATTTTTTAATCTATCATAACTTGAATGTAAATACATTGTGACAAAAATGAATTGCCAAGATAGTTGAACCTAAACAAACCATTTTTTCTGGTTAGATGTTAGTAGTTTAGCAAAATTCTACATCTTAATGTTAGATGATAATCCTAATTAATCTTTACATGCCAATAGTACACCAGTATGATTTTATCACAAAGAATCTAAGAAAAATAATTCAACATTTTGTTTTCACCTTTGGAACTTGGACAAATCAATCTGAAACAGAGATAGTAACACTGGAAATGCTTTCAATCTCATGGTTACCACCACCTTCACAAATAAGCAATGCTCTCTCCAAATTAGCCACAATATCAGCCATAGTTGGTCTATCTTTCCCTTCCAAATTCACACAATGTACAGCAGTATACGCCATTAACTCGACCGCCTCCGATTCATTACTTTCTGCCGGCGGTTGTCCAACTCTTGAGTCCAAAATTTTCATCAGTTCACCAGCCAGAATAGCAGGCACTGCAAAATCAACTATACTCAAAGGATTTCCACCATCTTCACCATTCCTAAATATAGCTCTTTTTCCTGTTAACAATTCAAGTAATACAACTCCAAGTCCATATACATCACTCTTTGCTGTTAATAAATTCAAACCATAGTACTCGGGATCGATATAACCAACCGTTCCTGCTGTTTTTGTTGGTTTGTAATCAATATCAGCTTCTGGACTCATCAATGATAATCCAAAATCAGATACTCTTGCTGTCCAAGTTGAATCAAGAAGAATGTTTGATGACTTAATATCTCTATGAATTATTGAAGGAACTGCATAGTTATGTAGATATTCTATTCCTCTTGATGCATCCAAAGCAATTTTGATCCTCATTTTCCAAGAATTCAACAAATTGCTACCTTTTTCTACATTGTTCTTATCATGCAAATGACTATGCAATGAACCGTTCTTCATGTAATCATACACCAAAAGCCTCTCATCTTTCTCCTCACAATAACCAACTAGTCTAACCAAGTGTTTATGATGTAAACGCGACAAAAAAGCTAACTCGGACTCAAATGCACTCTCTTTCTCTTGATATTTTTTAAGCTTTGTACCTGGTTCACCTCTCTTGATTGCTACTTCGCGACCATCTGTTAATTTTCCAAAATACACAATACCAAAGCTTCCGGCACCAATTTTGTTCTGGAAAGAGAAATTATTGGTAGCTGCCATAAGCTCAGAAAGACTAAACTCCTCTGCCCTTTCTTGATGCTTTGTTGATGAAGGTCCACTCCTCTGCCGCCTCATTATTCTCGAACCTTGACGCATAATGACTGATTTTATCGAAGATGCACTAGAATTTGAACTGTTGCTGCTACCTCTTGTAACTGTTGGTTGCACAGAACTGTGAACTTTCTTTTTACCAAAACAAACACCTGTCCATAAACAATAAACTATTGTGCATATACCAATAAAACCTCCCACTGATCCAACAATTGCAAAAACTAATAATCCTGTTGTCAATGTCTTCGATCGAGAAGATTGAGGAGGAGAAGGTGCCGGTGCTGGTGGAGGTTGAACTGGTGGAGGCGGCGGCGGGCTTGTTATTTGAGTGTTACATATATTTGGCCTGCAAATGTGACCTGAATTAGAACATAATGATTGAGAACCAGGATATATACCACACTCACTACAAGAAGATTGAACACAAGGCCCCGGAAGAATCCGAGACAAAGAAAGAACAGATTCAGAACCATTTGATCCATTAGACCAACCAGGTCCCCAACAAACAACAGAAAAATTGGCTGTTGTCAATCCACAAGTAAAATTAGAACCAGAAACAATCAACTCAAAAGAAACCCCTTCAATAAAATCCACAGAAAATTCCCCTTTTCCACCCCAACAAACAACAGAACCATTCAATCTTCTAACAGCACAACCATGTTCATCACCAAGTGCTATATCACCAAACTCAAAAGCACCACCTTGTGGAACATCAAGTTGACCAGAACTGTTACTTCCTTTACAAACCAAAAAACCAGTTGAATTCAAACCACAAACATTTGAACCACCAGCTACAATACTCAACATAGACATGTTTCCAAACTCGTTCTGTAACCTTTCAGCAACGGTTTTTTCACCCCAACACCGAACTTGTGAACCAGTTTTCATAATCCCACAAGAAAAATTCGAACCAGATGAAATCGAACCGAATTGATCCAACCCAGATGGCTCAAATCCATCAAATGTTCTCCAGCATCGCACTGTTCCAACACCAACCACAGTAGCACAAACTTGAAAATCTCCAACAGAGAGATTCTCTAATAAAACAGAGTCATTAGAGTAAAGTCTTTTCGTTTGAAAAGAAGAACTATCCCAACAATGTAAACTGTAGTTACCAGACCTTAAACCACAAAAGTAGCTTCTTCCACCAGAGATTGAAGAAAATGAAACGTTGGGAAGGATGTTGAAAACTTCTCCTTCACGGTAACACTGAATGTGCTGTGTTGTTTCACCTGATATGATCCCGCATACGGTGGCAGGGGAGTATGTGACAGATAAGGTGGTGCCGGAGCCTAAAGCATGGGCAGAGGCTGAAAAATAAAAGATGATTATGGCGGTGACGGCGATGAGATGGGTGGTGACAGAGGTGGAAGGTGGTTTCTTCATTGAAAGGTGGATTTGATTTTGTGCTTCATTTGCAGAGATGAAGTTTGAGGGAAAGAATTGAAGAAGTTGAAATTGAAAGGTTAGTGTATTATGGTGGAAAATTTGAAGGTGGTGGTTGTGGACTATTGAAAATGGAACATGTCTTTCTTGGTGTACTTTCTTGTGTTCAATTCATACATACATACATACACTGTAGCATTCAAGGATGTGTTTGGCTCTCATTTATAAAACTATCCTTTTCCATTATTTTGTGAGTTTGTGACTTTTACTGGTTCTCTTGACTTAAGTGAGATAAAGTTTAACTTTCTATTGAAGTTTGTGAATTTTTTTAAATAGAATATTTTAGATTTCGTATAAAAATATATATTATATACTTTTTCTATTACTATTTAAAAATTTATGTATCTTGTTTAAAATTTAAATCAGATACATCCACATTAGATTTCTCTTATGAATATGATCAGAAAGAGTATTATATTTGAAGATACCCGTATAAAGGATAATTATTGTATATTTCAATTATAATGTTTGTGTAAATCTTCAACTTCAATGTTTAAGATCTTCAAAGATCATATGACACCAGGCATGTTAGTTATTAAACTATTTTTGGTGTAGGGTCTCCATGTTAGTCCTTCAAAGTTGTTTTCATCAAATTAACCCATTGGCATACAATCAAATTCTTTATCTAGGATGGGATGATTAAGTCTCTATTTCAGGTTATCACCTCTTATGTTATGATTATTGCATTATTTTTTTCCTCAATCTCTTTGTGGTGAGATTGAGAGGATAGCAAACCCGTTACCCGGGTGTGTAAATAAATTAGTTCTCTTGAATTGATTTGCAAAATTTGGTGGACCTATTTTACTAAGGACTCTCGTTGCTGGAAGAAGAAAAAAAATGGACATACATATTAGTTATCACCAATATTAGAAAAAAAATGGACATACATATATATTATCTCTTTCTTCAACGGTTAACGATTCTAATGATTAAAATAAAAAATAAAGTAGATAAAAACTGGTTTCATCATCCTTTAAAAAAATGGTCTCACCATCTCAAATGTGTGCGATTTTTGTTCTCTTAAAAAAAAATTTAAACACACACATCAGTAGGTTGTGTTTAATGACTCTTTTTAATTTATTATCATTGGAGTCATTGTGTATTTAATATGTATTTCATAGCCTTTTCAAAAAAAAAAATATGTATTTTCATAAAAAAGAATTATAAATAAATAATGTGTACATATACAATTTATTTACATACTTCGTTTATGTATTGGATTATGCTGAGCCAAACATGACCTTTTGTATGAACAATTAATTTAACCACCATACAAGCGATAATACTTGAGTGACATTGTGGTTGGTGACATTGATGACATTGGCCAACTACAATGTCACACGTGTACAAAAAAACAAAAAAATATTATGAAAGAGAAAGAAGAAAGACACTTGTGGCATTGTGGTTGGCCAATATCATCAACCACAATGTCACCAAAGTGCTACCCACCATACAAGCCCCAACCATACTTTCTAGGAAGGGTCTTTTGCATCGCAATATCAATGTTGTTGTAAAATAGAAGCACTCGCCACCGCTAATATCCACGTGTTTCGTGTATCATAAAAAAAATATGTTTCTCACACGTCCCTCCTCGGTTGACCGTAGTAAACAAATAATAATCGTACAAAAAAAAGGCTGCTAATGTTATTTTCTTTCCTTTGTTTAGTCTTCAATAAATTGGATTGTGAAAAGCTAGCAAATGAGAGGGTACTATTTCATTTTCAAATTTGGTAATTTAACTAAATAATTACATTCAAGCACATAGCTGAAAGTTCCACGGTAATAATTTTGTTAGCTTTGAAATTCAAATGTGAGACCAAGACGTAGTATGATATAGTCAAACAAAACGACATGAAATTTTGGGTGTTGAGTTGCATAATAAAAACAATGAATTAAGAAAGTGAGAAAGAGACAGAAAATAAGATGTGGGTACGTACTTTCCTAGTTGGTTACAAATTGAAATTTGGTTTGAAGACCAAGATACTGACGAGGATGTGTGGGTCAAACAAGAGCAATGGAATAAGAGACCAAAATTATTAGCTAGAGGTTTGGTCATGGAAGAAACCTTCATTTTTTCTTTCTAACTTTTTTTTTTCTTCCATAGAACGTTCTTGGTACTTCTTCTAAATCCAAATATCCTACTCTGTTTCGTTGTTTTTTTTTTGGTGGTGAGTTTCGTTGTTTTTTAATGAGGGCATGAAATAAAAATAAAAATAGCATGTGTTTCATTATTATATTATATGAGAATACTACTTCAAAAACATATGTAGTAATTTGGTTTAATTTATGCATGCACTACGTGGGATGGTTTATAACATAATCAAGTTAAATAAACACGTTAGAAATTGAAATAATATTAGAGTATTGCGTTAATTTCACCTCTATGATCTGAATAATATTAGTATTGCCATTATCAAAAGAAAATGTTATTCCCCTCGTGATTTTTATTTTTTATTTTTTTTGTTAAGTAAGTATTCGACTTTTTTAGTAAATAAATTCTTCTTTTAGCATTTGCTTAAAGAGTACTCCGGAGACACTCGTTAACAAGACCCGTATTTTATAGCCGCATGAATGTATCGGTGAGAAACCTAAAATAGTATACATGGCAAAAATAAATTAAGACAGAATTATTTTATTAAAATTCTTAGTATATATTTTGGTGATCTACCGGCGCTAATGCTCCAAGAAGAAAATAAATTCGTGTGCAACAATTTTGTACAGTAGTAAGAAAATCATAATCCAACTTCTTTCAAACAAGATGTAATTTTTTTTTTTTGAAAGGAAAAAGAAATCATTACTATCACCTAATAAACAATTAGCTGTATAATGAAAATAAAAAAGTTTAGCAAAATAATTGTGGTAATGGATTTCAGTTAAAGTCGGTTCATTTTAAAGAATACAAGGCTAGAACAATTCTTCATTGAAAAAAGAAAACAATTCTTCATTGAAAGGTAACATCTTTATTCAGTAAATTAATACTTCTGCTATACCACTAACTACTAAGATGTACTAAAAGCATACATTTGAAACATCCATTTTTGGATACTTAAATAGGTCATCAGTGTACACATTATTAAATTATAATTTTTTAATAGTAGTATTGAATAAGTATTTAATCCTTTAAATTATGTATCTCACACAAAAATTTTAAATGAGACTCATTAATCAACTATCAATAACTTTATATCATTACATTTCAATTTTTTAATATTAAAAAGTGTAAGTCATATTTAAGATTGATGTCTTAAATGAGACATTGGATCTTACAAGAACTCAAAAAAAATTCTTTCAACAAAGATACCTAATAAGTACCGAATCTTTAAAATTAGGGACCCGATTGAAAATGGTCTAACAAACCTAGTTCATATTTTTCAAACTGGCACACAAAACCATGCAATAATAAGCATCCATAATCAACCTATACATTTGTATGAAAGGGGTAAATATATTTTTAATCCATACAAAATTCCAGACTTTTAAGTTTAGTCTTTATAAAAAATTTATGGGATAAATATATTTTTTCTCCCTATAAAATTGAGACCTTTCAAGTTTAGTCCTTACTTAATTTTAATAATTATTTTAGTCCCTAAAAAAAATTCTGCACTCAGTATTAGTTCATCTTCAATTCAAATTTGTTTAATTTATGCTTAAACTCTTGAGTTTTTGAACAATTTTTTACAGACGTGTTAAGAACATTACTAAAAGTTTCTCTGCAAAAAATTGTCGCAAAATTTGATTTATACGTCCAGATTTTGTTAATTTTATCTTTAACTTTTGCCGTTTTAAAAAATTCATATTTAATTCGTTTCATGTTAAAAAATTATAAATTTTAGTAAATGAACATTTCATAGTGTTCTAAACTTGTCTCAAAAAAATTGTTCAAAAATTTAAAAGTTTAAGCAGAATTAAACAAACTTTGTTGTAAGAGAGACTAAAATTAGAAGTAATTCTTTTTTATATGGATTAAAAAACCTATTAAAATTAAGTAAGGAATAAACTTAAAAGTTTCCAATTTTATAGAGACCAAAAACATATTTAACCCAAAATTTATTTACTTTTAATCGTTATTTGCATTTTATAAGGACTAATTTGGAAGAATATAAGTATCCACTTTTTATAAAAAAAGTTTTAAAAATAAAGACTATCCTTACAAAGTACAATATTATAGAAGACTAAAATCACCTTTCAAATTTTACACGAACCAAACTTGAAAACTTGTAACTTTGTAGGAACTAATTAAAAACATATTTAACTTTAAATTTATTGACAACTTTCTATGTAACAAACAAACAACATAAAAAACTACAAATAGAAGAAAATCGGACCCGTCATAAAATTAAGAGAAATGATATTTGTATAATGATTTTATGACAACTTTTGTACAACTTTCTCTCATATTAACATGATGTTCTTATCATCTCTCTTCCTTTTTCTCTCTATAATGTTTTTGACCAATAAAAAGAAAGAGAAATAAGGTTGTCACAAAAATTGTCATGTTACTCTGAAAATAAAAGAGACACTGTGCGTCTATGACAACTAAAATGAGTTGGTGCCTAAGAATAAATAATCAAATAAAGGGTATCAGATATACCATTTAGACAAGCATATATAGTATAAGAGAAATAAAAAATATAGAACTAGATCAAGCGTCCCCAAATAATGGAAAGAGATTCTTGAACTTTTTGTCAAGGTATTGAGCGATATTGGATGAAGCTGTTCAGACAGACTAAGCTGGAAAGAATAGCCTAATTTCTTTAACAGCCTAAACATCTTATTACCACTTGATGTTGTCATTAATTAATATGGTTATTAGTTCTTTTACAGCTTAGGCATATGGCCAAACCCTATGCCTTAAGCTTAACTCGTTAATTAAGTCTCTAAAAGCACTTTAGAGACCTTTAGAGTTTTTTAAGTTTCTCATAACTCAACACTAGCTGCAGCAAACTACACTGTAGTGAATTATGGACTAATTAAACAAAACAAAAAAAATCAGAATATATGAGATACTTTTCAAAAGATTTCAAGCATGTACACAAAAAAATCAGAATTCTAGTGATCTACATGTGTATAAACTGAGGAGCTGATTTGACTTCAAGAAGCAGCATTTGAAACTTCTGAATGCTCTAGGAACAAATTGATAATGTACATTAAAATCTCTGGTGCTAAATGATCAGCTATTCTCAAGATGAGAAAATAAATAAAAAGAAGCAAAAAAACAAGAGTTTAATCAGAAGAACATTCAATGTTGTCAGCTTGGAGCTGGAATCCCATGTTGTTGAAACCATTCAGGCATATGGTACTTTTCATAGAGCACATGTCTAACATCTTTCTGGTCAGATAGGTCCTTGAGAATTGGAAGAATAACATCTAGAAGCTGATGAACATGCATAACAAAGACAAAAAAAGATGGTAAGTAAATAAATCATCAAAAATCATATGGTTGATTTCAATTTCGAAAAGGATGAATCTATGCACCTGTGTGTCATGTGGTTGTCCTGCCGAAAATGGTACGCATGGAATTCCATTGTCTGGTTGTAATAAAAAGCTATATGGATTGTTGTCTACAATAACAATGTTGCATAGATCCTTTGATATGCATGTAAGATCTTTTACATACTCCCGATGTTCGCTGTAAACATTCAACAATTATAAGAATACTAGTGACTCAAATTCATCCTTCATTAAGAAGATAGGAATAGATGTATGTTGGACTTGGTATCAGAGAAACAATTAACAAAGGACTAGAAAGAAAGATTAATTTAACATGGCCTGATGAAAAAGAAATGAAGAAGCACTTACGTGCAAATTGTTGAGGGTCGATAAAGTCTTTGACTAAACCAGTTTTCTGTGTCTATTCTGTCAACAAGTGGTCTAGCATAACCTGTGAGAATTTATAGAAAATGTCAATAAAAAATTTAGCAAAGCGCTTCCGTAATACAAAGATGCAGCATAAGAAGAGCATAGTATTTAAAATCAAACCTTCAACACCAGCAGTAAACAGAACCAGGTCAGCAAATTCGCTAAGTTGCTTTAAGAATTCTTTCAACCCGGGGCGTTCAAAGACGGTAACATAATTGATTATTGGTTCTCCATCTGCTTCCTTGAAGACACAAAATTCCCATGTGAAAATTTAATATTTTATCAGAGACAAGGAGTCAAATATAAGCGATCAAGTAACAAACCTTGTTAGCGAATACACATTCGAGCTCAAACCAATTTAAACCAGCTTCAGTTGCTTGAGTTTTTAGCTCATCTGACACACTTGATGTCTCATATGCACATATCAGTGTTTCATCCAAGTCAAGCACTACCTTCAAATGCATACGTGAGATCAGAATTCACATTAAGAACGGGAAATTCATAATTCAACTGGAACAGAAAACCTAGGGTTGCAAATAAAGGAACAAAAGAAAATGTCCTAAAGAATGACACTCTTTATGATTTTATAACAGTAGAACGTAGTTGAGCTCTTTGTCTTATTTTGCTTGAAACTAGGATGAAAGCCATAGCATATTTACAACTTTGTTTCAGAAAAATAGTTCACTCATGTATTCGAAGCCAAAACAGTAACGCACAATGATTCCATATTCTGTACTCAATCATTAACAAGAATAATAAAACACATAATAGTTTTATATGTTGTATACCAAATTAGACTATTGGTGATTTCATTGTAAGAAAGTAGATATAGAAATGTGAAACATATTTGACAAAAGCTATACTAAAATTCAGTAGGAATTCATAAGCAATCATAATGAAGAAACTAGTGCAGGACACTGCAATATAAGAACATAACAAGAATATCGGAACTATCACCATCGTAAGAAGCCTAAACAATGATATAACTATAGTTTCATGTAGAATGCATATCATGGCAATATGCACCTAATTCTGTGAATTTATACAACAGAAAATAAATGATTGAAGAATAGCTTCTACATTGTGTTTTTATCACACAAGTTCACTCAGAAAATATGCTCAGTGGTGTTTATCTCCTGCAATAAATAATAAATTTGAAAGCACTCTGGACCAGCAATATACGATAGTACCAGAAGGAATTTCCATGTTTTCTGACAAGCCCTACTAAGTGTGTGTTTGGTTGGTTTCTTCATAGATTCTATCATAATTGGTTTTGCTTCTATTGAAACGTGATTTTAGTTATACTACTTCTGTTTGGAACTAGTGGTTTCATATTAGACACACATTAAGGTATGTGCGGATGCGGCATCAAACACATGCTACATGTGTTCCATGTTTGGTTTCTGTGACATAGCCTCAATTTTGACAACAGGTGCTATAAGAAATAGTTTTTCAGTTGAAAAATTTACACTACTTTTTACATCAAACTGATTTTAGAGTAAAAACATATAAATATAAGTTACATCACATCACTTCAAACTCAATTATAACAAATCAACTCTAGAATTCTATTCATTATCACATTTATCAAAAGCTCACCCAAAAACACTATGAGAGGTTAGACAAAACCAACCAAAACTGTTAGTTACATATTGAATTCCAAACATAACTCAAAAGAAACTAGTCAATCTTTTCAAATTCTATTCAAATTTTCAAATGCCATTTTTTCCCTTTCCCTCTACCATGCTCCTGTTCGGATAAACAACTTAACTTGCAGCTTATAAAATAAAGTTAAATTGTTTTAGTATAAACCTATATGCAATTTTCATAAGTTACCTTGGAAAGCTTACGAAAATAAACAGAAAACGCTTATGAACAACATATCATAAGCTATTTACAAATACTCTCAAACAATCTCACAAGTGTGTATGTTAGCCTATAACTATAAGCTCAATTAAGTCAATCCAAACACACTCGTAAACCTGCACTAAAGCCATGATCAAAGCTGCATAAAACCCTAACAAATCTCCCATCTAACACTAACACATGCCAACAAACATAAAGCCAGAATATTTCCAAAAACTATTTGTTCTTCTTATTAATCAATAAAAAAACGAGTTTTGAGCCATAACCAATAAACAAAAAACAATGGAAGAAAAAAATGATCATACATACCGTGAGCTTTTGTGGCGGTTGGTGATCGGCATCCTCAATGATCTGAACAGAGGATTCATTATCCAAAGTTGATAAAGATTCGAAGGAAGAATTAGAAGACAAAGAAAGTAAAGGATAATTATCCGCGAATGATCCAATAATCTGCGAAAATATTTGATAGAAGAAACCAAACCAACTCAACACTGCCTTCCATGCTTGTTGAGTTATCGGTGAGTACATCACAATCAACAATGTTATGTTATATCTTAAAATAATTTGTTTAAGGTTTGTGTTTCTTGTGTTGTAGCGTGACACATACGCTATTAAATATTAACGTTTGTTTCAGTCACCTCTTTTTTCTCTAAATATTTTGTTGGTTTGTGAAAATGTTATGTGAGAGATTTTGAGAGAAATGGGGTTGGTGGTGGTGTTCTTCACGGAGGATGAATATGACTTTGTCAATGGGGTGCCGAGGAGTAATGTTTTGACTATTTCAGCATATTATCGAACAAGGAAAATTGGTTGTAGAATAGCTATATAAGGCAATAATATTTTATTTTAAGGTCAATCATTCTATATTTATAAATATTATTAATTGATATATGTAAATATAAATATCAATGCAATCTGGAATGATTTTTTGTTTTTTTAAATTAAAAAGGAAACAATTAAAATAATATGAGAATTTCACTTGATATGTAAATCAATTCAACATGCACCGGTAGTTTTTATAAACAAACTCTTACATATAAACAAACTCTTCCGTTTGTTATAGTTTTTGAAGAAAATAAAATTATTTATTTCTCTAAAAAAAAAAAAAAAAAATTAATTTTATTTTTTTTAAGATTATTGCATCCGTTTGTTACAACTTTTTATAAAAATTAGAATCTAATAACAGCTATAAATGAGAAGACGTTAAGAGTAGCTTCTAAAAAAATAGATTTTTTTTAGAGGAGAAAGAAAATATGGTTCAAAATATTAAACTAATTTTGCAACAAAAAATCTCTTTTATATAGTTGTATCCAACCAAAATAAATTATTATTTTTTTAAAAAAAGTGATTTTTATTATGGTATACAAACGCAAAATAGATTTTGATTTTCATAAAATCTCTAAAAAAATAATCTCTAAATCATTTTATATTAAAATCACTTTTGCTGAACATGATTTTTTGGATCATCTCTCAATGGAAGGAATGTTGAATACGGGTGTGGGGGTAAATAGACGGGGGTAGGAGGAGAATAAACTTTTTTCAATGGGATAAAAAAACTTTAGTTTTGCATATCTTTGCTAGGTAAATAGTTCTTTTAAGTTAATTTCATATAACATTTTAGTTATTTATCTTTTTATTTTCTCATTTCCGTCCTTTATTTATTTTTTAAATAGTTTCAATAGCACCCTTTCCGCTAACCTTCCATTAAAAAAAACACACAATTTAGATTATCCTTTTATTTTAATAGTTTCTTACCCATTAACCTTTTGCTTTCCTCACGCCAAATAAGCAGTTATTTTTGGAAACCCAAAAGAAGAAGAGAAAAAAGCACGCCAGAAGAAGATCAAGATGAAAACGCGTGCACATACTCATAACCAGATGCGACCCAGTACGATTTGCGACCGAGAACGCATGCACATATGTAAAACGAGTTGCGACCCAGAATCTGAACAAGGTATTTGTGCATTTGTTTCTAAAGTTTCGATACTCTCTGTCTTTTTCTAAAGATTCAATTATCAATGCGGCCCTCTTTATGTCTGTTTCGCATCTTGCATAAACATTATCGTGGCAGACAAGTTCCACCGAAAAAGAAGGAACAAAAAATGATTGCGAGTGTGAGGATGACATGGATTTCAAGACTTGATTTTTAGGGTTTATATTGGAGCTTCATCGTAATTAACTTTGGAGAAGAAGGCTTGATGAAAAAAGACATTAAAGAGATAATGTGGGATTTTTTAAAAACAGAATGGGTAACATATTCCATTTAAAGGGTAATAGTGAAGCTACTTAAAAAGATAAAGGACGAGAAAGGAAAATAAAAAGATAAAAAACTAAAACGTTAAATAAAATTAAGTTAAAGGACGGTTAGTGTAAATTTGCCTGAGACTTTTGAGAGTTATTTTATTTTTGACGAAAAAAATTGTTTTTAATTTGTTATAATCAAAGGTGTTTTGAGAAGTTCAGTTTTTCTTTGGGGAGGGAGGGGGTGTTGGTAAGCAATTTGGTCACACATGAGGAAGCCAGATGTGAATTTATTTTTAATCAGCCTTTTAAATGTTATCATTATCTTATTTGAAGTATTGATTGTCTTAACCATATAATTAAGTTTCTTGGATGTCTACGATGTTTTAATTTATCTTTTCAAAAAAAAAAATCTTAAAACTTCAAAATGGTCCCTTTTTTAAAAAAGAAACATCAATATTTTCCATTAAAAGTTGTTCAAAAAAAAGCTACATCAATATTTTCCATTAAAAGTTGTTCAAAAAAAAGGTTTCCTTAAAAATTATAAGTTTTTTTTAATAAGTTTTAAAAATAAAAGCATTACTAAATATGTGTAGTGGTTTAATTTTGGGTGTTGGCTTGGTTTAATGAATTTTATTTTTCTAAAAAAAATAATTAATTATTGTTTTTTCAACATAATTCAACTTCTTTTTCTACCAAACATAATTCAACTTTTTTAAAGAAGAAAAAGAGTGTCCAAGCTTTTTTTTTTTGTCCAAAAAAGAGTATCCAAGCTTGAGAAGCGAAAATTGTTGTATACACATTTTGGTAGGCTGAGAAACACATGTAAAAGACGAAATTGTACCTCGGCAGTTAACAGTCGAGGAAAACAATTATGCAGACAGTGGGTTCTGCATAATTCTAAAACATTTCCAAGCCATTTTTCGGCCAGTTTTTACCTGTAATTAAACCAGAGCATTTCCAAATTCAATATAACTCATAGAACATTTAAACTCAGTCATAAACAAGAAAATACAATATCTTTTACAATTTTTCATAATTAAATCAAACCGATATTTGGTTCAAAATACACAAAAGTTTGAAATTCATCAAAACGTTACATAGTGTCCATAATTAAACAACACATTACAACTCATTACTTATCATTAAATTAAATCTCTATTTACATTCAACGCAATTGCATATGGAACGAACATACATATATAATATATTATTTTCCACCATATTCCGAAACATAAATCCGACGTCGCTATCGTCTTCAATAAGCCAAGGCATATAGCTTGCCATTTTCCATGCGTATTCATCTCTATCTTCTCTTAGGTCTATACATGGCATTTGACCAAACAAGTGACGTGTATATTGATTTTCACCAAGATGCTCAAAATAAGTGACGTGCACAATCATATTGTGACGAATCATGATATGACTTTCTTCGGTCAATCCCATGAACTCGGCTATAGCTCGAAATCCACAATGTCCATCGCCTATAACATCCACCACTTTTTCAATAAATGGAACCATGAACTTTGGCATATAATCAAAAACCGGATTAGACGTTGGAACCGGAATAGGCTTAGGCTTTGGATACCGAGTAGGTGGTGGAAGTGGGGAAAGTGATGTTTTACCAAGACGAGCACCTTTTTTTCTTTTAAATGATGAAGTTCTTGGTGATGGTGACGGTTGACTATCCGGATTTTGGGAATCAACAACCTCCCACGAAGAAGGGATTCGACTAGTCAATGTAATTTTTCCTTTAGACCTCGCAATGTCCACATTTTTCTTGGCTCCCTTGGTTGATACTTTTCGTGGTGGTGGAGACATCATGGTGGTTTCAGGAAATGCCAACTGCCGCAAAACCTCTTTGATTTCAAGCTTCATTTGGTAAGGGACTTTCTTGAGACGTTCTTGAATACCGTTCCACTCATCATCGACAGAAAAACTATATTCATTACTTTCTTCGCCCATACGTAACCTATGCCAATGATGGTGTATCTCATCCAATAAAATAGGTTTGTCTTCAAGGATTTTAGTAGCAATTTCGCATGCACATGGAAGCCCGTAAGAAGTCCTTTGAACACAACCACAAATTTCTTTGTCCATGCACAATGTTTCCCTACAATGTGACTCTTCCAAAGCAATGTTGTCCAAAGCAAATCTAGACACATGACCACCTAAACCGGAGTACAAAGTGACATCTATGAATCTATGTTCCAATATGGTAACACTCTGACCAAATGTTGTTTGTATCGCAGTGAACTGAAGAACCAACATGTCATGCATTTTCTCCCAACAAGTACCCAAATCACCCACACTACTGTCCAAATATTTCTTTACTAAAGCATGAGCCGATTCTACCCTGTTGGTGGTTCTGCAACCAAGATGCAACATATGGTCTGTCCATGCCCTCACTATTTTCTCCTTCACTTCATTCAAGGTGGTCATGGCATAATTTAGGAAAAGTGGGAAATCACTACAAGCATCTTGGAACTCCACTAATGCATTTGCATATAACTCTTGAGTGGGCGATTCAACCATAGCTTTCCATGCCCTCATTATCTTCTTGACAACATCGCGATTATTCACCTCTTTCCCATCCTTTTTTCCCAAAGGATATTTACAATCTAAGATGCACTTTTGTTTAACATTTGCTTGCACATGAAAATAACAATTCATTGCATAACTTTATGGGAAAACATTCTCAACCGCTTTCATCAAAGACATATCTCTGTCAGTCACAATCACCTTAGGCATATTCATCTTTGACGTAAGAAGTTTACGCAGCATTTTTAAAACCCAAATAAAATTTTCCTCTTTCTCAAATCCAAACCCAACCGAATATGTCAAATCGGTCGACGTGACCCCAACTACCTCAAACATTGGCATCTTGTACATGTTGGTTTTGTAGGTGGAGTCGATAACCAAAACCGTTGGAAAATTGTTAAACAACTTAACGGATGTTCGATGAGCCCAAAATATATCTTCAATTTTATTACTTTCACTTTGTGTTCTAGAGAAATAAGTATAGCTGTGCTCCTCCAACTTTGAGATTAGATATTGCAACGGCTTATTGTCACCTCTATTTGCCTTCCATATTTGTTGACGTTCATTGTACACTTTCTTGATATTTGTCATGCAATGTGGTCTTTTGTTCTTCAAATTTATCAAAATATTTCTTGGAAGCATCTTGCTCTTGGTCAAGTCACGTACAATCTTCTTGTCGTCCTCCTTTAATCTACCGGCAAGAATGTGTCCTTCTAAAGCCGGCTCCGTCACATGGTTGTGAACTCCATTAAGAATGCTCAATCCCCATTCCTTTGTTTTCCTACTAAGATATCCACTAACCATGAACAAGCACCCACATTTTCTTAAGCCCGTTGACGCATGCTTCAGTTTTTTTTTTCCGGCACTTTGTGAGCTCCACTCCTTTCACACACTAGTCACAACATTGGATTGATCAAACTTGATCTTTGTGTAACAATTGTAAATCCCGCCTTATTTGCTTGACGACGTGCTCACTCAAGCAATTCTTCTCTTACTTTCCATTTAATGTCGTCTGAAAAAAAACCTAGCCGTGTCAACTTCATGGGCTTTAAGTGGGAGGACACCGGAGTCAACATATTTAGAAGCTTCAACATTTACGGAAGCTCCATCAATGTTTGGTTTGGCTTCAACCTTAGGCGGTTTGACATCTCCGGATTTTTTGACAAAATTTGGTTTTGTCTCTCCCGGATCATCTTCCGCATTGTCAACCATTACTAAAATTAAACAAGACAAAACTATGAATTAACGACTAACTAATGCATAAACATCAATGCCATAATGAATGAAAACAAAAAAAAACAAAAAAAAATTGTGGAAAAATGGCAGTAGCTCCATTTTTTTGCGTTTTTCCAAATATTTCCCAAGTAATCCTCGACACTTGACCGCCGAAATTTACTTCGGTAATTAACTACCGAAATTTTCTTCGGTAGTAAACTGTCGATGAATCCCATAACAGGTTTACGTAAACTAACGTAAAAATCTATAACAACAGTTAAAAATGAACGGATTAAAATGCTCAATACCTGTTTTTTTAGTCAAAAGTATGTTGATACCTCCTATGCTTGATGCTTCAATGATTTTGGAGCAAGATTTGATGAGAGAAAAAAAATATTGGATTTAGGGATTAGATGGAAGTGGTATGGAAGTTGATGATGAAATAGTGTGTAGGGGGAGCAGGTGGCTGTTTCATCTGATGAAACATTTTCTCAACAGTTAACTGCCGAGGAAAACCTCGGCAGTTAACTGCAGCCGGTTTTTGAATTCCTCGACAGGGGCATTTTCGTATTTTATACGTGTTTCTTAGCCTAACAAGATGTGTGAACAACAATTTTCTTGAGAAGCATGTATGAGAGCTGTCATAGGCCCAATTAAGGCCCAGTCAGGATAGGCAAGCACAAAGCCTAAATAACCTACGCGATCTACGTTTCATTTTGGTTGGTTACTTAATAATTCCCTTAAAATTGCTCATATTTTTGAAATAAGTCGATCGAAAGTTACGATCTAATTGAGATTTACACAAAAAAAAAAAATTGATTACAAGTTACCATCATGTCGGTTGAGAAATTTGAGAGACTTATTGCTCATATCTGAAATAAGGTCATTTTCCCATTTTAATTACTGTACATTTTTCTCACCCTAAATGCATGTATTAGTAGTATTTTCTCCTTTAACTCTTACCCTTTTGCATAATTAATAATGTCTCTCTTTTTTTTTTTGGAGGGATAATAATGTCTCTCTTTTATGTACCTCAAAAATATAGTATGAACTATTAATGAATGTTAACGCATGTGTTTTTTTTTTGACAAAAATGTTAACGCATGTTAGTTTTATCAGTAATAATAAATTGAATTTTTATCTTGTAAATGTGTTTGTTCAACTCTGGTTGTAAGCCTAATTTTTAATAGGCTTTTATGCTTTTATACTTTTACTCTAGAGAGCTCATTCTTATGTGGCAATTTTTTCTTTCTTTTTCTTATTGCAAATATATTTATTCTATTGTTGAACATAACATTTATATTGAACCCTTGTAGAGCTCATTCTAATTCCCTTCGTTCTTTCTTCTCCTATTTCTATTCTCCATGCATTACAACAAAAAAGGACATAGCTAGCAACGCGGTTTTTCTTCATCGAATTTTTACCAAATTCGTATGAATTAATGAGACCTATTTGAATTTCAATATGTGGAAAATGTATTAAACAATATAATATGTTTTCTGATGGTGTTGGCTCGGAACTTTGAAGTGTTTTCCTCTCAAGATTTCAGATTCGATTTTTTTCGATGTCAATTTCGATAGAATAATTTACCTTCCTAAAAAAAATAACGGGAAATATAAACATTGTTTACATGACAAAATAGGGAAATTCTTAGATGGGCACAAACTCAACACTTTAGACTCAACCAAACATACATATATTCTTTGAAATATGCTAGTGTGTTTTCCCATTAAAGTTTTTTTTCCCTCTTTTCAAATACGCATATATATAAGAATCAAATCCAAAATTATAGATCTAAAGAGCCCAAGTCCCTTTCAACCAATATCATAAAAAATATTTAAGCCAATAAGGAAAAACGACAGTGGTTTTAACTTTTATCATTTTTTTGACATTCTACTTATTCCCCACTTCATAATCTTGGATCAGCTTTACATGATAAAGAAAAACTTTTTCCACAGTTCATGGATCACACATGTTTTACTTGGACATGATCCCACGCATCCAAAGAATAGGAATCCTCACAAAGAGAAAGAGAATGGACGCAATGCAACTATCTCTCTTTCTTTTGTGGAAAATTATTGATGCTGCTGCTTGACTTTCGTGATTATATTATGAAGTCAAGTGTGTGTGTGGGGACAAAAAGCTCAATAAACATTTCAATCGTTCAAATGCAAAAGAACCATATTGGAAGATGGAAATTGTTAGGGAAGTTTTATACGTAATTTAGGATAGACTGATTCTTTAAACAAAGATGTTTGATGAACACTCGTTCTTTTGTACACGTTCGACACTTGATCAATCATGTGTAAAAGTGAAATTAATTTAGGTCAAGTTGGAAATTGTAGTTGATTATATAGTTTAATTAACCACAATTTTGGACGCGATAAACCATGTGTCACACAGGTGTATTAAAAAAGAGTGTTCATGTATCATTTTTGTTCTTTAAATTCATCCCAAACATTAACAATAATTGATGCCACTACTTTTAATTAGAAATTCAGGGTCCTCGGCGTACTTAGGCTTGAAAAAGTGACGACTATATCGGTGTTGATTCAACAAAAAAGAACTACTATAAGTCGAATTTTGAAACAGATATTCATTTTCCCTTTTTTTTTTGTCAAATCAACATCGGATGAGTCATTGTCTCGCTTGTGATGACAATTAATATCACGAACTTCTGCTTGCGAATAGCAACACCAATAATATTAGAATTTCGAACTATTTAAAAAAATAAGTTCGTCGTAGATCATATGAAACACTTGCATAAGAGATTAAGAGTCACTTTAAAAGAAGCCTTGTTTGAGGCAGTAGTATGCCTGATTTTTTTAGGTATAGTCTAGCCTCATTGTTCGAAGCCTTGTTTGGTTTGGGTTGGGGTGTTCCGTATATACGCGGCACCCATATGTAATTTTTTTTCCACCAATCCGCGAGCTTTGTGCGCCTTGCATATTCTCGTCGTGAAAAAATTTGCCTTTTCAAAAAAAAAACTTTAAAAGAATTTTTTTTAGAAGAAGCTTTAAAAGATATTATTAATAAGTTTAGAAAGGTCCTATGCAATTATGCATACAGCAGCTTAGTACTGGCGGTCCCCTGGTGTAAGCCTTAATAATGTATGGTGGGTGGGTTTGATTTTAAAGGCTGATTCTTCTGGTCTAGTGGGGGTGTCCTGTCTAGTGCCCTTCCAAAATTATTAATATTGGTGTCATATCTTGCTCACCTTCACATTGGACAGCTTCTTTTTGGTGCTCATTTCAGGGTCTTGTCACCAATAGGGGATCCACTTTTGGCAAAAATGTTATATTCCAATTGGTCCTAATTGGTGCATACAAAATAAATCGTATCAATTTGATTTTCTGAAATCTCAAATGTTTGCCAAATATAGTCCTACAAAATTCAAATATTTCATTTATTAGATATTAAATAGATGTATATTTTTTTTTCTCTAGAACTAATTTGGATTTTTACTCAAAAGAAAAACCAGTTAGAACAGACTACCTACCAAAGACAATCTTATCCATAGGAGAGCTCTTCATCATGACGACATTTTTTGCATAGGTGGATGTGGGTGTTCAGAAACGACGAGTCATCTTCTTTTTCGATGTGACATCTTTGGCAGTGTATGGCACGGGGTTTATCAGTGGCTTCAGGTCTCATTCATTTCTCCTAACTCTGTTCGTGAACATCTTATTCAGTTTGGTCACATTGCGGGGTTACCGCGATTTACGCATTCTTTCTTAAGAGTGATCTGGCATGCTTGCGTTTGGACAGTTTGTAAGGAAAGAAACAATGGGATTTTCGAAAACAAAGCACTGGATTTGGTTCAATTATTAGACAAAGTAAAGTTTGTATCTTTTTCTTGGTTAAGGGCGAATAAGCTCACTTCAGCTTTAAGTTATAATGACCGGTGGCGACACCCTTTAATTTGTATGGGTGTTAGGGAGCAGTCTTCTTGTCTTTTTTTTCATTCTGTTTTGTGTAGCAACAGAAACCTGATCTTGTATTTTTTGAGAAATGACTCTCTTTGCACACCTTATGCGAGATGAATTACTCCCGGTGTTTAATCTAATTTCATTTTGGCTTCTTAAAAATAAAAAATAAAAACATTTGTTTCTAAGAATTTGAGGGCTAACAATTTAAAACTTAAATGTGAAATAAAAAATAAAAAAAGACTCAAGAAAAATGAGTTGCATGCCTTGAAATTAATCAACTAACTTCATAATGAATTATTTTTTGAAAGGTTCATCATGAATTATTGTTTGTTATAAGAAAGAAAGAGTAATGATATGATTTCAAGATATGGTTGAAGCATATGAGGGCAAGTATTGAAGAAAATCCAATGAAAATTTTGAAAGAGAAATTGCAGTCGTATCTCATTCATACTTTATGCGACAAGCATGTTGTGGAGTGGTGGTGAAGGAGTGAGTGAAATTATTCAATTAGGGAAGTGAGTGTGATGTTGAATATATTCGTGGTCCCATTAACACAACCTTACAATAATTACCAATCACCAACAATTCACTAAGCATAAGTTATTCCATTTCTATCATTGTTCTCCTAATAATAGACCAATATTCACTTTTCGTAACATTAGTGTCTTTTAAAGGTGAAAATAATCAGTTCCTTGATGAGATTTCCCGTTTAATATGATGATTAGACTTGATTTTATAACTTTTTTTCTTCTGAAGGGACATGGAGCATTGTAGAATATTGACCATATATACTACATGATTAATTTATATATTGTTTTTCCATAAACTTATTAATTAAAGTCCAAACATATCACTATAGTGAGAGAAAAAAAAATCTACTCGTCTTCTATGAAGGGTTGAGGACCCAATAATCATGTTCTAGAAAGTCGAACACAACACCTTACAAGTCATTATAAAATGAAGTTGCCACAAGTATTTAATTTAGATATATGTTATCAAAGTAATCAATCATGACACCGTTGGAAGAGAAATTGTATTAACTTTATATAATTAAAAAAATTAGACATATGTTTTTTATCGAAGATTAATCACTGCTAATGACTCTGAAAACTTCGTAATCGAATGGTAACACTCCAGTTACTTAGTATTTTATATAAGAGAAACATATATAGAATAGACACGGACGGAGTGGAAATGGTCTCTGTTCCATTTGGCAAAAATTACTTAGAGTTCCATTTGGTAATTGAAATTGTAACCCTCCAAAATTATTCAAGAGTTTTACATGTAGGACTGTTGAATTGTATTGAAGCACTACTAGTGCGTTCCATTTGCAAGTTGCAACCACATCACAAAAGGCCTCAGCAGCATCATGTATGGCCTACCCCACTTTCTGGTGATCAATGTATTTATTGTTATGAAAAGGTAAAACTACAGAAACAGAACAACACGTTCCAAATATATAGAAAATCGTTAATGCAACCGAAACGTCAAAGTCTGTCTTTTTCTTTGCACGAACACTTGCACCCAATATGTTAAATGAGATATTTATTTTTATGTAAGAGGGAAAGAAAAAAAATAAATTGAATGGAAAATTTTAACCAAATGATAGAGATCAATATGAAAGTATTAAATTATTGATCTAGTCAAGAAGACGAGAAAGGATTACCTCACCTTTAAGGTAAATTTTGAGAAAGTATATGACTTTGTGATGTTTTTTGAATTACATGATGTGGAGGTTAGGGCTTTGTGTTAAATGAAGTTCTTAGATTCGGAATGTTATTCCTCAAAGTCTTTGTTTTGGTTTATAGATGCTCGACTAAGGAGATCAATATCACAAGGGTCTCGCATAAAGGGACCTTCTTGCTCATTTCCTATTCCTCATAGTGGTAGAGGGTCTAAGTGGCTGATTAGGCGTTCCGAGGAAATATGTTCTCATGTTTCAAGGTGGAGAACTCAAGGTTGGTTATGTCTCACCTGCAATACGTTGATGATACACTTTTCCTTGAAAATGATGTTGTCGATAATCTATGGACCTTTAAATTAACCCTCCAATGTTTTGAGTTGGCTTCGGTATCCGGGTTAATTTTTCAAGAGTTGTGTTATGGATATTAATATGGAAAACACTTTCTTCGGGATGTCAAAACGTTTTATGCATTATAAAGTTGGGTCTTTTTCTCTTTAGTACTTCAATTAGCCGGTTGGGGTCAATTCAAGGTGACCTAGGAGCCCCTAATCCAACTTATCTCTAATAGACTTTATCAATGAAGTTACATGTTGGTTAGTTTGGACGGGAGTGTGACCCTTATTTGCTTGGCATGTAAGAGAAAGTGAAAAGAAAAATATCATTAGGCCAGGGCCTCAAACCAATAATAAAATTTTCTAGGTTATTATTGAGAAATTATCAATGTACGTTCCCGCATATGTACAATTTTTTAAAGAAGTACATATGGTACAATTGTTAGAAGTGATTTTGAAAAAGTAATATTAAAATAATTTAAGATAATTGAGGTTAAGAAATTGTTTTATTTACTAAAAATATTGAAGTGCATTTTAAATAATTTCAAATAATTGATTTTTTGAACGAGAAATCTATATCAATTTTTAAAACATTTTTTCAATAATTAACCCATATTGATCATTTAGTCAACTTTTTTATAAGAATAATGGTTATTTCTTTTCTATTTACAAACTCTTGTTTCAGAAACTATTAATTAATAAATACAAATAAATTCATAAACGTTAAAAGTTAAAACTAGTTTACATGTTTTTTTTTATTTCAAAAAAAAAAATGTTACGTGTCATAGATTATGTCCTTTGATTCTATACGTACATGATATAAATAGTAAAATAAGTGCTCACTCGTTGGGCAGCGTTTAGCATGGAAAAATTGGCATATTTCCTCATCTTAGGTCAATTTAACAATGTCCATTGATTTAATATTAATAAATACCAATGGATAGGATTGTGCTCTCAAATATTTACCTATAATGCATGGATATTAATATTAAAAAACTAATGTACTATTTTTTGAAATTGTACAAATCACCTAATTTTGATAGATATTATAGATTGGGAACTAGTAGAAAACTGGTTGTTTTAGTTCGTTACCAAGTGATATTTATTTCAATAGAAAATGAACCAAGTGATATTGCTTATTTTCAAAGAACGTATTTTACTAAAAACAGGAATGTCATTTTATTTTATTTTATTTTTGAAAATTAATATTATTTTAATATAAAAGAGTACTGTTTGAAAAAATTAATTTTGGAAATGATTTTAAATTTCATTTTGGAAGGGAATGTTTTCATGTTAAAACAATTATTGAGAATGGGGCTGGGAATATATATTATATTTTTAAATGAGTGTCAGAAAAATAAGATGTATCTCCCGTAAAGAAATAAGCAAAATAATTGGGGTGAAATTAGAATTAGGGATATAAGTTGGAATAAAATTAACAAGGAGTAAAGTTGATAAACAAGTAAGACAAAATTGGTCTAAGTAAGTTGGTTTCCATGCTAAAACTCGCCCTCTCATTAATGGTGAAATTTTGCCACTTTCTTCGACTAGAACGATCAGAAGAAAAGCAATGATATTTAAACGATTATTTTGTAACAAATAATCTTTTTATTCCCTTTTATTTTGGGATAAAAGGAAGGTAGAACAAGATCATAATACAAATACGAGAATGGTTTAAAATAGCCGTACAAATATTATTTATGGAAACCACCTTATGTGAAAAGAATAAAAGGTAGTGCCGGAGAGAAAGCTTTCGAAAAGGGTCGAATTCATCAAAAGTAAATCAGAAAGTGCTGTTGGAAAGGTCATTTATAAGAAAAGGGGTTGAATTCATCAAAAGCAAAGCATAAAGTACTGTTGGGAAAGGTCATTTATAAGGAAAGGGGACAAAGAACTTGAGAACACAATTCATTCATGCGCACTAGACGCCACTAATAGGAAATGGTACGTGGGTCATGAAGAAGTTGAAAGTCAAATATTATTACCTTTATGTGAAAAGTGATTTTGGCAATGAAAATTATTAGGGAAAGAGATGCTCTGCAAAACATAGAAAGAAATTCTATTTCATTATTCAAACTGAATTTTACAAAGTGATTTTGGCAACGAAAAATATTATCACGTGTGTTTATAGATAGGTGTCTTCATCATAAATGTTGATGTCCTAACAATCTTGTTGAACAAGACAGTGTAATGACATTTCTTCTTGAACTTGCACGCCACCCTACATTCAAGACCATCATTCTCGGCAAATTACACTTCGCTCCTATTCAATACATTATGCACAAGTACAACATCCTTGAATAGTTTCATGTATGAGAACTTTATTCCTACTTTAAATTTAAAATTCTTTGTCGTTCTTTTTTAGAGTTGAACCTCATTATTCAGGTCTACCTTCGATGTCAGTATCGAATCATGTTGAAGGAGCAAAATAATTTGTATTTTTATAAATAGATGAAAACACAAAAGGTGATCGAGTGTACAAGTGGTACAAGAGAGAGCTTGTGAACTCAAAAAAAAAAAAAACAGATCTTGCTCGACAACACAACAAAATTACAAAAGACCTCAGTTTGATACAAAACACACACAACAACTAAAATGTGTGCGTCAAAGATTAGAAACCAATCATTCAAGAAAAATCAATATCATAAGACTGAAAGTAAGACCTATATTACATGAGAAACATGTATGCCGTTAGGATATTTTTCTATAAATAAGTATAGAAGACATTGACCTTCTTATAACCTTTACAGTTATTATTAAGCATCCAAATGCTCAGGCTCTTATAATAGGTACTCAGGCTCTTGGAGTACCTAGTCCTACTAGTCTTGACACTCCGAGGCTTTGTATAAAACCTACTTCTCTGTACCCTAACCAAAGGCGCCCAAACACGGGGGATGATTGAGCTAAGCGTATGTTGCTTATGAGAAGGTCGGGCCAAACATATAGCCCAAGAAAGGAGAACGTAGAGAGGTCGATTGGTCGTCTCATGATGTCCCACCTTGCACAATCACATCACGCCTAATCATTGCCATGTCGTATAAAATATTCCTAGGATTGCCACCTCCCATGGATTTGGGACCTAGGAAATGATTAGGAAGGTCAATGCGAGGACAAAACCCTAGAGCAGACACTATAAAAAGGATGGCTTAGCTTCTAGGATAAAGGGATAACATTCTACTACACATTTAACACACACCCAAAACCCTAGGCAGCAACCCCTTCTCAGGGGCGAAACCCTGGGCTTGTGTTCTTGACTAGAACAACTCTTTTGAGTTTTTTTTTAAGACATTTAATGGGTTGATTGTTGCTTGCACATGTGGTTGTTTTCTTGGGTTTTGGCCTAATCCTCCTAAACTATTTTCTTTCTCTTTTTATTTTTAATATATTTATTGAAATACCGTAAATGATAGGGGATATTTTAGTGGCAACCAAGTTGAGATGCATTTTCTACTATGTGATGCATTTGCACTTTAATTATTTGCTCAAAGAAACATCTTTAAGTTCACATCATATAAAATTACACATTTAAGTTTAAACTCCCTTCCAAATTAACAGTCACTCCCTTCTAAATCCCCAACTTTTGAAGGAGAGTTAAACTTGCTCCCTTCCTCTTCCACCTCTTTCATTCTCTTCTACCAAATAGACCCTTACAAGACTATTGGAGGTAGCTTATATTATAGGAGACGGTCTAATTCACAACATGTTATATTTCATTTCTGCCTACACGTTAAAAATCCTCGCCCATTATGATGAAGTATTTATGATGCTGTCATGAATAATTTCGAACCAAGAATTTATTAGAACTAAGCATTGAAGAGAAACAGTCAAACACGCACAAACTTTACTTGATTCATTTTTTATGCAAAGAAAGGACTAAAGCCCCCAATATTAAAGATTCGTGGGCTGAGAAATCTGCCAACCACATATTCTTTACCTTTTTTGACTTTCTTCTTCAAATAATTATGAAGATCGTTTGCTTCCCCAAAAAAGAATGGATGTCTTTTTGGTCCCTTATTATGTCACGAAATTGAGATTTGAGTGTGTCAAAAGGCTTTTTTGTATAAATTCATATTATTATTTTTTATAGATTTCTTTCATGGAAAGTACTTATGTTCGATGTACTATTATATTTGTTTCCAGACATGTGCTTTCACACCAATATGTTAATTAATTTTTTTAAACCGAATTTTTTATCAAATAGTTGTACTATATCCAAGTTTTTTTTGAAAGGAAAGTACTATATCCAAGTTAAAATGATTTTTTTTAATAAAATATGTACGGTGCATGTGACATATATTTGCTCTTAAATATTTGTAATATCAATATTAACATTTTACTAAGACATTAAATTAAAAAATATGCAACACTAAGTTTATGACTTTCCAATTTATGATGTTTTATTGTTGTTTATAAGCAATCAGTTAGCTTAAAATTATGTATCAATTAAGAAGAAATTAAACAAGAAGAATTTTTTTGTAATAAAAAAAATAAACAAGAAGAATTTTCGACTTGTACAATACATTTAAAAAGAATAAATTAAACAAGAGGAAATTATCGTAAAATTTTGTAGAAATTGATAATCCGATAACTAAGAAAACTTGATTTAAAAAATTGACACTGAATGAATGTCATTAAGAACAAGTATGTATGTGAAAAAATATTTAATTAAAACATGGCAGTAAAAAATATATATGACTTTTTTGAGGGAGAAAAATATATATGACTTGATGTTTGCGCAAATTGTCTTTTACATGGTTAGTGTATAATAAAAAAAATTAAAGTAAAATAGAACCATGTAAAAAATATTATTCAACCATTTTTTTATATTTTTCTATGAAAATTCTTTTTTTAAATAATAATAAATGCTGCACAATAGTGTGTAGCTCCGTTACTTTAAAAAAAAAAAGTTGTGTAGCTCCTTTATTACGAGGATTACAACTTCGAGCCATTTGCCCTTAGGGCATTAAACGACAATTGGGTGTCCCCAACACAAATTCAAGGAATCATTAACTCTACAAAGATATGCAAGAGTCAAGTAACATCTCCCTCTAGCAAATATATCTGAAATGGAATTCCATGTCGTCATAGAAACTTCACATTCACGCATTTGGAAGATAAGTAGTCGTCTAATTAAAATCAAACAAGTTTTAAGACAAAAGTTTTACATCGAGTTATTCAACATGTGCTCTTATAACACATGTTAGCATTTCTCTTATGGCTTGAAGATCCTCTTGTTTAACCCAAAAACTTGTTTAAGGTGTACTTGGACCAACATATCAAAATTGTTTATCATTTGGACAATTGATCTTTAGACACCTCAAAATTGCTCACTTTACTAAAAATATATTGTCGGGACTCGGAATTTATGGTCAGATCGACTTTTAACATATAAAAAGAGCTGATCAAGAGTTACAATCCGATCATGAGCGAAATTGAGATATCTAAAGAGCAATTGCCTATCTTTTGCTCATACACTAACCCGATTCATATAACGTGCAAGTTTAAGCGACCCGTTTATAAAAGATTGACGGGCATGGATACCCTCATAGCTTAGGTTTTATTTTCACCATATAAGACACAGTCAGTCTGTGTTCGAGGTTCTATTATTGGTTAGCACATTAAATTAAATAAAGTAACAAGTGAAAAATTTTATTTTCCCATAACATACATTGATGAATTTGTGCCCCCCTCAACTTCTCATTTTGTGGCATGACACTTGGATTTTTTGGTTTGTCTTCATATGTTGTCTTTCTGAAAGCAATCTTCCTCTCATTATCAAACTCTGTCCTACGAATCCTATGCTGCTCTGCTTTCCCTCTCATGCTTTACTCCCTTGATTGGTGTCAATCGCATCCTATTAGCTCAGCTCAGCTCAGCTGTATGCTCGTATAACTATTTCTTGTTTTTTTAGTTATCTATACATGCATGAATTTTCAAGTTGTTCAATAGTTGTTGGACATGTGCAAATAAAAAAAACAAACGATACTCAACATTCGAGACATATTAAATGTGAACACTTCTCTCAATTAGATTCAAACATTAGTTTGTAGAGAGTGATAACCCTTCTTCTTAACTCAAGTTGATACATTTATTTAAATCACCTTGATACATTTATATACTTAAATAAAGCAAGCACTATAACAATTATAACATCAACCACTATAACAATTATAACATTGCCTAAAAAAAAGTAAACATTATAACACATTAGCAACTTATTAAAAAATTAGGTTGAATTAAATAGGAAACTATAAGTGTGTTTTTAAATTTAAATTTTATTTTAAAGTCTACTAATGATTTTTTGGATAAACCAAAGGTATCTATGTAAAGATTAATCTCTTCGAGATATTGAGATCCATTTAACAGGTTGATCTCTCTCAACAAATATTTTTCCATACATATTGATCAAGAATTAAACCCTAGACCAAAGGTTAAAAGGACCAAAGTATCTTCTACATGTGTCATAATGTTTGAGACTGTTTCACTTTTGTGATCTAAATTTTGTCGGTAATACTATTATTTTTTTAAGTTGTGAAGATAGCTAAATTGAAAGAAGAATAGATATTAAAGAAGGAAAAGGAGTACAGTGTGATATAGTGCAATTTTTGTCATCAAGTAGCTAGTTTTGAAGTGCACACTAATGGAGTCAACTATGATAACATAGCATTGTGTGTGAGCAATGAGAGGGTTTCGTGGGCACTGAGAAAGTTCATATCTATTATTAGTGTATCTATAGTTGGAGGTATAAGGTCCCCAATCAAGCCTATTTAATTTGTTATATTGAGAAAAAAAGATTAAAAAAGACAAAGAAAGAAAAGAAGGTGAAAACGTTGGCAAAAGCGGAACAAATAAGGTAACACCACATATGCATGTCAAATCCATAACCTTTCAACCATTCCCCTTGGTGGGGTATGAGAAAGAAAGTGGAAAATAAATGTGAAAAGCAATGTGAGTGTGATAGGAGATGCTTCTTCTGGCCACCCTCAAAAGCAGTGGTGTTTCTGTATCATAGCTTCTATTTCACATGATATTATTTGAAAATCAAAATATGTACATCATATATGTAATAACTTGTTTTTTTTATTTCTTCAATAATTTATATATAATTTAAAAATACATAAAAAATCAAATAATAATGTTAAAAAAATATATATTTGACATCAAAATGATGTACAAACATGTTTGTTCATCTCTCAAAAAAAAAAAACATGTTTGTTCAGTCCACTAAAATAAAATGTTTCTTCAATATTATTTGGGAGGACTAATGAATGGGATGTGTGTGGTGGTGGATGTAAGGTTCTTTCCTTGCCCTCCCATTTCACCTAAGCCTTTACCATTCCATTAGACTTTTAACTCATTAATATCTTTCCTTTTTATTTTTCTTGTTTTGTTTACAGCTTATAAGTGATAGTAATACTTCCTCCAATCTCGAATATAATAGAAGATTTTTTTCCTTTCAAATTCATTAAACAAATAACGTATCTGATCTTTATATAAATCAAATAAATCAGTTATTTAATAAACTTAAAAAAAATGGAATTTTCTCTCCTATTCAAAATCGGATGGAATTTTTTTTTTTTTTTGTGGTGGTTGGCATTTGAACCTCGGACTTTGCATATATGATGTATTGTTCTTATTAGTTGAGCTAAACTCACGAGGACTCGGATGGAATATTTTAGTAACACCAAAATAAAAGTGGATTGTGATATTATTAATCTTTAAGGTAATAAAAGAATCCGATCGGACCAGCTCATTCAACTAAATGGACTAGAAAGTTGAATCTAACTTTGACTAATTAGGAGTTTGAGTTTTGACTATAACATTTAGTCGTGAGAAAGAAAAGAAGAAAAAAAACTCAATTATCTCTTAAAATAAAATAAAACAAATGAGAACTCAATATAAAAAAAAAAGTATGTTTCTGTCTTCCTCCTCTCAAAAAAATGTAGTATGTTTATGTCTTTCTCTAAAAAAAAATGTATACTCCAGTAAAGTATTTAAAACAGTGAGAGACCTAGATTACCCCCGATGAATTTGGAGTAATTTACCTTAATGTTATGTAGGGTTTGATTATAGAATTAATGAGATGGAGATCACATGTTGAATGAAGGAAATGAAACATTTTGATGCTCTTGATATGAAAATGGTAATTGATTGTAAGAAAAATGTTATCAGTGAGGCCTACATTGCCCTTGATGAATTGGGGGTAATTTACCCGTAATGACAAGTTGGATTCGATTCTTGAACAAAGAAAATGAAGATTGCATGTAGAGTGAAGGAGATGAAGAAGTTTGATGTTTTTTATATGAAAATGATAACTGATTATAAGAATAAAGATGAAGAAAATAAGATTTTTCTTTGATTGAGGTAAATTGCCCTAATTCATCGAGGAATAATATAGAAAAAACCATTTACACCGATATTAGCTAATGATGCCAAATTATAGTATAATTGCAATAAAAGTGTTTTGGTGAAAATCATTCTTATACGAATTTGTAGTATTTTTTTTCTTCTGTTACTTCAAGCAATATTAGAACCTATAACTAGTGATCTCCATGAGCTAAACTCAATTGGAAGGGATATTGCATTTTATATGCAGGGTTGGGGTTCGAACCCCGGACACTCTACTTCTCCACAATTAAATTATGTGAGCTATAGCCACTAGGTTACTTGACAAAAAAAAACCTATAACTAGTGTATCATATTTTTATTTCTCTCATTTTTATCCTTACTATTGTAATTAATATTGATCATTTTCCATGGATGTTGATCATTCAACATTAGTAAATCGTATGACACATCATTTAAAATATGTCATATCACCGTTTTTTTAGACAGAGATATGAAAAAGGGGTCCAAACTTATTGATTTCATGATAAAAAAAAATTGTGAGTGAAACTAGGGGGACAGAGACAATAATTAAACAAACAAAAAAAAAATATTCATGGTTTTACTCATACTTCCAAGGGATTTTCACTATAATAACTAAGATTACAAATTCTCATGCACACAAGCAAGATACTTTTATTGCTCAATCACATAAGAAAGAGACTTTTTATGCTCAATCACAACTAAAAGAGACTTCTACGATCTAACTTAATCAAATAAAAGATTGCTTGGGTTTTACACTTGATATACAATTAGATAAATTCTTAAAGTGTTTGTGCGCTTTTGATTTTGACAAAGTAAAAACACTTTCAAAAGTTCAAAGAGTTGTTATTTATTTTTCAAGTCTTCAGCTCCTTATATACAGGAAAACCTGAGAGACATTGGAGAGTGTCAGTGCATCAATTTGAGTCATTGAGAAGCTTGATCAAAGACATTGAATGTTTCTTGATTTGGTTAATGTCGTTGAAAGATCATTTGAAACTTCTTTGCTTCAAAAGGAATTATCCGTTTTATTTCATTTTTCCTCGAAGTTCTTTGTTTGATTCTGCACGTGATCAAAAAAAGACAAATTGTATTATCAAAGTTTGATAGTGACCTTCCATCATAAGACAACAAAACCAGTCAAAGGCTTCTAATGTTGACGTGGCATTCAGAGTCCAATCTTCAAAAGCTTCACTTCATCAGAGTCTGAGTCCTTCAGATGTTTGTACTCTTCAGAGTCTTTTTCAGAACTTTAACTTCTCGCTAATTTCAGATGCTCTTAGATGTACTAAATACCTCCTTGTTCCTTTAGAACCAGCACTTGATTTAACACTTGAATTTAATTATACAGTCCTTGCACACTTGAACACATATTAATATATTCAATTTTATTTTTTTTTATACTTTGTTATCGTCAAAATTTCAAAAGACATCGTACAAAACTCATTTTGATTTACCATATTTAACGAATAACTTTTTAATTGAGAATCTTTAAAAATTACTCTTATAACACTCAGTTAACAAAATCTTTTTTAAACAAAGAAAACTCTTCTCACTTTTATCAATTAGTTTTCTTGGAAGGGTTGTTTTAAATTCTGTTGACTGGCTTTCATTATTCAGAAACACCGATTAGTGCATAATAATGAATTCAACAAGAAAAAATTGGGCTTGGTGGAAATTATTTTTTGTTGACAAAATGGACTGTGGGTGGATTTGAATCAATTATATGCACTTTCACTTAAAAAAAATCTCTCCATTATTATCTCTTAGGGTGTGTTTGGATTGAGGGTTTAGGAGGAGAAGGGAGGAGAGGGTTTACTTTTCTTTTTTAAATTACAGACTATATAACATGTTTTTCTAAAAAGAATTATGTGTGATTGAAATATTATATAATTGTTTATCATATTAATATGTTAACTTAAAATATTTCATAATGTCCGTAGTTTAAAAATGAAAAATAGACCCTCCCTTCCCCTCCTAAACTCTCTATCCAAACACACTCTTAGTAAACACAATGGTAAGTAAGTGGACAGCAGTAAAAAAGCATAATTGTCAATAAATTGGTTGATTTATTCATCGGTTCTTAGATAGCAAGGTGATACAGGAAATCATAGATGCATTCATAAGGATTACGACTAGCACCTATACAAATGTACATCTTTACTAGCAGGAGCTTATGTTAGTTTTTTTTTTCTCTCTTTATCAAACAAATCTTCCTATCTTAATTGTGACATTAGATTTTTCTCTTTGTTAGGATTTGAACCCCAAATCTTTAACTTCATAATTTGTAGTTTAAACTAATTGAGTTATCCAATCCTAAAATTTTCTTTTTTGGTTACATGAAAAAAGGAAAGCAAAAACAAAACAAAAACAAAAGAAAGAAAACTAATGACCACCGGAATAACTAACACCCATGTTGTCTACCATAAGAAGCAAGCGAAACTCAGTTGCATGATCAAGAATAGTCATGAGATCACTAGTAGACCTTGTTTCAAGTTTGGCAAAAAGATAGGCACACATATTGCCCTCCTTGAGAGTATGACAAAGTTGAAAAGCTCAATCGTTATCCATATATTTTCTTATAGTATCTACCTCATTCTCGCATTGATGAGTGAAGACATCTACATGATGTACCAGATGAATAGTATGAATGAAATCACTGTAACATATGATGTTTCTCAAGCCATCCTCCCAACAAATTTGAATCACATAAAGCAAAGTCAAGATTTCAGCATGAAGAATATTCAAGTAGTCAATATTACAATGAAATCCATGCATAAAATCTCTCTTGGAAACTCTAATTAAGCCACCAAAACCTTTCATTCTTGGGTTGGGTTGAACACTGCCATCCATATTAAGAATAAATGTACTAGATGATCCTCTTTACCAAACGATAGACTGACCCCAATGTTTTGTACTCTCCTTATGTGTATCACTAAAAGCATGAGCAACATCATGCGTCATATATATATATATAATTTTTTTTACAATAAGTCAATAAGAGATGTGTTACCATCCTAAAAAATCTTAGCATTTATAGCACAACAATTAAGGTACATGGTAATAGAGATCACAATACCGAGTTTCTTAATATTGTCATGTGATCATGTGAAGATCAAATTGTCCTCGTCATGGAGATTGTAGATAGGACCCAACCCTCAGGTATGTGCAAGCATTACAAATGTATTAGTATTTTCTTGAACGTTTAGGCAGGGAACATTTGATTTAATTAAGTAAATTATTCGTGTAAATATAATTTTGTTTTTAATCTCCGCCAAGAATCACACTAGTAACACTTTCCTTTATCAGTTTTTAGAGACTGCAAATGTTGTTGGAAAATTTTACAGGAAATAAAAATGTTGACAGAAAATTTTATAGATTAAAAAGTGCGATTTGTTTAGGGATTAAAACCAAAATTCTAATTATTTATAAGGATAATTTACTTAATTAACCATATTTTGATCATAAGTATTATTTTCTGTAAACTACTATATCATTGTATATTAATGAAGAATATCTTTCTGTATGCTTGTTGGAAAATTAACAAAAGAAAATCTCTACAAAGAAGAAGCACAACCACAAAAGAAGCAAAAAAATACTAAAATAACTTTGTGGTTTGATACTTCATACCTACATCCACATATCTTTCAACATTTTTTTTTAGGAAATCAACAAAATAATTATCACTCAACTTGTCATTTTACAAAAGAAAATTGCAAACCTTTTCATATGATTTTTTTGGACAAAATTGCAAATTTTCTTAACTCTCTCACACAATTGCAATTTTTACAAGGATAAAATTATAAATATTTCAATTACAATTTTTGCACGGAAAAATTGCAATCCTCTTATAACGATCTATATTTATAATATCCCTCTACTTTTTTTCTCTTCTCAATAACCCATGTGTGACTTCGATGATTACTCACTTTGAGACAATAATTATACATGCATATAAGTTTTATTATAAAATTTTTGTTAATGTATCTTAGTTGTATTATATTCTAAATTTTAAAAGTTTTTATATTTGCGTATTTGTATCAATCAATCCCACATTAGTACTACATATTTGAGCTAAGAAGATAGATATCTAGTAGAATGACTTTTGAGATATAGAACAATGATATTTATACAATTATTTGATATAACAACATTATTTTTTTTACTTTTTATTGATCAAAGACAAAAAAGAGAGAAAGAAAAAAAATTGAGTAAAAACATAACATAAGTATCAAAAGAGTTATCCACAAATTATCATAAAATAGTTGTAGGAGATAAAAACTTTCCATTGAGGATGCCTGCCATGTATGCTCCAAGAATAATAAGAAAAAGAAGAGCTATACGTGAGCAGAGGGTGACTGTGGTTGTTGGCCCACTCGGAAAGTAAGTGGACAAAGCATCTCTCTCTTTCTCTCACTCATGAAAATAAAATAGAAAAGCAAACCATAAACATGATGATGAACACGACGACTAGAATTAATATGTAAACACTTTGATACTCAACTCCACCATCTCCTAATTGCAAGCAAAACACATTCATTAATCGACAAACAAATCTCTCTCAAACTCAATCCTGTACCCCCCAAAATAAAAACGATTCTAATCTAGTAATCTCTCCTTATACGTATAGAATACACATAAATAATAATGTTGTTGGAATATTATTATCGACAGAAAGAAAAGAATATGTCCTCATTGTTCACTCATTGAATCAATCTCACCATCTTTTCTAGCCCCACCATTTTCACAACACTCCCATTATTCCCACACGTTAATTAACCAAGATTATCCACATTAATTATCATCCCTTCACTAACCACTTAATCATAGATTAAGTTACTGTTCCTTAATTAATCAATCAAATACTAAGTTGATACGATGGAGAAGACTTAGAATCTGAAAGTGTGCTCGTCGTGTCTAAGTACATCTTAGATTTGATTCCTCCAATATACTTTGATCTGACTTCAATTGAATCAATAATAAAATTGATCATCCAGATTAGTCGATCATCTTAATATCGTTTTTATTTACATAAATAAAATAATATTCCTCAAGATATCAAATTTCCACCACTCCACACAACACAGTTGATTATTATAATATTTATATAAGCTCTTGAAATTGCAAAGTGCAAAATTATACACTACTACTCAGTACTCACTTTCACTTCACAACATAAAACCACTTTTCTAATCATTAATATCAAAATTTTCACTTATTTAATTATTTGTTCCATCGTTTTATGAATACAAACTTCAAACGATGCCAACATCAGTATCATCAGCAAGACAATGCTTAACTCCAGAAGCAATCCAAGCTTTAAACGACGCAGTAGCCGTCGCTAAACGCCGCGGACACGCACAAACAACATCGCTTCATGCAATATCCGCTTTATTATCCCTTCCATCTTCTTCAATTCTCCGCGACGCATGTTCTCGTTCGCGAAACTCCGCTTACTCACCACGCCTACAGTTCAAAGCACTTGATCTTTGTCTCTCAGTATCACTTGACCGTTCACCTTCTTCGCATAACAACGTTTCCTCTGATCATGAACCACCGGTTTCGAATTCGCTTATGGCGGCGATTAAACGATCTCAGGCGAATCAACGGCGTCATCCTGATAACTTTCATTTCTATCATCAACAGCAGCAGTTGCAGAACCAACAAACGTTTTCTGTTAGTTCTGTTAAAGTTGAGTTGCAGCATTTGGTTTTGTCTGTTCTTGATGACCCGGTTGTTAGTAGAGTTTTCGCTGAAGCCGGTTTTCGAAGCTCTGAGATTAAGCTTGCAATTCTCCGGCCACTTCCGCATCTCTTCCGTCGTGGTCCACCGGTTTTTTTGTGTAACCTGCCGGAGCAGCCACCCCGGGGGGCTGGGTTTGGATTTGGATTAGGCTTTCCGTTTTTATCCGGGATTGGTGATGTGAATGAGGATGTAGATGAGAATTTCCGGAGAATTGGGGAGATTCTTGTTCGGAGTAAAGGGAAGAATCCTGTGCTTCTCGGAGCATGTGGTAACGATGCTCTGAGAAGCTTTACCGAGGCAGTGGAGAAGCGGAGAGAAGGAGTTTTACCTTTGGAACTTGCCGGGTTGCGTGTGATTTGTATTGGGAAAGAGTTAGAGAGTGGTGACTGCGAGGTGGTGAGTTTGAAGTTAAAGCAGATTGCTGCCATAGCGGAGGAGTGTGTTGGACCGGGTGTTATAGTGAGTTTCGGAGAGTTGAAGTCTTTTGTGAATGATGATGGTGGGTTTGTTGAAGGTGTTGTTGAGGAATTAGGGAAATTGTTGAAGATTCATTATGATAAGTTTTGGTTAGTGGGTGCTGCTGATAATTATGAAAGTTACTTGAAATTTCTTGGTAGATTTCCTTCTGTGGAGAAAGATTGGGATTTGCAGATTCTTCCTATTACTTCTGTTAAGGCTTCTGAATCATATCAGAGACCAAGGTCCAGGTATATATATGATATGAATGAATATATGATGATATCATATGATATCTCCCTTGTGTTTATTTATTATGTTTATGTCTCTTGTTATGTTCTGCTTCCAAATATTTTAATTGCTTGCTACTATTTTTTAATAATTTTTTTTTCTTTTCTTTATCTTTGGTCTTAAATCTTTGTGACAAGCCTGTGCCCTTTATTATTTTCTTTTAATAGTATCATGTTTTGAAGCTTAGTCTTTGTGTGTCTTATTTGTTTAGTTAGTGTATATGTTGGATTTTAATGTTTCTGTTTATGATGTAATTTATGTGAAAATAAATTTGCCATGAGTTTGAAGCAATAGCTTCCCTAATGGTTTTTCTTTCAATCCAAGCTTTGTTTTTGCAACTTGAGTTTGATGACAACCGTTTACATGTTCTGATTCCGTTAAATTTGGGCTGCAGCTATAAGAAATACTGATATTTCGTCTTTCTTGTAATTAACTTGCTAACATTGATAAGGTTGGAGATGGATTGCAGCTTTGTGATCCAATTACTATGAATGGCAAATAAATTGACTGCATCTTTCACATAGTAGTATTTAGTTTCTTCTGTTTTTTGTCTAAGCAATTTTTTTTTTTCCGTTGTACAGCCTAATGGATTCATTTGTACCACTTGGTGGCTTTTTTTCGTCACAGTCCGATTTGAGAGGTCCGCTAAATGGTTCATTTGGTTGTGTTCCTCATGATAATCAATTTGGTGAAAAATGTGAACATGAAGTTCTTGGTGCTTCAAATGAAAGATTTTCGGTTTCAGCTCCTGATCCACCATACCCATCTAACTTACCTCAATGGTTGAAGACTACAGAATTTGGCACAACAAAAACGTTGACTGTTAAGGTGTGTAGGGTTCAGTTAAATTAACTAAATTCAGTATAATTAAACCGTGGTAACTCCATCCATTGATTTATACTTTATTAGTGAAGACCTTTTCTTTTTGTTTGTGTAAAAAACCATTTTTCTTTCATTCAGTGCAGACCAAAGATGATGGTGTTTTGGGGGATAGTAGTGAATCTTGTACGCCGCGTAATAACTTGGACGACATATGCCAAGTTCTGCATCAGCGAATTCCCAAGGCAAATACCTGTCCTACTGTTGTGGGATTTCATTGTGCTGACAACAAAAACGAAGACGCCGACAACCACAACAGCAAAATCGTAGACAAATCACCTAAAGAATACATCAATCTCAACTCTCATGCACCTGTTGGCGTTCAAACGATGTCTGCATTACAATCCAGCAATTCTTTTCCTTCTTTCTTCTTGGCAAAGCAGGTGAAAAATATTCCAAATCTAACTGATATGTTCCAGAATGTAAAAGATCTTGAGTCAGGTGACCTAAGATCATGCAACATGTCCAGTTCAAGTGTGTCCGATGGTAGTCAACTGTCTCCCACATCTGTGACTTCAGTAACAACAGATCTCGGCTTAGGTATATGCTCTTCTCCTACCAGCAATAAATTGACAAAAGCTGCAGTTCAATATAAAATGGAGCCTCCAAAGGAAATCCCTAATCGATTTACTTCAAGCTTTAATTTGGATGAAGAGATTATCAGGATGCGTCCGTCCCAATCTTCATCCTGCTTAACTTTTGACTATTATCGACAAGCTGATGACGCTAGAAATCCCAAAATTCTTTTTGAAGCTCTTTCCAAGGCGGTAAGATGGCAAGATGAAGCCATAAGGGCTATTATTAAAACAATAGTCTGTGGCTCAACAAAAAGTGCTAAAGACCATGGGTTAAATCAACGTGGGGACAAGTGGATGAATTTTGTTGGACCCGATAGGCATGGTAAAAAGAAAATTGCTGTTTCTCTTGCTGAATTACTGTATGGAAGCCGGGAAAACTTTACTTTTGTGGATCTGAGTTCCAAAGAAATGAATGGATGCAATGTGAAATTCAGAGGGAAGTCTCACCTTGATTTTCTCGTAGATGAGTGCTGCAAGAAACCATTGTCTGTGGTTTTCATTGAAAATGTTGATAAAGCGGATATAGTAGCTCAAAGCAGTTTGTCTCAAGCCATCAAGACAGGAAAAATCACAGATTCGCATGGACGAGAAGTTAGTGTAAACAATGCAATATTTGTTTTTTCTTTCTCAGGTTACCAAAATAGTTCGATGCAACCAAGGGAACCTTTCAACTATTATGAGGAAAGAATACTGAGTGTACAGGGCGGAGGTATCAAGATAAAAGTTGAACATATGGTTAGAGACATCAGAAACCAAAGCATCAGTGCAGCGAACAATTCAATAAATGTCATTCCTAATCTAAATTTCATAAACAAACGAAAATTGATTGGTGACAATGAACTTCACGATCCCCATTTACTCGCAGATACGGCTAAAAGGGCACATACAACATCAAACCGGCTTTTAGATTTGAATCTTCCAGCTGAAGAGAATGAACAGAAACAAACCGATGATGGAAACTTTGAACATGTCTCAACTGAGAACCAAAACCTTTGGTTGCAAGATTTGTATAATCAGGTTGACGAAACAGTTGTTTTTAAACCATATGATTTTAATTCCCTTGATGATAGAGTGTTGAAATTGGTAAGAAATAACTTCAACAAAATTCTTGGATCCGAGTGTGCCTTACAAATCCAAACAGAAGTCATGGACCAATTGCTTGCAGCTGCATACGTCTCGGACAGTGATACAGAGGTGGAGAACTGGGTTCAGCAAGTTCTCTGCAGTGGATTCACTGAAGTGCGGAGAAGATACAATCTCACCACAAGTTCTATTGTGAAACTTGTCACATGTCCAGAGCAAGCTTCAAGTGTACACCTTCCACCAAGGATAGTTTTAGATTGAATACCCTTCAGTGATTGTTGTCTTCTCTATTTGGATGTATAATTTAGCTGTAGCATATAGTGAAACTATCTTAGTCTGTAATCCCTATTATTTTGTTGGGTTTCTTTGTCTAGGTTTCAGTTGTGTATAATATGTAATTGCAGCTAGTGCTATGTGTGATTATCCTTGCATATTTGAATTAAATGCCTTCTTTGTTTATGTAAGTTGTTGTTTGATGTAATAGATTAATAAAATATACTAATGAATCGATGCAGACCAAAAAAAAGGAGGTGTTTGTGTTTTGTGACTGAATCATGAACTTTCAATGTCAACCAAATAAATTGCTGAGGAATGAAATTGAGTTCTTGGTAGTTTTTGGACTGTTGGCGCAATGGAACATATTTGCACTTTGCACCATATATAGTAATTGGAGGCTGCTTTGATACCAAATTTTTGATAGATACCATACATAATAACAGGTAAGTTGCAAGGATAATAGACACCATACACAATAACAGGGAATATGAATCAAAAGAGTATGAATTGCTGAAAACAATGGATGCAAAAACCTCAAACAAACAAAAAATTAGAAATGTCCCATTTGAAATTGATTAAATTTAATTTAACTAAATCTACATAATAGAACCTAAATAATTAAGTGCAATACTCCATGTACATGTTCTTCCATCTCCTAATGATTAATGTGGACATCTTCCATTTCCTTCTTTCCAGCATTCAATTCAATGTATTACTAATGGAGTGATTATTGACCCGATTACATCTTTTCAACTCCATGTGTATGTTTCTTCCACTTGGAGTATTTGCACAGGTGTTCTATAAAACGAGTCATGATAAATGAACAACCAATAAATCGAGAAATTCTCCGACACCGTATAAGAGAACCTCAAATTTTAGTTCAAGATGCAACCCGAGTCAAGAAAAGAAATGTTAAAAAAAAGTTCATGCTAATTAGCACGCTCGGGGCACCGGCCCTAGTTAAGGAAATCAAAAGAGGAAGTTTTAAGTTGAAATTTTTTTTTTTTTTTTTACTTTTGAAGTATTGATTACATGACTTTCAATGAATTATTACTATATTTACTACCTTTAAATGGTATCCTATAAACACTGGATAGTATTTTCCTTAAAAAAAATGCATGGGTAGTACTATTATACGTTGTCGGACATACTTGTGTTTAAGGTAACCCTTTCTCATAGAAAAAAGTGTTTTGGGAGAATTTTTAAAAAAAAATTAAAAAAGATTTAACTTACAAAAGCTAATTTAAATTACAAGTTACTATTGGGAAAACTCATGCCTTCTATTTTCTTTAAAACAGAAGAACAATTGCTGCAAAAAAATTTTAGCTAAATAGAATGAGAGGTTGATAATGAAATTGGATTAATGAAAGTTGATAGTTTACATGAAATTTAAGGGATTATTTTTGTTTATATTCATTGGTAAACCGTAAAAGTCAATAGAATGAAATAGAATTTTGAGAAAGGGTATGCTAAAAGGTGTCCTAGGGCACCTCTTAAGGAAGATAAAAAATGAAAGTTTTAAATTGAAAATGACACTTAGTTGATTTTTGAAAAATTGACTACACAATTTTCAACGTAATACCTAGTATATTTGTTTCCTTAATCAGTGTTTCGCATTTCCCATTTTTTAATTAAATGAAGACGGCTAGGCCAACTTTGTTAGAAAAGAGAGAACATATATCATTACCGTTTGCATTGACTTGTGTTTTAGTTTAAGCAAGACACCGTCAGTGCCCTGCATTTCCCATTTTTTAATTAAATGAAGACGGCTATGCCAACTTTGTTAGAAAACAGAGAACATATATCATTACCGTTTGTATTGACTTGTTTTTTAGTTTAAGCAAAACACCTTGTGCAAATAAAGAAGTTTTTCGTTAATGAGAACTTATGAATTAATATAAACGTTTATTTATTTGCATAAACTATTTTTCATAATCTTAAAAATAAGCAAATCCAAAAGGGTCCAATATCAATAAAACTTTAGAGTAAATCATGATTTACTGCATTTCGGTCGAAGTTTTTTCTATACAAAATTATTCTTAGCAATCCAATTATTTTCAAATATAACCATCTTTAAGTTGAGTATTTTTTTCTACAAATTTTCTCGTAGCAATATAATATCTTTTCCCAAATTTGAAACAACATAAAATATAAATACAACCAAATGCATCTATACTTTTATTATATAAAGACAACTTCAAAGTTAACCATCAATTAAACATTTTTGGGTCGGATTTTTTTCTAGACAACATTACCCTTAGCAACCTAATTCTTTTTCAAATTTAAATATAAATCTATGCATAAATAATAGAAAATTAAAAGAAAAAACTGTTTTTGAGTTGAATTTTTTTCCTACAAACATTCTTGTAGCAATCTATTATTATTTTTTTCATGTTTAAAAACCACAATAAATATAAATACAATAAAAAATGGGGATGGACAGATACGTAATACCCAATTTCTGAACAAGGGTATACAAGTATAAATTATTATAATTAATTTATTGAAAATAGGATTTTTAGAAATAATTATAATGATTTCTTATTATGAAATTAATAGGAAACGTATAATATAAGTTATATTAATTATTTGTCAAGAAAAAAAGTTGTATTAATTATGAAGCCCAATATCAATAATTTGATGGTGCAAGATGAAAAGTATTGAGATAACATGCTAATTAGTGTTCAAAGAGGGTGACTTGAATACTCGTCTTTATTCATGCAGCCGCTTCAACTCGGAAACAACAAAATATTATCAAAATTTTGTCACGAAAAAAAAACAAATTATTATCAAAATGTTCATCGATGAGAAAGGTACTGTGATTAAAGATGAACAAGGTATGGTCGATGAACAAGGTATTGGGACATGGAAAATATTTGGGGCTGCGATTGTGAAGAACAAGAAATTAGTGTTCCATTTTAATTATCAAAGATTAAGTTTGGAAGAAAATAAATTCTTAGAGTGGTAAGACGTTGTTTGGTGCTTCAGGCCATAAGAAGTATTTGTGCACTGAAGCTGATTTACCTGAAAATTTCCAGATTTAGTTTTTAGTTTTCTCAACAAACTACTTGTATGCATGTTAATAATTTCATGATCAAATTTTATGCTCACTCAAACATATAATAGAGATTTACAAGAGGCAATGAAAATACAGTACATGCATGTTTTTAACTTTTTATATCAGTCCCAAAGTTGAGAACAAGCAAGGAGGAGAAGCAGTTTTTAAGGTCACCATGCTTTGATTCGCTTTGAGGTGTTCTTGATTCTTTAGGTAAAGAGCTGATCAAACCCTAATCTTTACCACCAACTCAATGAGTCACAAAATTAAAGAGAGAAAGAGGAGAAAATAAGTTCTTGAATGTTGGTAAAACTACCAACAAAATCCTCTCAATCAAGTCTCTAGAGGAATAACAAACAATAGAATTGAAGAGTGATAACAAGGACGAACGCTAGGCTCCCTGGGAATATAATGTCTCATTTGTAGAAGAGTATGAGTATCTCTTATATACTCCACATCAATGAATATTATAATTTCCTATTAAAAAAAGAGTAGTACTTTGGGAACAATCTAAATAAAAAAAATGATGTGATTAAATTATTTTTCATTTAATTGAATCTATTGAGAAAGTGTGATTTCTGGTTTAACAAACAAAAAGTAAAATAAATGGAAAGATGGGAGGAGAGATGAATCTAGAAACGTAGAAAAAAAAATAGGTATCGGATGATAAATATCTAATAGAGATGTGAGAAGATGAGTCTCATGAGTGAATTTACAATACATCTCAAATGTTGGATTGTATTGAAATCCTTACTTGTACTATGTAAGTAATATAATAATTTCTTTAAAAAAAAAGAAGATAAATTTCATTTTCTACTTTGATAACATAAAAAAAATGATCACGTGCATAACTATTGCAACTAAAATAATTATGAGAACAACAATAATAAACAAGTGGGAAATGCGATTTGCTATACATAAATATATATAA
>Ga0315914_1000182_pt1 | contig 63637 bp, 51 predicted proteins | sample MpolenodulesMG_FD_203920 | JGI IMG/M metagenome (GOLD analysis project Ga0315914, IMG submission 203920) | Medicago polymorpha root nodule microbial communities from Los Angeles, California, United States - elongated nodules | ecosystem: Host-associated > Plants > Roots > Nodule | place: USA...
GACAGAGGGAGTATATAAGATTTAAACATATAAGAATTAAGAAAAGACGTTGATACAATTTATTTTGGGCATTTCACACGTTTTAAGAAATATAATTAATTTTGTGTGGAAAAAGATATTATGAGTTGTTTTACAAAATTATCTTTTATATATGGTATGAGAAAGATAAATTAAAGAATTGAAATGAGAGAGAGTAATAAATAGTTAATGATATAATAAGAAAAGTAATATTAATGTTTCGTTGGTATTGTAAAGCGGCATATAATTTAGGAGATTTTTTTCTCTAAAACAACATACAATTTGGGACGGATGGAGTATGAAATAACCTACTAATTAGAGACGTTGATATATTAAATGTGTCTACAATATCCCCAAAAAAAAATGTGTTAACAATATACTCTTTATAAAATCCTTCAAAAAAATATATTCTTCCTAAAATTATCGTTTTTTTTCTAATAAAATTTTCATTCAATTATCAAGAGAGAAAAGGTTAATTTTTAATTATCTTCATTTAATTAGAGGTACTTTGTGAAAAAATAATTAATGCATCTTGTAAACCGAAAAGAATCTTATAAAAAGAGGCAAGCAAATTGATAGAAAGATCTTGTACATAGGGATGGAGGTAACTCTATTTTTAAAATTTAAATTAACTTTTCAAAAAATAAATTAAGAGGAGGGATACATCATACTAAATAAAGTGACACTTTTTACGATGGTTTTTAAGCTGATTTGAACTTCATCTTTAGAGATTATGAAGTCAACTTTCATCCTATATAAGTTTTTGTATTATCTCAATAAGATTTAATCAATTGACTTTATTATCAATTAAAACATTAGCAAAATTGATTACATTAATGTAAAAAAATGATTTTGAATTTTATATTCATCCAACTTGGAATAGACTATGTAATATAGAGCAACCTTTCTCTCCTTTACTCCATATACTTTGTGATTTCATGGTCCAATGTAGAGTGAAAAAGGGAATTACTATTATTTGACCTGGATCTCTGAAATAGGTGCATTTGTTCATGTATAGGGATTTTGATAGTGTCATTGATGGATCATATCAATGAGCGAGCTTTGAAGTTGATTTTAAACCAGTCAAAATGTTATCATTGTCTCCTTTATGATAGAAGTGTGAACCTTATGTGTTGTTTTGTTTCCCTAGTAAATAGGTCCAGAGTCACCTAATCATGTTTTAGTTGTTTTGGCACCTCTTTATATATCATTAAAATTGTCTCAAGAGTTTGAGTACTCCTTGTATTTCTTTAATTAAATCTATCTTGTTCTTGCATGTACAAGGAATCGATATCATGCGTTGATTTTGAAATATGATGGACATCTCAGATTAAATGACATCATTTATAAGGAATCTATCTTTTTCTCTGTCATAAGACTTCATCACTTCGCATCTCTTTTCTTGTTTCTTAAAGTTAATCCGAACGCAAAATTTTGTCCTAAATTTTACTTAATTTTACTATATTAACCCTATTTAATTTAATCAAAATGTTAATTGTTATGAAAATCAAAATAAACAAATCGCTCCTAACTTTTCTCCTTATTCTTATCCATAACCAAAAAACAACACATCACTCCTATTATTTCCTTTTATTAAAAAACAAAACAAAATCATTTCCAAACTAAATATCAAAAATCGCTTCTATTTTTTTGAAAAAACAGATCGCTTCTATTTTGTTAAGAGATCTCTCCTATTTTTTTGAAACAATAGATCGCTCATATTAATCCAATTGTTGCTTAACAAATTATCATATTTTCCTACCTCCTCTGGCAAACAGATCGCTCCTATTAATCCATAATTTATTTAATCCGCCACTAAGACAAACAATACTTTCACTATTTTATTTTAATTACGCTCAACAACATTACATTGCATAAACTCTTTTATTCATTAATCTCTTTCTTTGTTGTGAAGAGAAATCTGAGGGATTTCATAAAATTTATCAGAAGGTGATTATAATGATCGTTGATGATCTAGATTGGTATTCTTCAGACTACTCATTAGTTGAATTGGTTGTATCTCTCACTCTCTTTCTCCCATCTAATTCTTTTATATATTTTCTTTCCGTTTTTTTCAGCTTTGCAGGTCACGCTTTTTGGTTGGACAGCGTTTATTGAGATATATGTATGGCTTGACTGCAATATTGATGTAGACCAAGAAGATCCATAAACTACTGGTATTGGAAAAGGCATCGAATAAGGTACAATCTTTAATGATTCACTTTTCGTTTTGTGATAGTTATCTCATAATTTGTTCATGATCCATCAACTAGGTTCAGGATTAGGTGCAATATCCACCAAATATAGGTGAAAGCTTTGTTTTAATCATGCAAAACAAAAGGAGTGGTGGCAGCAAAGTGGAATGGACTTCAAATGTGGCGCTACAGGTTTGTTCTTGATAGTACTCTGCACTATGATTTTCTCTCAACATCCAAGATACTTTCTTTCCTCTAATGTATGATTCAGAATAAGAGGAGTTCCATTTTGTTTGTAAATAAAATAGGATTTTTAATTTTTCACATAAATTTTATGGTATTTTGTTTGTTTATTCATTATTCAAATTGTTTTTTAGTTGTGTAGATATATTGTCTTCCCTACATGATCGATATGAGGTTGCTAAAGTTTCTAAATATCTCATCCTTTTAAAATGGAATTTAAATACACCATAGAAAAGGTCTCTAAATGGGATTTGTCTAATTTTATTTGCTTAATTAGTTTATTCATTAGCAACCCCAAATTGTATGATTATTTTTGCTTAATTTTCTTTAGGCATTGTGATGGTTACTGATTTGATCAGAAGTAGGATAAAAGTAATCTTATATATTAAGTGATCTCTATTTTTCCTTAGATTTTTTATTTTTTTTTTATGAATGATGTTGTTTGATTGAGTTTTCAATTGTTCTGTTGTCATAGCAGATAAACAAATGACATAATTGGGTGAAAGAAGATAATTAAAGATTATGAATCTTGGTTCATTCCCTTTGTAAACCCCTTCCGATATCTCAAACATTTCCTTTCTATGACTTTTTTTTTGAGGTATTTTAGATATATCAGATTTTTTTTAATGTTATTAATGCATGAATGAGAGAGAAACTATATATGGTATTCTTCAAAGGTTTATTTAGTTTTGGTTGGGGAAAATCTTTTTTTTTCCTTACCTTCTACGGTGCAACTAATTTCCTCCCTTCTACATTTTACAGGTGAAACAATAATTTTGATACTCTTTATATTATCTACAGCTCAACGGATACTTTTGGGGGTTCTAATTTCTCTAAATATATAACAAGTAATAATGCTTAATTTGTCTGCTACTTTTATACAGTTGAGCTTATTTTGAGGTTTTAATGTTTCTAACTTCTCTAAATATATTCTTTAAAAAAAAACTTCTCTAAATATATGAAAGGTAATCATACTTAAGTTAATTTTTTACATTCATTTGCATTTTTATTTCCTGCCAAGGTTTTTGCAGAATCATTGTGAGGCACTGCATTAGTTGTTGTCAGTGAGACATTGCTACTTTTTCATTCAGCATGAAGAGTAAATGAAGTCCTTTTTTAGTCTTGATCCACTTAAAAGACTAAACTGGTGGACAAACATGATTATATTTGCATGTGATTCACCTGTGCTTAAATTTTTTATGTCAATGCCTTTGCATATGAGGATTTTACTTAGTTGGAGTAATTTTTAGTTCATTTCTATTTCATTATGTATATTGGTTTATGTTCTTCCTATATTGATCGCCCTTTTTACAAAAAACATATGTTAAATGGATGTAATATACTCCACACTTTGTAATTATAAGTTTCCTTTGAGAAAAAAATTGCGTCCCTACATGTAAGTTTCTATGAGAGTTATTTTTGTTTTTGTTTTGAAAGGATAGATAAATGTGAGTTGTATTTATTATTTATTTGTTAAATAGATGTTATATACTGCACATTTTGTAATTATAAGTTACATTTGAATCCCTGAAAAAAAGTTCCCTTTCTAAAAAATGCATTCTTCAATACAAGTCCTTATGTGAGTTGATTTTATTTCTTTCTAATCTAAGACCTTATTAAGTCTAAATCTTAAATTAACATTTTTGTAAACAACCAATTTTACTATGTTAATGGTTAGAATCTAAAAATCACATTTTTAATCGAGTCTTTAATTCTCTCTCTGTGTTTTTTATTTTTATTTTTATGAAACACTATAGATATTTTGATTTCCATAATCTCAAATATTTTTTATCTCCCTTAAACTATTTCGTGTTTACGGGTTAAATCTATAATGTCATATACTTTATTCTTATATATTATAGTTCATATGACTCGTGCATCGCACGAGTCGATGGTCTAGTTTTATCTTTACGTGTGCCAGCAAGGGAAAAAGGGGAGAGAAACAACTAGTGCATGTTTGCTACTAAGTGTGTTTGGTTTGGGGAGAGAATTGATTTTGATAGAATTGAGCTTGAGAATTGATTTTGTTAAAAGTGAGTTGGATGTGAATTGATTTTTGTTTGGATACACTTATTTAAAAGTGATTTTTATGAGTTGATGTTGTTTGTATAGTTTGAATCAAAATTGATTTTGAATGTGTAATGACCAAACTATCCTTTTAATTATGTTTAAAAGTAAATGTCTCATTCTCATTAGTTGATTATTTCAACTTATCATAAATGGATTTTATTGTTTAAAAAAGTCATTTACAAATAATATTAATTTATAAGAGTAGTTTTTTTACTTCAATTGGGTGATTTTTTTTAATACAATATAAGCTTCAAAAGAAGTAAAAAAATATAAAATAATCCATTATAAACAAACAGTGCACCGTAATAAATAAATCATGGGTTAAAAAATACACAAGAGCTTTTAGTGTGTTTTTTTTTTCCGTAGAAATTTGGCCTTATCCTTCAACCCATTATCCTTATCCGTATCCACGTACAGTCTCTAAGCAAAGAAACACCACTCCCACGAGAAGCTTACTCCATTGAATGCGCAGTGTTTTGATTCTCAATTTTTCAATTCATTTTCTTTGATTTAATTTATATTATGTTTTCTCCTCTTTTCTTTGTTTCATCTGCAAATCTCTACAAAATTAGGAGATCTGAAGAAAATTGGAGAAGAAGGTATGGGTAAATTGGTCACTTGAGAAATTAAAGGTTGAAACTACGTTTTCCCAGCCGTAGAAGCTACGAAACTCAGCTTCAGGAAAACTGGCTTTTTGAACCAAAACCACTTTTCATTCATCCAAACAACATGAAAAATGCAAAAACTCAGTTTAGCAAAAAAAAAACGAGTAAATAGGCAATTACCTCGTGAAATTGTAAGTTTCGTCAATTACCCCTTGAAATTAACAAAACTTCAATTATCCCCCTGAAATTTCACAACGTCAATTTTTTCTGTTAGTGAACATGATGTTTTGCAAATATCCCTTTGAAGTTTTGCACTTATGTGCAAAATGTCTCCTGAACTTAAAAATTTATATTATTTTTTTCTTAAAGGCAAACAATTAACAATTAAATATTAAAGCTAACTATTAATTTTGGAGTTTGGGAAACTACATGCATATATACATCAAAATAGGTTTGTACATGTTTGTTTTTCCCATAGTTTTATTTTTTTATTTTTTAAATTGGGGAAGGGAAAAATGTGTGTTTTTTAAAGTGACAATAATGATTATTTTTACAACGGTCCTAAGAGAATTCACACTTATCACTTTGAGTTTGTCAGGCTTAGGCTTAGCATGAGTAGCAATAAGGAGAAACAAAGTCACAATTAAGGAGTGCGCTCCACCTTCACAAGACAAGAACAAGATTAGTACATAATTAGATGTGAACTAATTTTCTTGTATAAAGCATGACACAAAACTTTTTTTCATTTTGATACTAAAACAAGCCAAGAACCTTTGAGCATAACTCACAATTCATAGAATAATATAAAGGTTTTCCATTTCCGAAATAGTTCACATAGTCTAAGATTTAAGGTCTATGCGTTTTCTTCTAATATGACATGCAATGTGAAAAAGAAAAGACTAAACCTCAAATTAGTTCAAATTTTTAAGATGGTATCATTCATTCACTTCTCCATATTAAATTTACTAAATCAATCATCAAGGAAATCACTATGTTACTTTTCTATCCTATTTTCCCCCAAATAAATAAATAAAAAAGAACAACAATAGTTCTCATTACACATAAAAAAATATATAAATTTTCAAGTTCGGGGGCATTTTGCACATAAGTGCAAAACTTCAGGGGGTATTTGCACAACGTCATGTTCACTAACAGAAAAATTTGACGGAGGGGGTAAATTGATTAACGTTGTGCAATTTCAGGGGGATAATTGACGTTTTGTTAATTTCAGGGGATAATTGACGAAACTTACAATTTCATGGGGTAATTGCCTATTTTCTAAAAAAAAAAAACCACGTTTGGGAGCTGAAAACGGGTTACCAAACACATACTACGACTTTCTCATCGAATTTGAGTATTTGAAAAGAGTAATGCTCAACATCGCGAAATATTGTTTCCCGACTGGTTCACAAAACATGCATATTATTACTTTGAGACCAAACTAATACCACTTTTTAATCACATGATACAATAAAAGGGTCCTACTACTCTCTATCATAATGGGAAAAACGATTGGAAATAATAAAATTGGTTTTAAAGATGAAAAAAATTTGTTTGTCCAAAGCCTGGGTAGGTGGTGGAGTAAAGTTTTGGATGGACAGCCACGTGTGTTTGCAAGTGAACAAAATCAAAATGGATAAGTCTTGTAGTGTGTCAGACTAACTTTACTTCAATTGGTAATTGATTAGAATACTTTGTCGAGAATTAATAGCTATACAAAAGTGTTTCGTGATCAGTTCGTGGGAAATTATGCCGGGAGATATAGCCGTGCTCATTTGAAAATCATAAACTTTCAAAATCTTTATGTTGTTGTTGAATGAATGTTGCATTGAAAGTTTAAATCGTTTAAATTCTACACTCTACCATAAATTTACCACCGCAAGAGTTGTTTCCACTTATTTATGCATCATCATCTATAAGAACCGCTAGTCATTGGTACTTCGCACAAATGGTAGCCATCCTTTTTTTCCCTTTCTCTTCTTTCTAAAGTAAAAATAAGAGTGCGACAACTTTGTCATCCCAACTATATTGTACCCCAACACTATTATCATTTGCAACACCCTAAAAAATTCATTAAAATAAAATGATGAAACAAGGACAACTAGACCAAAACCTAAGATAACAATAAAGAGATTACACAACACCTGCCTTGTTAAAAACATTACCGTAAAACACTGTGGGATAAAATTATGGTGAAGAAAAAAAGTGAAATGAAGAGCAACAAACACAACAAATCTCATGAGTAACAAAATTTAAATAATAAAAACATATACTATGATACTAGGAGCAAACATGATAACGACTAAATATGGACTAAGCTTTCCTTAAAAAAAAGTATGGTCTAAGCTTGAAAGAATCCAATTTTGTTAGAAAAAAAAAGTTAAATTACACCATAGGTCCTTTACGTATGAGGTTTGTAATATATTGGTCATTTAAGTTATTTTGATCACACATAAGTCCTTTAAGTTTGAGTTTTGTAATAAATTGGTCTTTTAAGTTATTTTGGTCACAGATCATCGTTTTGGTTAACAGAAGGACTAAATTGAAAACGTTTACAAACTTAAAGGACTTATGCGTGACCAAAAGAACTTAAAAGACCAATCTGTTACAAATCCCAAACTTAAAGGAGTTGTGTGTGACCAAAATAACTTAAAGAATCAATCTATTACAAACCTCAAACTTAAATAACCAATCAAGACATTATGTTGAACAAATTGTTTCAGAGGAGTTTAAACTTTGATTATTTAGTTTATGTTGAACTTCGAATTTTTAAGCTCCATTTTCTATAAGAACAACATGATTAAGACCAAATAAATATCCGTGTGAGTTTAACTCAGTTAGTAGAGATATTACATATTATATCTAGGGGGCCGATGTTCGAATCTCAGATACCCCACTTCTCTTCTTCACATTTAAAATGTGTGTGTTCTAGCCTCTCTCGCCACTTTTTACGTGATCCATTTATTAAACGTGATATTTACACCCTTGCATTCTTTCTTTTTTAGTCAAGTAGTTTAATGACTAAAAATTCAACATTTTTTAAGGTGAATAAGTGAGATAAGCTCACATGAACAATACCCTTACATCCTATTCCCTCCGTTTTTTTTTTATCATATATCACTTTGTCACTTTCACACATATTGAAAAATGTAGTTAATTTTGTATAAGAAAAAAGATTATGAATGATTTTACTAAATTATCTTTTACTAATGACATGAAGAAATCAAAGAATTTAAAGAAAGATGATTGATATAAACTGCAAGTAAGCTTAAAAAAATCAATAAATATACTAGCATACAAAATAAAAAAATGTGAAGAAACAATTATCCTTGAATCCTTGGCGTTGCAGAATAGAATATCCTAAAACCCCTAAACCCTATCCATCAAGTATCAACATCAATCAACGACCACACCGATCAAACCAGAACTGCTTCATTTCCATTTCAATGGCAATTTCGACCTTAAAATTAGTCTGCAAACCTAATCTTCTTCATCTTCGTCCTATCCCATCCCAATGTGTCCGCAAGGTATCTTACTTATATCTCAACATTCAACTTAATTCTTCGCATTTTTTTTTTTTTTTTGAATTTTGTATTTTTTTTCCGCTTCTAGGTTGTACCAAGATCCGTACCTTCTGTTGAGCCAGATGAATGTAATAGAAGCTCAAATATAAAACAAGGCAAGTCGAATTAGTGATAAATTGAATATATTGTTAATTCCGTGTTAATATTTATTAAAGGTGTAATTTTTTATTTTTGTTAATGTTTTGATTTAGAAATTTATATTTATCTATATGTTGGTTTGTTGAATTGATGAAGTAAATAAGAAGGCACCAGCATGGAAGAAGATGAATTCAAAAGAGCTTGGATTTCGAAATTCCATGATTGCTAGTCCAATTAAAAAAGTTCTCAACATGTTGAAGAAAAAGGGTATGTCTTGTCGCGTCTCTGCTCTTTGTGTTACTTAAATTCCAAGTTTTCCAGGTCGATAACCCTTTTTGTTGTTGTTATTGTTGTAGGGTATAATGTTTACCTTGTAGGAGGTTGTGTCCGGGACATGATACTAAAGCAAACGCCAAAAGATTTTGATATTTTAACTTCTGCCGATCTTAAAGAGGTTACCTTCATTTCCTATTTCTATCTTATTTTTTAATTATTTTTTTACGTGGAAAACTCTGTATATCAAGAGCAATGCTATAAGCAGTTAGAACTTAGAAGGGCTTCATGTGTTTTTATATTGGCATATATGGTGTTTGTAGAGTAATGCTAGCAACACTCTCTTTTCAACACTCTCTCTAATACTCACTCTCTTATTGGTTTAAATCATTGTGGGTCTACACTTTGAAAATTGAACCTACACAACATGTTGGGACATACATTGATTTCATCCAATAAAAGAGTGAGTGCTAGAGAGAATGTTGAAAAGTGAGTGTTGCTAGCATTCCTCGGTGTTTGTAACATACGGACTTTATATGCCTTTATATATACATAGAGAGTGACTCAAATGAGAGCACTTGGTTATTGTGAGAAATGAGAATGAACTATCATATCTGCAAGATCAAAATTAATTTAAAACTAACGGTCTAGATTATGATTATTTAATTAGTGTTATAAAATGGGAGACAATGCTGCCTCACCTCCATTCCTCCCCTTCATTGTTTGTTGCCTACTACTGTGCAACAGAATACTCGATTCTCCCAGCACTATTTAAGATATAAAGTTCGGATTTTTTCTATATCAATTGCTTTGATTTGTCAGATTCCGTTTCTTTTTATATGTTTTTTTTCTTCTTTTAATTTTCCCCTTTAACAATGTTGCATCATTTGAGCTATTGCTACACTATTTCGGCTTGTTGGTTTTATAAATAGCATTCTTGATGCTTTGTGCCGCAAAGACTTAAAGGAGAAAAATGACGGCCGAGCAATGAAAGGAAGGACCATTAATTTAAGATGATGGTTATGTTTGTTTGTTATGATTTCTCACAAAAACCAATAGTTCTCACTTGAGTCACTCCCTATATATATGTATATATATGGCTTTGATCTCCGGTATTCAACACTTTGGATTTTGATTAATCAGATTTGAACTGAGTAGACCCAATTAATGAGCAACAAACCTCTCCCAGCCTTGTATTTTCCATCCACAGAATTTGAACTTTAGACCTTAAGGGAAATTGAGTAATAAGCACTGATTGTAAGATGCAGACATTGCATAAAATCTAATTTATAAATTAAATATGTTGAGATTGTCATCTTCAGACCTTAACTTTGCTAGGTGAATCTTGACTCAATTTTTAGGTGATGAGAACATTTTCATGGTGTGAGATAGTTGGTAAAAGGTTCCCAATATGTCACGTTCATATGGATGGTATCATCGTTGAGGTTCGTGTATTTCTATGTTTCTCAATCTGTTTTTACCTTTGGTTTGTTATCTTCACCAGGGTGATTGTTCGAGTATTCCTCTACTCTTCTTTTCATAATAACTCTATTCTCCCTTCCAATTAGGTTTCAAGTTTTAACACTGCCAAATGTAAGCCCAGTAGACATTTCGCTCATGATTCCGAAGCACCCAAGGGATGTGACAAGGAGGACTATCTTCGTTGGAGGAATTGCTTGAATAGAGATTTTACAATTAATGGGTTGTGCACCAGTTCTTTCAATTTTAAAAGCAGAAGCTCTATTCCCTTCTTTTTTTGCTGCAAATGTTTGTTTATGACATTTACGTTTATACAATACAGCGCTTTCTAATGTTAACCAAATTTACACTCTTTCAGGTTCATGTTTGACCCATTTGCCAAAATTGTATATGATTACATGGGAGGAATGGAAGATATTATAAAAGCTAAAGTGCGCATGTATCTCTTTGATTCTGTAGTTTCTTATACTGCTTTTTTTAGTCAGAAATTTAAACTTTTCTATCGTAATTTTATTAAACAGGTCCGAACCATGGTTCCTGCAGCTACTTCTTTTCAAGAGGATTGTGGTGAGTTTTGGTCGATGATTCACAATAGAAAACCTATTTTTTCACCATTTCTCATATTTTGGGCAGTGTAAACTTCCTAAGGACATACCTACTCTTCTGAATAGTGAATACATAGGTCTTTCTGCCTCCATTTCTTTCTGCAGCTCGCATTCTTCGTGCAATTAGAATTGCTGCTCGCTTGGGGTTTAGTATTTCAACTGAAACCGCTCGTTCTGTTAAACATCTTTCATATTCAGTATTAAGACTTGATAAGGTATTTTTAATGTTATTTCTTCTCTCTGCTTTAACTTAGATATTGACGAGAATATTATGTGGCTTAGGTGCCTCTTTAACTGTTTTAGCCTTTTAGGGTAGGCTCCTGATGGAAATGAATTATATGCTAGCATATGGATCTGGTGAAGCTTCTTTGAGGCTATTATGGAAATTTGGACTTCTAGATATTCTTCTTCCCTTTCAGGTAGTTGATGATTCTGCATTCTAATTTCTAAAGCTTAATCATGGAATGCTAGCTCAGTTTGCTTTTGACATTACAGGCTCGTTACTTTGTTCGTCATGGATTTCGAAGACGGGACAAAAGAACCAATATGCTTTTGGTAACCATTCCTCTTTATGAAGTTGATACTTGAAAACATGCAGAAAGTTATGCATTGGTCTACCATACAAAAGACAAGTTTCTTAAACTAACTCAGAAGTTGTTGGTTATAAACATGTACTATAGACTTATTTACCTGATCTTTGGTCCTTAAGGTTTGAGCACGCACATATTAAGAAACAATAAATTTAGACAACTATAGACTTATACAAGGAAAAACTATATTAAATCCATGGCTTTAGTTCTTGTAAGATTATACAAGGAAAAACATGCTTAAGTGTGTCTTGCTTTCTTAAAACAACTGAAGTTTTAGAACAAAAATAAAAATCTTAAAAGACTAAAGATTAGGGATGGAGGGAGTATGTGTTTGGCAACTAATGCAATTCCTTCTACCCTGCCTTTACATAATCCTTGCAAGTAAGTATTAAACCAGAATATGCAGGACATTGAGTTCCTTGGTTCCACTACCTGAGGATATATCGTACTCATCTAGAGTAACTAGAATACTCATCATAATTAGGTGGTCGTTCTTATTAGAGTATTTTTATGGTCTGGCTCTGAACTAGTAAAGATATTCCTATTAAAAAAGAGACAGAAGACTTTCAAGTTATGAACAGCAAGTGGACGGGGCCAGGGTGGGGATTTATTTTTCCTATTATGTATATGGCTTGGTAGATTTATCTCAGAATTATTCCGTGTTACTTGAGTATCAATTCAACACAAACTTTTTGCATCACATTGGCACATTTTTTATTGGATTTTTGGAATTTCATCTGCAGTCTTTCTTCTTCAATTTGGATAAACTTTTGGCTCCTAACAGTCCGTGTCATAGCAGCTTATGGTAAGATCCATGCAACAACAATGCCTGTTTCTTGTTTATACAAATAACTTTAGTAGTTTCCTGGCTCATATTTATCGAACTCAAGCCCTTAATCAACAACTTTCTTGTTTTATGAAGCAGTTAAAGTTATAAAATTGTCCTGTTGTTATTGCTTTGTTAAATTTCCAGTGCCTATGGCTGCCATGGAATGTTCTGTAATATCTTTGCATGATCTTAGCCCGATACTTTTTTGCATGCATCAATGGGGTCTAACTTGGATAGGGTTTGCTGGTAATGTGAACAAGGGTTCTTTCCTCCAGAAATGAGATCTTACACGAAATGAAACCCATGCTTGTTTACTCTCCTCTGCATAAAGAGATGGTTGTTAACCATTAGGGTATAGCTGTTTCTGTAATCATCTATGCCATCTTTTGCCTTGGGGGAAGCTATTTTTTTACCATGAGGTTGAAGTTGTTTCTCAGTGCCATGGGATTTGGGTTCCAGGATGAAGAGCGTTGCACCTTAGTCTAAGAAATAATGTTTTTTTTAAAGAAAGAAATAATGTTTTATATATATATATGTGTGTGTGTGTGTTTTATTTTTAAAATTTAAACCGGTTTCAGTTCTTTAAAAATTATTTTCAAATTGATGCTTTGCCTTGGAAGCCTTTTATTGAAATCAGTTATATTTATATATATCTAAATTGTTTGGTCAGTTTCACAATTTTATTTTCTCTATGTATCAATGTTAATAATAGGTTCTAAGAACTATTAGTGTCCATGTGGAATGTGTCTGTGTGATATAAAATACCAGATATACACAATTAGAAAGATTTACGAGCTGATTACATGTTGGGTCATCACGTCAAGACTCATAAGGAATCAATGCTTTCAGGGTTGGTATCCTTGCATTGCATAAATCTTTAAGTGATCAACCGAGGAATCCCTTGGCGATTGCTGCATTTAGCCTTGCTGTTCATAATGGTGGAAATTTGTTGGAAGCAGTAGACATAGCTAGGAGGATAAACAAACCACACGACATCAGATTTCCTGAATTATCAGATCCTTGCGATCTGAATGCAAAGGCTTTGGAAAATGAGATTCTGGATCTTGCAGAGTCTGTTAAAGTGTCACTGTTGCAGATGACATCTAGGCACTCGGTAGCTCGAGCTATGGTTGACTATCCACAAGCCCCTCATTCAGATATGGTGAGCTTATATTTTTTGTTGATTTTATATATCTTGATATTATTATCCAATAAGTGGACTGGAGTAGGATGTTACTGAACCTAGTCATTCACCCTTCCTTATAAATGATACTCAAATACTCAATACTACCCCCACTCACAATTAGCACATATACATGCATTTGCTAGCATGCAAAAAAAGAATGAATGAATAATTTATCCTAGTGGCACTAGTTCAAAAGTTGAATTTGAATTGTAGTTACCTGAAAAATTAAACTGTTGTTGTAATTTTGAATTCATTGTTTAATGGTTGATGATGATGGTAGAGAATTCAACATCTCAACCAGATATTTGAAATATGATAATCTGATTGTTATTTATGAATTTGGGGCTGTCTTTGTTGATACGTTGGTTTAATGATACTGATTAACATCACCACCTTGTCGTTTGTATTATTAATCTTTGGCAATTTGACAGGTGTTCATCCCATTAGGAATGTACCTAAAAGCTCTAAGCATTTTTGACTGTCTGAAAGCAAGTTCTTGCAAGAAATTCTTGTCCAAGAAAAGCAGAAAAATTGATTACGAAGCCTTAGCTCGTGGTGACCTGCTAGAAATACGACACTTGTTTGCAAGGGTTGTATTTGACACTGTATACCCATTACACCTTGGTCAGTCCTAACTGACCATTGAATTTTCAGGACACTAGTTTGAAGTTTTGATATAAAATTGAGAGAAATTTGATGCTGCAATAAGCATTCACAGGGGAACGGCTCGTCGGGTGAAATTTGGAATAAAGTGCGGTGAAGGTCAGATTCCAGCATCTGACATTTGAGTGGTACTTGCAGAAATCATCACCAACGTCTCTGACTCAAATATTGAGCTCAAGCCCTTAATCGACAACAGCTTCTGGGTGGGACTTGCCATGCTATATAACCTGAAAAACAAAATAGTTGGCGGAAAAAAACCATCAAAGAGGAAACTTATCCATCCCCAACAAACTTCACCTATTTATTTTTTGTTCCAATTTTTATTTATTTATTTTAGTTGTAGATTTTTTTTTTATCGATTATGAAACTTTCATATTGTTCTTATGGTGTGATATAAACGCTATACTTCCAAATTTAACATTAATATTGTACGTACAACAAATTCAGATGGCAATGTCATTAAATTGCCAAAAGTTCAATAATATGAATTGTTTTATTCACAATTGAAAAACTAGTAGAGTCCTTTTTTAAGTAAACAAGAATTGCTTAGAACTACAAACATGTTTTGTCCTCTGTTTTCTTTTCCTTAAAAACCAATTTTCTTTTGCCAGCCTTTTTTACTATTTTCATCGATGAAATTTTAGGTATATTGGGTGTAAGAAGAGAATTCTTACAGTATGCAGTACTGTTGTTTTTTACACTATATCATTTTGTAACCTGGGTTATTATATATTTTACATGACACACGCCCAAGAAAACATCATAGCATCAACACGACCAACTAACAAGATTATATATGTAGTTAACATAGAAAATTTCAAACCTATTGTTACATTGACAACTAGGCAAATATATTGAAATACCAATTGAAAAAAGTTAAATGAATGATAAAATTTGAAAATTCTCTTAATAATATACCAAATGGCGTTTTTTTTTGGTAAAGCTGCTATAGCTAAGGACCATTAAAAACCTAATATTATTTGTCTGTCAAAATAAATTCTCTTCTGCATAACCAGGCATGTGTTGTTTGAATGGTTTCTATTTTGTAGGTGCAGGAGCAGCTCCACCAGAAGTTGGCCTGAAAGAGCAAACAGCAAAATGATTAACAGGAAAAGAGAAACAAAACACAGAAACTTGGGACATTTGATGTTATGAAGCAACTATATATATATATATGCTGAAAGCTACAAGTCACAAACACATACACAACACTAGATACGACTCTGGCTAACACGTAGACACTAATAATAATTTAAAATACTAGAAGTGATTAAATGTGACTACATGTGTCGGTATCGTGTTAGTGTTTCACATGTCTTTGATTAAGGTGTAGGTGCTACGCAAGATGAAAGTAACTGAAGTAGGATATAGGAGATAAGAGCAGGTACTTACAGCCCTACAAATACTTTAAATGAATCATAGAGACCCCACTGAGCACCAGTTAGTGTTCCAATCATAACTATACGAAGAGGAAGACCACGAGTGAAAAGACCAACTACCCCAATCTTCTTCACTGCCTGCAAATTAAATAGTGAAAAGACAAGTAAGCAAATATTACACAAAAGAACAGTATAACATGGTGGATGCTGTTTTTACTCCTATCTAAGTGTATGTGTGTATGTATGAATGCAAGCATGCATGAACTCACATCGCCAACAGTGGCTCCCTTGGCATTGTTGAGGAAAGAAACGAGGTTATCAGCAGGGTGTGAAACAATTGCACACAGTACACCTGCAATATATCCTGCTGCAAAACTCACTCCAAGCTGCTTATTTTTGCTGCATTGATCTTTGGGGGTTGGAATGGCGTGTTTGTAGATCATCTCCACAATAGTCTCAAATGAAGCAAATTTCATCATTGTGTCTAATACAAGCCAAAAAGTATGTGTAAGGGGGAAGGGCAGAGAAAAGAAAAAAAAAGGTAAAAGATATGTGCAAAATAGAATGCAACTTAAAATTGCATAATACAAGAAGCATGAAATTTTGAATGCAACAGAATATGTAATGTGTATGTATACAAAAAACAAACAGAAAAACTTGAATTATTAGTTGTCCTCTTTCCTTACAATAAAGCAAAGATAATCAAACACAATTCAAATTAATGCATTCTGCATTCTTTCATGTCTTTGCTAGGTACCTTCTTCACCTTTCTAGACAATTGTTTTTTAACGAGTCTTTATCTAACAAGAGAATACTAAGTTGTACTTTCTACACTGCAAAACTTAACTATTAACGAGTCTTTATCTAACAACTTAGAGCTAATGTTTTTTTTTTGTCTTAACTCTCTGGTTTTCAAGAGAGCGGACCTTAGTAATATGGAATTTGGCCGAGAGGTAAGTTAACCATAACCTAGGATTGTTCCAGCCATGGTTCAAATTCAAGTACAGTCGATCGATTCGACCTTAACTGGAGTTCATTAATTAGCCACTTGTGTCCAGTTTGTTACATCCAAATATAAAACTGTGGACATGATTTAAGAGACTTACATGGTATCTGACGGCCCCAAAGAGGAACAAGTCCTTTATACATTCTGCACATCATATGAAATTCTGATCAAATTTAGAGGGTGCAAAATCTAAAACTACTAATGTACTACTATGAAGCACCGATGCAAACATGAACACCAAACATGCCATCCATCTGAAGTGTCGATGCTGCATATCTTGGGTAGCAATTTGGAGGGTACAATAAAAGACTAGAAGCAATTAACATTTAGGATAAAAAAAAAGTACCCAGAAACACCATCAGCCTTGACAAACTTGGGTAATCCATCAGACAAACCACGAGCAAAGCCAGGCTGAGTTTGTACACGAACTTTGACTGCCTCCATAGGACAAAGTGCACAATCAGCAATAACTTCTGCTGAAGCAGAACCAGCTAGATATATGAAAGTTTTGTACTTGACTGCATTCTCTGGTCCTGCAAGATCTGAGTAATACTTTTTGAAGAACTCATAAAATCCAAACTTGCATGCTCCTTGAGCACTGTAACCAAGCAAAGTTGGCACCCAGCCTTTGAAGAAACCTCTAACACCCTGCTCCTTAAGTAAAACTCCAAATCCTGAACTGATGCTCTTATACTTTGCAGGGTCAATCTGAAAATAACAACTCAAATTATTTTTTATGCATGTTTTTCTCATATACACATTCACTCTTTCCCCATTTTTGCAAATTATATGATTGTGTTGAGTGATATATATACCAAATCGTCTTATAAATAAAATGATTTTTATCAAATGATGAACCAAACAAATGTAGAATTTCATTTGAAACACCATACATGGTATATCAAATTTTGAAATAATAAAATATAAAATTGAATTTAGCATAAGCTTAATGTTATTATTATTGTTATAATGTATGTATATCTTGTGTTTTGTGTGCGAGGTGCCGGCAGAGTGTGACCTAAGATAGAGACGATTGTAAAATAATCATCAACGCCAATTTCATTAATGATAATTTCAGGTCCCCATTGTAATATTGCATACATACCTGCATGTTGCACTTGACGAGATCAAGAGGAGTGACAGCCATGTGTGTAAGACCACAGCTGAAAACGCCACCGGCACTGCATGCAGCATAGTAAGCAGGAGAAAACATGCGGATTCCCTCGTTTGGTGAAGGGATCATAGGAACATTTTTCTTAGTATAGTCATGTGATCGTAGTGATGATGTTGGCAACCCTGCATGGTTAATGTTGTTGTTGTTGTTGATTGAAAAAGCATCCAAATGGGATGAGAGTGCATTTGATGAGTAAAGATATCCAGGGACAAGAGAGCGACGAGATGATTGGTCAAACAAAGCCATTGTTTGATTATTTGCGAGTGTGTTTTCGTGTTTATGTCTCTAGGAAACAAATTAAAAGGTAGAAAATGGCTGTTTGAGTGGAAGAGAAGTAGTAATATATTAATTAGCGACAAAATGGGAATGTTTGTGGTTAGGAAATTATGGGAATGGGAGTGTTGTTGGAAATTGAGTGTACGTGTGAGTATATGAATGAAAATGAATGGAGAGAGTTAGGAGAAGAGAAAAATTAATTCAAGAGTAGAGAGGTAATGTATGAGATCGTGTCCATTATTTTCGTTTAGCCTTTTGACTATGTAACGTTTTCCAATTTACAGGTTAGTTATGTTTTCCATCCATACATATATGTATATGGTTTGGTATTGTTCTATAAAAATTAATCAACTTAGTTGTAGCTCTGCTTAGGTTAATTATACTTGACTAAAGGTAAGGTTCGAGTTATAATTGGTAACAAGTTGTATATTATTGGGACTAATAAATTGATGGTGAGGGAAAAAAGGCATTAATCAATGAACGTTGAGAAGGGGTGGAAGTGAGTAACATTTGACATAATCAAACACCAATTTAAAATATTCATAATCTCATGGACACGTTTTGAAGCATTTTAATATTATGTTCATTACTTGCAAGTCATTCCATCACACTATACTATACATTCATTATAAAAAATGGTAATAAAAGAGAACTAAAGCCAAAAAAGAAGAGAGAACTACATAAATAAACAAATATTTTTAGGCATACAATTAGCCTAAAAAATGTCATAAAAAGGATATTAGAAACCTCACAAGGGAGTGACTCCATAAAATGAATATGAAAGGAAATTGTTACATTTATAAAATTGTTACATTTATTTGTTCACACATTAATTTTCTTAATCTATATATATTTTTGAAAAAAAGGTAATTGCACATATGTGCATTGAAAATGTGCAACAGCATGATGATCATGATTGGATAGATAGTTACCTTCCAAGAGCAAATGTTCACCACTCATTCATTCATACATCACCCATAATAAGCCAATTTCGTTCCTGACATGGCTTACTTTCCAACTAAGCACCAGCTAGATAACACACTTATCTACCTTATTACTACTATCAACCCAATCCATATCTCTTACTATTCTATCTTCTTCCTAAGCTTCAATACAATGGCCTCTCTTTCAGCCACCTCTCTTACCTTTCAACCCTCTTTCAATTTCTCTACAAGGACTAACCAGGTTCAATTTTTCATCTTCCTCTCTTAATGCATATACTTACTTCTTATTTATTTGTCTTAGGTTCATGTGATTAGAAATGCTATATTTTTTGTCTCCTAAGTGCGGTCCAACGGTAAAAGACTGCAGAGACATTTGATATGTTGTGGCACAAGTTTGAACTTGCAATGTTCATCTTTTCCACACTTACTGTATGCGATGTTTTTTTCTCAAAGTTTTCTCCTAAAAATAAACTACTTTTGGAAATTTCTCTATAGTAAATTTTTTGTTTTGCACACGTGCAAATTAAACGCACGGACGTGAAGGAGTGTGCAATTGATAACTTAGGTGTTGGAAATTGAAGTATATAGCATAATTATATTGGTAGGTTCAGAGCATTAGTAAGAGAACATACACATTAATATGTTAAGGTTTTGGTTCAAGAGTATATCTCAAGTTCACTTTTGCGTTTTGTTGTTTTTTCTATTTGGATAAACAATTAAGTCTTTGTAGCATAAAGAACAGTTATAATATATAGGTGCTTATGTATTAGCTATTTTTACAACAAAAGAAAAAATAAGTCAACAAAATTCATATAAGTTGTTTTCACAAGTTATCCTATACAGCTTATGAAAATAACTTATGAAAGCTGCTATCATATGTTTATTAGTTGTTTTCATATGTTTTCCCAAACAATTTCACAATTGCTTAAATCGGTAGATAAACTCAAATTAAAGACAATGCACATACTTTTAGTGGAGGACACCGTATAGATAAGAAGAGTGATATACAATATCTATTAGATAAAGGGTTTTGCTAACAAGTGTCTAAGGCATCGTTTAAGGAAACAACCATAAATAGAAATATTCTCTTGAAAACACAAGTTAAACATATGAAAAAGTAATAATCACACATATTTTTATGCAAAAGTTACTACTTTTGATTACTTAAACAATGCCCCAAAGGCACTTGTTAACATTTCCCTTAGATAAAACATGGGTTATATAATGTCTTCAACCGCTTTGAAACTCTTGGTTTGTTAGCTTCTTCTAGGTAACACAATGGTTTTAATACTTTTTTATGAGGTGAGGAAGAAGTGAAATTTTGATTTGAGTGGTTAAAATATGTATGCAGGTTTCTTACAGAACTTCAAGTTTTGGTGCAATTTCTGTGGGATGTACAAAGAGAAGCTTTCCTTCTTTGAGATCTTCTCGTTTCCGCATTTGTGCAGTAAGTTTGATTCCCTTTAAAATTCATTTTTCCTTTTAAAAAATTTGCAAGGAACAATAACAACTTTGAATTTTGTTAATAGATTCAGGCACAACCTGAGACAGTGGAGAAAGTGAGCAAAATTGTGAGGAAACAACTTGCTTTGACTCCTGAAACCAAGCTTACCCCAGAAACCAAGTTTTCAGAACTTGGTGCTGATTCTCTTGACACTGTAAGAAATTCAATTGTAATCAATCAAACATTGTTAGTTTTGATTATTTATTTATTTTTTTTAAAAAATTGAACTTCCTTGGTTATAAGGTCAGGTTCCTATCACTGAGCTGACACCTGCATGAACATTATTGGTTGATTACTTGGAACAATGTTTCTTAGATGTTTGTGTTGTTTATGCTAGAGCTATGGTATTATTGAATTGATTAGTTTTTATTTAATGTGGCAGGTGGAAATAGTGATGGGTTTAGAGGAAGAGTTTAACCTTAATATTGAGGATGATAATGCTGAAGACATCACAACCATTCAACAAGCAGCTGATTTGATAGAGAAATTGATTCAAAAGAAAGATTAAGCTTAAGAGGTGAACCTAATGGAAGCTCTACTGAAAATACATCTAGAGGTGAAGAGCAACTGAGTTAAGATAATCCTCAGCAAATTTATTTTTGGCCATTTTTTGTGCTTATGCGTATTCTTTAGGAAGGAATTTGAATATTTTTTCCATTGTAACTTGGTTCACTTGCTATTTGTTGCGAGCATGGTAACAGAAAATGTTTTACATTTATTGGACTCAAGATAAGATAAGCATGTCATTTGCTTTTAAGGTCAAGATTATGGCAATGTTCCATCCTTGTGCCTAATGTAGTTTTTAGAAAGTTTGATCACACCAAAGAGCATACCATAAGCTAGGTAAGGGTGAGGTAACTGATATAAGGACTCTTGACGCTCAAGTTTGGTAAAGATCCCATAGAATATAGGTACACGGTGTCTGTTAAAAGAAGCAAGAGGGAGGAGCCTGGATCGAACTCTAATTACGACGTCTGATCTAGCAATTAGCGCATTTTTGTCAATTGAATTCAAGTGATTAATGAGCTTCATTAAAAGATGAATTGTTCGAAAGAGAATTCGATTCCAACCTAGTTAAAATAATTCTTTATCATGCTATAATTACCTGAAAGCCTAACTTCAGACTATCGTAATCTCTTTCCCTTGAAAACCAGAGGATTAGCACACTGAAAAAACTATAAAAAAAATTTGTGTATGAAAATTTAACTTCATCCATTATCTATAGAGGAAAAAGAAAAAAAAAATGAACTTTTATGGTTGGTTTTATCAAATCATGTTTTATGTTTTGGAGTTTGTTTTCAATATTAGTGTTCACATTGTCATTGAGACTCTAATTGATGTAAAAGTTAATTTTTATTGATGGTATTAATATTTTCCGTCATCCATTTACTTTCTTTTCTTAAAAGCGTACCGAATATTATAGTTGAATGTACTTTTTTTGAAATATTTGAATGTTTTGTAAACCTAAATAGTATATCGATTATGTATACCCTAATATACCTAATTCTTTAAGAGTGACAAAGAGTGTATCCAATTTCTTACCAGACGGTAAGGCAAATTGTGAATACAGTGTAATTGATATTGGGATGCGTAACCAAACAAGTGTCTGATAGAATTTATGTTCAACAATGATATTTAGACCCTCTTTATTTTTCTATATTTATTCAACATCTTTTTTTTTTTGCATTTTTTTGCTATCTTTATCTTTTTATTACATCGTCAATCTATCATATCCCTTTCTCCATTTTATTTTCTCTCAAGATGTACACACTTGTGTATGAGTGTTCAGAGATAGATTTTCATATGTGTTAAAATAAAGAGAAAACTTCGACAACAATCTTTATATATTTATACATCTTATTTTCTCTCTATTTCTTTCTTTTTATCGCATCATTTACTATCGCTATCTCTCTTGATCTTAGATTGAATAATAAGTACAAAAATAATTTCCCTTTTAGTAATAAAATAGATTATTTTTACGAGTGGTAAATAATATAGATGAATGGCAGTGAAAGTTGTACAGCTAATGATGAAAAATCTGAAGCCTTTTGTAAAAGCTTTTAAGGTAGGGGCCATTTCTTCTCGTTTACCACTTCCTTCCGTTGATTTGATTGAACTTCAACTGCATATGTTACAAAATCACACCCCCATCCACCACATTATATTTGTCCTTTTCTACTTTGCTTGTTCACACTGCTATTCCTTAAATTATTTCCTAAGCTTAATGGAATTCCTTCTTCTAAAAAAATTCCTAAGAAAATGGATTCCCATCAGTTGAGATATTCATATATTCACTCAATTAATGCATTGGTGACAGTTAGATTCAAACCGTTTGATCTTGAGCCAATGTATGATTGCGTCGCGTGAACTCAGTATGTGCCGACTGTATTCCAAAGATATAACAGCGCAATATTGATTAGACTTTCAAGCAATTATATGATGATTAGATTAGACAATCTTTTTCCTTTGCTTTCAACTGTACTTGGATAGGGTCCATTCATATTCACTCAAATATGTTTGCCAAAACTTAAGCATCCATAAATTGAACCATTGCATTGCTAGCATACAAATTTAACATAGCTTGAAGGACCCGCCACACCCCAACAATGAAAAGGCTAAGCTAGCATGGAAGGGTTTGAGGCCACAATGGGAACATGTGGTTCCCTATAGGCTAGCATGTGAGTTTGTACATGAAAAATAAAAGTGATGGATGATGAAAGTGGGGGGTATAAGCCTAGAATAATTGTTTTCCATAACAAGGACAAAAAGAGTTTGAGAAAAAAAAGGAACCAATGTGTAACATTGTCATTATAAGGAAAAGCCTTTTCTCAGCGGAACAAATGGAACTAGGTCATTCCCATTGTAACTATATCAATTATATATGATTCATCATCTAGTTTTATACTTTTATTAATGATTAATTTTTATGATCAATGATGTACTTGATAACTCTATATTACTAACTAGCCATAATGCATTCAAAATGTAGTGACCACTACAGAAGTAATATTGCTCTATTAGTCTATTTTCCATGGAATTTCCATGATGTAACTACTTTGTGGATGATAAGTTTTGCGTGTACTTGATGATCAAATAGAGTTAATCAATCAAACAACTTTTTGATAAAAACAAAAAAGGAGCTGTGTATATCTGTTTTCACCCTGCATTATCCCCCACCCCAGGATGCTATGATATGCTCATATTCTCTTCAGAGCTCAGCAAAGTACAAAGAAGTGAGACAATTTTATCAAACAAAACCTTACTCACTTTTATTCATTTACCTTGAAAGGGACACTACCCAATTGGTGTAGTCAAAAAAGTGCAGAGATCATCTAGAACTGTTGCACGATGAAGCAGTTTGTAGAACCGTAAGATTTATAGGAAGAAAATTTTCCTCTTAAATTCAAACAACTCTACATTTCGCTTCAACGTGCAACGGATGTAAGGATCCAAATCTGTCCAGAAAAAGTTACAGGCAATTTGTGGTTGATGCATATGATACTTTATAATGGGAAATACAAAAAAGGAAAGAAAACTACATGTACACACTGTAAACTTAATAGCAGAAAACTTACACGCTGACTCAGATTCATGCATTAAGAGGCCCCAACTATGTGTACATTTTTCCTTTTGCTGCAGTGCAGGGAATAGACAGAACCAATACACTTATTTTGTATCCCTCACTCACATCTCTTTAAAATCCATTTTCTAGGATTTGAATTTTGGTTGAGCCTAACTCAACCTAAAAATTCGGTTCTTAAGGTGGGGACTACCCACCCCTGTAAACATATTTTCAAGCCACATATAATTTAATATGAAACTCTTAACACACCTTACTCATGTTCAGAATTATACATTTAGAGTGTGACATGAGTCCGTCTGATAGCAATGACCTGATTGCAGGTTAACCAATGGATTTTTGGTTGGCTTTGGTACCATCTTCGAATTTGGATTAGGTCTAACTCAACTCCTAGAAAACCGATTTATAAGGTGAGGACTATCCACCACTTATAAAGACCTTCTTTAATACTATATTTTATCCAATGTGAGACTCTTAAACACCGGCCTGCAAAAAAATCAAAAAATGAAATATTGAGCCTTGGATCACTCAGTGGGCCACATTTAAATTAACCCTATTATGTATCCAGTAACATTGTGTATTTTAAACACATCCCACTTCTCTCTCTCTCTCTCTCTGATACAACTTTTCCTAAGTCCTACTCAATAGTTTTTGTGCTAAAAAGATGTGCTGGCAAAGATGGAAAGCCATGGCAATGACTGTGGTGTTGCTTCAGCTGAGTTCTTCCATGGAAATCTTCTGTCTCTCTTCTCATGCAGATAGAATTGATAAGCTTCCTGGACAACCCCACATAGGCTTTCAACACTTCTCAGGATATGTTGCAGTGGATGAAAAAAAACACAGATATCTCTTTTACTATTTTGTTGAATCAGAAACTAATCCATCTTCAAAGCCTTTAGTCCTTTGGCTCAATGGAGGTCTCCAATCTCTCACTTGCCACAACTACGCTACACTTATAAATATATTTTAGTTCAAAAATGGATTTAAAAATTCCTTGAACTTTCAAATGTGCAAGCTTATTTTTGTTTTGTACAGGACCAGGTTGTTCTTCTCTTGGAGTAGGTGCATTCTCTGAGAATGGACCTTTCAGACCCAATGGAGAAGTTCTGGTTAAAAATGAGCATAGTTGGAATAGAGGTACTTCATTGATCATTGCATTAGATTTCCAAGAATTTACCATTATGATATAGACTTGGTATTTACTTTGTGATGTAGAGGCAAACATGTTGTATTTGGAGACACCAGTTGGAGTGGGGTTTTCTTATGCTAAAGGTAGTTTCTCCAATATGAAAGTGAATGATGAGTTGACAGGTAATTGATCTTGCATTAATACTATTATTAACAATCACTTTAGACTTTTGTGTTTTTTTATTTTATCTTTTGAGATAAATAATTTCCTCTTTATGATGATGCTTAGGCTTTTAAAAAGTTGAGACAATAGAAAAGTTTAAGCTAAAAAAAATGCAACATAACTTTAGAGATATGATATGTTCCATTTGATTATATTTTGGTATGGTTTTGATATTTCAATCTTGGAATAATCAAATATTAGACATTAATTATTGAATTTGATTTCTTTTAGCTAGGGACAACCTTGTGTTCTTGCTACATTGGTTCAACAAGTTCCCCCAATACAAACACAGAGATTTGTTTTTGACAGGAGAAAGTTATGCAGGTAAGTGTGTCACATCATTTCTAGATAAATTCAATTTCAAAAGCAGGTTAACATACAGACATCAATATTATTTGTTTTCTCACACATAATTGTCAATATACATTAGGACATTACATTCCACAATTAGCAAATCTCATGATTGGAATCAACAAAAAGGAAAAGATATTCAATCTAAAAGGCATAGCAGTAAGTACTATACCGTTTATATATCTACCATGTTTTGATGCTTATTTCTTAGGTATTTGGATTTCATGAACTGGCGTCATAATCTCACGCGTTCACATAGTCAGCGTATCGGTGACCGTTGGATTAAAATCGGACGATCCAGTTTCAATGCAGATTTTGATTTTTTTGATTTAACTAATATATCGAGGTTAAAATCTAGATTGTCCGATCTCGATCCAATGGCACTGACTGCAGGAATTCAAAGACATTGCTAATGCCGACCTGGTCTCTTTTATTGCAGCTGGGAAATCCACTTCTAGAATATGCCACTGACTTCAATTCAAGGGCTGAGTTCTTCTGGTCTCATGGATTGATATCAGATTCAACTTACAAAATGTTCACCGCAGGCTGCAATTATTCGCAGTATGTAAGTGAGTACTATAGAAACTCCATTTCCCCGCTTTGTTCAAAGGTTATGAGCCAAGTAAGCAGAGAAACCAGCAAGTTTGTGGACAAATATGATGTTACCCTTGATGTATGCATTTCCTCGGTGCTTTCACAATCCAAAGTTATTTGTCCTCAAAACCATGTAAGCATTGTCCTTTGGAGATTCTTTCATGCAACTTCTTTTACTAGGTTACATAACTCTGATATTGCTTTTTCAAGTTGGCTTGATCATTGTGATTTGAGAAATTCTTTCATTTTTCCAAACAGCGTGCAAATGAGAGTATAGATGTATGTGTAGATGACAAAGTTACAAATTACTTAAACAGACGCGATGTACAAAAGGCGCTCCATGCCGAGCTTGTCGGAGTTCCAAAGTGGGATGTCTGCAGCAAGTATATTCTTCTATCCTAAACAAACAAATAAACACTATATATAGGTCTGTTTGGATAAACAATTGAATTAAGCGCTTATAGCATAAACGTTTATCATATAAGTGCCTATATATAAATTATTTCTACAACAAAATATAAAATAAAGTAAAATTGTTTTCATAAGATATCTAGGAGAGCTTATGGTAATAATCTTTCAATCAACTTACAAATATTTCACAAGTTGTTTCAATAAACTCTCAAAACAATCTCATAAGTGCATACGCCAGTAGACAAGTCATTCCAAACAGGATCAACATTTGTAATTATGTAAACATTAATAACAGTGCTACATTATGTTGGTAACAGCATCTTGGACTACAATATGCTCAACCTGGAAGTACCTACACTCCATGTTGTTGGATCAATCATAAAAGCTGGAGTTAGGGTATTAATTTATAGGTAACTAGAATTGAAATAATTCCATTTCTTCATGGATGGAACTTATATATATGCTATAGCTAATTTTACTTTGGTTTGTTCTCACTATAGTGGAGATCAAGATTCAGTAATTCCACTCACCGGTAGCCGCACCTTGGTTCAAAAGCTAGCAAGACAATTAGCACTTAAAACAATAATCCCTTACAGGGTATGGTTTGAAGGTCAGCAGGTATATAATAAATATACTACTTAACATCTTGCATGTTTCCGTAAACAGTTTAATTAAGCGCTTATAGCATAAACACTTGCATATAAGTTCTTATCTTAGAACTATTTTTATATAAGTGTTTTCTTGTAAAAAAAACAAAAAAAAAAAGAAGCTTTAAGCTGTTTTCATAAGCTATCATGGAGAGTTGTGAAAATAAACTAAAAACTGTTTATGAACATGTTATAATTAGTTTCTACATTCTCTCTCAAACAATATCTCAAACGCTTACATCAATAGATAAGCTCAAATAAATCAATTCACACAGCTATGACTGTCATATATATGCATGCAGCTATGCAAAATAGTTGTAGACAGCTTCTATCATGAAATTAAAGCAATTCAATTCAAAACATAATCCAACTTGTATAATATATGCACATCATAAACTAATTTAAATTTACCAATCTTTTTGCTTTAGGTTGGTGGATGGACTCAAGTATATGCAAATACTCTCACATTTGCCACCATCAGAGGTGCCTCCCATGAAGCTCCTTTCTCACAGCCTAAAAGATCACTTGTTTTATTCAAGTCATTCTTAGAAAACAGACCTTTACCTAAATCTTTTTGACAAATTGTTAAGTGTTTTTCTGATTTAGTTCAGAGATTGTAAGTAAGAAACCCCAAAACTTGTATTATACTATTCTATTATAGTTAGTAAAGCAATTAACGTGCAGAATGTCAAAAGAAAAACTAGTAAAAATGATTTAAGGGGATATGAGATGGGGTCCATAAGTGGCAATTAATTACAACATATCCATCTTTTATTAAGTATTTTATTAGAAATATTAGCTTTTATTTGTTTCTTTAGAATATAACTCTGATTTATTTATAGATATATCAATTACAGAGAATATTAAACTTTGAAAATGTGCATAACTAATGAATTTCTAAAGATGTGTATATTAAGTTAAAAAAAACATGAAGAGAATAAAATGTAAGCATAAGTTGGTGTTAGAACGGCAAACCCTACTCTAGAAAATAGATAAGTAAACGCGCACACACAATTGATCATAGAGTTTGGTCGGCCAATTGTGACTATGTCTCTGCGTCAAAGTGATTGATATAGTTTTTTCAGTTATGCAATTTTTTGGATTTCAAAGTATAAAATGTTCAAATAATACAATTCAGATTACAAAATTAACCCTAAATCACAATGCAAAAGAACCTCGTCCATCATACGTAATGCTGCTATCATAACCCAACATATATATGACTAAACCCGAAGGCGGTTGTTCCGCAACGTACGAATGTCTACCTATTTATCGATGAATATGAATCATACTCAACACTTAGCAACTTGTTTTGGTTTGTCCCCAGATATTCATAATAATTTTCAAGACAAAATGGGATGCCCTAACCCTATATGGGATCAAAAGAAGCTTTCCAATTGTCTATGCTTTAATAATGGCCCTTTTGCAGTGTCACATAGCTCCAAAACAGTGACCCTAAACTAGGGATCTACGTGTTCTCAGGCATTGACTGTTTTTCCATTTCCCATATGTTGGGACAGTTCTATAATTGTTTTTTGTGATGATTGTCACATTTTCCTTCAATATGGACATTAGTTATGGAAAGAAAAAAAAATTGTATTAAAAAATATATCTTTTACATTTTTTAAAGCTTGATTACACAAGTTTTAAGATATTTTTTTAAAACATTTCTTTAACTAATGTTTCAGGGCATTTGTTAGTATTTTTCATTGTCAAAATCAACGGCGATGATAAGCAAAGTAGAAAGCATATTATTCACGAGGTAGTGATATTTTGATTGATTAAAAGATGTGATTGATATACATTAAACTATGTCATTTTTTTAAAATTTTATTAGTGTCGACATATCTGTGTTTTTAAATTAAAGTTATTGTGATAGGTTGAACAGACAACACAAAATACTCCAAGCTGCCTGCCCCTCAAGGTAACTCAAAATTTCACTTGGTGATGATTTTGGAAAGAGAAAAAATATTTCTTTCATCTGAACAATAACTGGCAATATCATCCTCTCATATAATCGTGACCATAAAATAGTTTAAACGGCAATATCACCCCATGTATTGTCATAAAACAGTTTGTACCATAATGTGAGTTGGTATTCCAATATCACTATTCCAATGTGATTTGTTTAAACTCCAATGAGTTGGTCGAGCTGGAATAATGATAAAAATATAGGTTTTGGTTTGTGAGTTTTTTTTGAATCATAAAATCTTTCCCACCTTCGACATTCCTTCATACTAAATTTTTATCATAAAAAAGTTTAGACTAAATTGTTGTTTTAGTTTCTTAACTATTTTTGAGATTTTACTTTAGTCTCTAAACTAGTTTTTGTTATGTTTGATTCCCTTTATTATATCTCCATTATTTAAATAGGTCTTTTCCGTCGAGATTTAACCTTAAACTTTCAAAGTGGGCATCCAAAGACCTCATTATTTTTTTTTGGAAATGTTAACCGGTGTCCCCGGGGCACTGGTTAAGGATATGAAAAAGGAAATTATATAGTAGTTTTTTTTTTGTGGTGATCGGGGTTAAATTATATAGTAGTTAATGCATTGAAATTGTATAATTAATTTATAATAAAGTCAAAAACAGTTTCCTTTTATAGTAATAATTACCTTTTATGCTATGCTTAACCAGTACTTAGCAGCAACTTTTTTTTTTCATCTTAATTGTTTGATCTATTTGTTAAAAAAGAAGCATGGATCTTGAAACTTATTGTATGTAATAGGGCACTATCACTATCTAATTTTTTTTTTTCCTTTTCTTTATCTTCATTCTCTTCTTCTACATGTTCATCATACCTCCGTGAACCTTCAACTTGAAGCTCTATTGTAGGTAAAAGTGCACTATGAAAAAAAATTAGAATGTCCAAAGTTGGAAGGAAACAAAAATGAAAGTTGATATCTTTAAAGTTGAAATGAAAAAAAAGATAAGAATTTATATTATATTTTTATATTATTGATATTATTTTTGTCAAAAAATATATATTATTGAAAAATATAAATATAATTTGATAGCATTATGCTTATTCAAACAAAACAGAAATTATTTTATTATTCTATTTCTGCTAGTAATCTAAGATACTAATATGTTACAATTAGGAAAATGTTACATGAACACCTTTTATTCATACACCCCATTGTACACTCCATGCATTAGAGATATTTTGGTAAGTTCATCTCACAACCACACTTTCTCTTCTATTTGTGTGAGGTCTAGGTTGCCATATGTCAGAATTTTGTGTGGGTGTAAAAGGTGTATTGCCACATGGGGTGTTACATGTATCACCACTCTTACAATTATTCTTTGCCAAAAAACAGAAATATGTTACTTATTCAAACAAAACATAAAAAGAACAAAACTGTTACACAAAGAAACAGATCTTACCGAATTTGGTGGGATTTTAATCTCTTATCATCAAATCAAACGGATCAAGAGAAGTTCTAGTGTTATTATAAGTGAACGAGTAAATATTTATGGACATTTAAATTAAATAGAAAAAACCTAGTTATTATTATTCATCAAAATTAAAGTTAGACTACATATATTGAATGGAATCATCACTTTGATGCGTGATAGTAAGGTTGAGGGAAAAGCAGCAACAATGGTGGTGACGACGATGAGAGGAGGGTGTCGACGAAAGGGTAATGGAATGGTAGTGAAGAGTTGGATGGTAGTATCAGAGACAGGTGAATCACGCGTTGAAGATATTGACAAACACTCCATCATGCAACGAACAGGTTTACCTACGCGTGACCTTAGAGCTCTTGATCCAAAACTCTCTAACCCTTCTTCTATCTTAGGACGAGAAAAAGCTATTGTTGTTAACTTAGAGCACATTCAAGCAATTATCACTTCCAATGAAGTGCTTATGATTAATTCCACAAACCCTTTCTTTCTTCGTTTCCTTCAAGATCTTCAAGCGCGGGTACCTCATTCTAATAATATCCAAATTAGCAATAATGTGGATAGTGATTATGAAGCGAAACATTTGTTCGATGATTCTCCTAACAATGCATCTGAGGCCGGTTCACCGAACTCCATTGCAGGCGTTGTGTCGGCTCCTAAGCACTTACCTTTTGAGTTTAAAGCTCTTGAAGCTTGTATTGAATCTACTTGTACGTGCCTTGAATCTGAGGTATGTGATATAAATGTATTGTATGAAACAGTAGAGTTATGGGTACACATTCTATATATATGCTTATTAATTATGAGGTCTATGATTTGTGCTGTGTTTATATTATATCAGACTCAAGGGCTAGAAAAAGAGGCTTATCCAGCTTTGGATGAATTGACTTCTCGAATTAGTACTCTCAACCTTGAACGTGTAAGGCAAATCAAGAATCGTTTGGTTTCACTTTTTGGTCGAGTACAGAAGGTAAATATATACTCAAAACTTAAATATATCTTGTGATCATTTATTTCTCCATATCATATGTGGTCACTCTTTGTTTGATCTCTTGTTATGTCTCATCAATCATCATCTAATGTACCCTTTTGTTTACAATTCTAACTTGTAATACCTGACAATGTAAATAAAGCTTGGTTTTGGTTTTCAAAGTTTTTAATAGGAAAAATGTTTGTAAGTTAGTTAGTACTTGTGTTAGTTTTCAGAGATTAATGATAAAAGTTTACGAGATTAGTCATGGATTATTAGATACAAGTTATAGCATATCATCAATAATAAAGAAGGAAGAAGAAATTGTGTACCTTGTATGTTTAAGGTTCCTGAACGATGCCAACAAATCATGAGAGGAATAACTACCCTCATTCTGTTTAGCGTTAGGTTTTCAGAATACTCTTCAGAATGTTTAACCGTCTGATGGAAATGACGTTTAAATAGCTAATCGGCTGAGGGCAGGGACCTCTCATTAGGCTTAGCTAAATGGTCCAACCCATCACAGTCCATTTAGAAAGAATAGTCCAATCACACATATTCATCAACTAATTAGTGTTTAACACAATAGACCATAGTACCGTCTGATGGGATGACGTTTAAATAGCTAATCGGTTGAGGGCAGGAACCTCTCATTGGGCTTAGCTAAATAGTCCAATCCATCACGGTCCATTTAGAAAGAATAGCTCAATCACACATATTCATCAACTAATTAGTGTTTAACACAATAGACCATAGTTTATATTATAAGATTAACTTATAATAATTGATTATTGTCAATCCATAATTGATTAATTAAATAATTAATCCAACAATTAAACCCTTCACCTCCTTAAAATTTTCTTGGTGTTTCTTAGCTCACCAACCGAACTATTTAAGTGGGACAAGACAAACTAGAGTTGGATTATTCATGGCTTGATAATTTCTGCATGCGTTCCTTTTGACATGCTTCTAATCAAATTGTATCCTCTCATTCACTATTCTCTACATCTCTCTCTTGATAATTTTATTATTTTTGAATGAAAAGAGAGAGCTAAGGGATAGAGAGTTAAGAGATGGATGTAGAGAAATAGTAAAGGAGATGATCCAAATCTGTTTTTCATAAGTTCCATTTATGTCCATTAATCTACCACAGTTATACAAATTGTATTTGAGATTAGCAACTTAGCTTAAAAGGATATATAGTGATTTGGTGTCAAGAGGCCCTTACAGTTACAACCTTTACTTGTGTAGCTAGGTTTATGAGAGTCGGTGAGAGTGTTGCTAAGCCAGTCATGAATAATGTACATAATATTGTATTTGATGTGAACTTATATTTAGCCCTCACAATGTAAAATTTATGGGTCCTCCCTTGAATATGTCATAAGTTGCTTTTGTTACAAACAATCTCATAATAGATGTGTGAAAATATCTTTTGCTGTCAACTGGAGTATATATGCTCATGACTTTCCATTGTTAGAAAAATTTTCTTGTTCTTTAAAAACTAAAAACGGATACTAACATTCTTGGGTTTAACAGGTCGCAGATCAACTAGAAAATTTGTTGGATGATGATAATGACATGGCTGAAATGTTCTTGACACAAAAACTTGATGCTCGATTATCAGAGCAATCATCGGCAAAAGAAGGGTACAATTCAACATCTGATGAAGATAGAGACGAAAGGTACAAACTATATATTAACACTAGTGTATTTTGGATTTTGGATTTCACTTGGTTGTCATTGACTTTTGGCGCCATTAGTGCCTTAACCTTTTCGTCTTGTGCTTATAATTTTGTTAATGATTTACGAAGAAGAAAAAAATATTAACACAGTCGATTAATAAATAACAGATCTATTTTGAAACATATAGTTCTGCATAGCAATTATATGAGTCATACTCACATTTTGTTCCTTAATTTTAGTGATGAATCAGGTTCGGTTAAAGACAAATCATATGGTCCTAAGCTTGATGTTAAAGAATTGGAGATGCTTTTAGAAGCATATTTTGCACAGATAAATGGAATCTTGCAAAAATTATCCAGTGTATGTATTTCATTTGAACTCTTTTATAGCACACATTTAATATTAGAGAACTGATATTTGGTTTTTCTCCTTTGTTAATTAGTTGAGTGAGTATGTGGATAATACAGAGGACTACATCAACATAATGTTAGATGATAAGCAAAATCAGCTTCTACAAGTATCAATAATATTCAACACAATAAATATGATAGTGAATGCAGGTATTGTGGTTGTTGGATTGTTTGGCATGAATATTCATATTGATCTCTTTGATGGACAACCTCGTCAATTTTGGGCCACAGTTGGAGGCACGGTCTTAGGTTGTGTCTTATTATTCCTTGCTTCTATTTGGTTTGGTAAAAAAAGATATCTGTTGTCTTAATACAGGAAATTAGATTACTAATTCATGTGTAAATCATTAATAGGAGATACTTGCTGCATTCTTTGTTTTTCTCTTGAACATAAACCTTAAAAGATTTAATAGTTTTGTTATTTCTTCGATCCACATGTGAACTTTTATAGTCTTACATTTTGTTTGGTAAACATATTTTCAGATGTGAATTATTTTTAGCCTTGCATGCTATTTGAAAAATATTGTGTGTTGTATGTTGAATCAATTTACATGGAACATCGTATAGGATTTTGAAAATCTACATCCACACCATAAGAAAAACATATTTTTGCCCAATAATACACTTCTGGAGGAAGGTACAAAAAATTGTGTTTTTTATATGTACTTTTGAAATGCGTTTGATATGGGAAAGTTCATTCCCACATCATTATGATTATTATTATTTTCCTTGTGTTTTATCATATGTTTAGATCTCAACAATTAAGATTCACTTTTTGGTAAACAAGTTTTTCTCTTTCATTTGTAATGAATGATGGAGATTTTAGTAGACCCTCGTATCATATGAGAGGATCCATTCCCGTCAAACATATATCATATTCAACAAGAACAAATTGAATACAGGATAATCAAAACATGCTTTTAGTGAAAAATCCCAAGGACCAAGATAAGTTGTGTTTCTCACCTCGTTACCATTTTCACAAGTTTGAACAACAAAAAAAGGACAGATATCTCAACGTTGTTGACAAATTTTTATTGTATTTGTAAACAATAACAACAATTTAATCCATAGGTGCCCAAATATTTTTGGGTTTCTGATGGGTTAGTCCTAGGATATTATTTCCTCTCAATATTTGCGTAAGGAAATGTATATTTGACATGACAATGTTTTTTTTCATAAATAAAACATTGATATCTTTAGGACAGACTAATTTGCAAGACCATCGTTATGACGGATTAATTTTGCGAGACCAACCCAAATGTCTAGTAATGGAAAGTCCAATTGAAGTTAGAGCGAAATTTTGTATGAACAGATCAAACACAAAATGTTAGTACATGAGAAATTTAAATATGACACCTAGAGAAGACTATTTTTAAGTCTCTAACATTGATTTTGAAACTATTGCAGAACAAGTATTAGATGCATGATCAATTCTGGCCTTAGGATCATAATCAAAGACCAAATAAATAAATAATGTACCACGATATATAAAAGACGTTTGTTCACAATCTAGTGACCTTTATTTTCAAAATTACAAACACAAATATCTAATCGATGAAATGTGACTATAATAATTGTGTGTAAAAAATTAAATTTCCACTATAATAATGCTTACAAATTAATTTCAAACACTAAGCATTACAAAAAATATTTATTATTTTATAATTATGCCATATGCAAACCTTCGTGTTTGAAAGGGAAAAGAAAAGCCTCATGGGATAAGGGGAACCTGATTAAAAAAAGGTGTTGCAAGATCTAAACATTCACAATTCATAATAAATAAATGTCCATTTTGTAAGGGTAATAATAAATGTCATGTGTCTATAAATCCTAACTCAACCGATAAAAATGACGAAATTATTAGGTCGGATGTTTATGATTGAGATTCAAATCTCGACGCCTTCATTTATATGTGTAAGTTTATAATATTTTTGTCATTTCGTAATGTTCGTGTGTTTTTTAACGAAATAAATGTCCATTTTAACAAGTGACCTAACACTTGAAAAAAAAAAAAAAGTGACCTAACAACACGAGTTAAGGAACCGAAAATAAAAATATATATTTTTTTGAGTGGATAAAAAATGTATATTGAAATTTGGGTTTAAAAATAACAATTTTTAAATTTTAAAGAATAAAAATAGAATTTTCACAAAACAAAATGTGTTTTTGATATTTATTTTTTTAGGGTGATGCTAAATTGTGTGATACAAGCACAAAGGAGGCGACAAAAGGAAAAGAGCCAAGTGGACCTAGCAGGCCAATTCGCAAGAAGGAAAGCCCAATTTGGCTCAAGGACTACGTGGGAGAGCCAGCTGGAAAAGAGAAGAAGTGAAGTCACAGAATAATTACAATTAGTTACTTGTTTTTATCTTATTACAATTCTTGTGTAATGTAAGGATCTGGCTACATGTGGCATGATCCCATTACAAGTGTTATTTTTCCTTGGCTATATCTTACCAAGAGACATGATAGAAAATTAATCAGAAACGGATTCGTCCATATTTTGTGTTGTTTGTTTTCCCTTCTTTCTCTGAAGCCACTCCAAGCTCGAATTGGAGATTCTTCGCATCAGTGTTTTTAGGGTATAAATAAAGATTTGATATTTATTTTTTTAGCATCATGCTAAATTGTGCTCGTATGGTATAAGTGAAGAAGCTAAAAATAAAAGTAAAAGACAAGGTTTATATTTGAAATAGACAACTTTTTAAACTTTTAAGATATTGAATGAAAATGTTCCCTTTGCTCAAAAAAAAAGATATTGAATGAAAATGTTCTCGAGTTTCTCTCTCTTTTCTCATTTCCAAATCCTAGTCGTCACCATTTTTTTCTCCTTGATCTACCAATGAGTTAGGGTCAATTCTGACTCAAAATCACCCCTCCGAATTGTTTTTCGTTCTTTTTTAGTTGAATAAGTGATTTCCATATATTTTTAATTTTATTTCCCTTGTTTTTGTGATTTTGTCGTCTTTGCACGACACAATTTGTTTTGATTTCTCGTCTTTGTGCGATGTGATTTTGATTTCTCGTCTTTGTACGGTGTTTATTTGATTCGGGTTAAAAGATTAGCTTTGAGCAAGTGCATATTCAATCAATAATTTTGGCGTCATCAATATTGTAGATTCGGAGACTTGAATATAGTCATGTTTGTAGGCATAAGTACTTTGTTCTTTTATGCTATTTTTTATTTTATTTTTAAGAAGCTAAATTAGCTCACATAAATTGACCCGGAGAGAACCGAACCTGAGATTTTGAGGAGGAGCATGTCATTTTATGCTATTAACATAGATGATATGAGTTTATTCGCATACTCATTTTTTTGTTTTTACCAATTTTAAATTTGTATTGAATTGATACATTCTATTAAATTGAATGAATGACCATCATTTATTTTTGTCAAAAATAAAATATTGAATGAAAAATTTTCAAAACTAACTTTTGTCTTTAGGGTATAAGATAACATTTCGTTTTTTAGATATTGTTCCGATATAAAGCTGAAAACATCTTAAAATAATATTTATCTACCTTTTAATGAGTTTTAAACTCTGAACTTCTTAAATTTAAGTTTGTTTTTTCCCAAAAACAAAACTTTAGAAAGAACCTTAAAAAAATAAAACTTTAGAAAGAAAAAAGTGACGGTATTCTACGTGGCATGGTGGCAAGCAATTTGATATGATGATGGTGCAGATTCCATCACCGTCAAGATTTGCTTTACTCGACTCAAACTCTATTTAACTAACTGACATGACATGACCCACTTCCACACTGAAATGAATGAAACACCGTCCCAAGTTTCTATACTTCTTCTTTCTACTACGTTGTAGTTGTACCATACTCTTGTTAATTTGTTATCATTATCATACAATACAATACAACAACCAACGTACAATAATTAATTGAATCTGTTGTGTGTTTCTCATCTCCAAAATATTTCTATGTATGTATGAATGAATTATGGATCACAATTCTCTTTCTCCATCTCCTTAAAAAAAGCACATTATTTCTCACACAAATACCAAATATTTTTATACAATACCATATGATATGGCAAAAGATCAAAACCAGGTTAACACACAGACCCTCTTTCATACTCTACAACATAGATAATACAAAAATAACAAATGATACTTATATTCATTCATGTTATCATAATCATCAACTTTATATCTTAAATCATCACAATCATGTTCTGTATTGATCTTTTAGAAATGTGATCTGCATTTACAAATAGTTTGCAATTGCATTGCAGATCAATTATTAGATCTTATTGTGATCATTTTTAAATTAACATCAACTCAACATTTTTTTGCATGTAAGAAGGAATTGGAATTTGAAAGTGACGAGGCTATTGAGGTTCCATTGCCTCTCACAGAAACTTCTCGGGTCAGTCTTTAATTTTTCTTAGGGTCTTTTGAATTGCAAGTGTAACTGTATGGATTATTGATAAATGTTCAATGCAGGCTTTGTATATGTTAGGAGATATAACTGCAGGGCCATCGTTTAGGTTCACACAATGGCTTCAATTGGTTCGTAAACGCACTTCAAAGTATCGATCCTCTGGCTTCCCTCGTAGTCCTTCAACCAACATGCCTTTTAATTATATGTATGTTAGTTACTATATATGTCATTCTCTCTCATTGCTTACCAATTCTAGTGTGTGAGATTTAGTTATTTTAGGTAATAGGTTTGAAGATAACTAAATATCCAAATTGCTCGTTGAAATTATAGGATTATAGCTATCTACTTATTCACAAAAATGATCTCTGAAATTACAAAATTTTAATCAAATTTGACCCTATGGTAGTATTGGTAGAGACAAGAACGACTTTAAATTGGTAATCTAGGAGGTGAATTTGAAACTAAGTGGATGCATTTGATAACAGATCCAGATAGAGGGACGAACTTGATTAGCTTTTCGCAATTTCAGGGATCATTTTGAAATATTGATAATGTGGAGTATTAGATTGATACAGCTCTAAATTTTCAAGGACCAACTTCGGTATTTACTCGTTTAAAGTTTCTTTCTCGAGTGAATCACTAAAATAGTCCTTAAATTGTAGGGTGGTGAACTTAGTCCCTAAAATTTTTAATATTCCAAAATAGTTCTTGAAATTGAAAATACTCGATCACATTAGTCCTTTGTTAGGTCATTCAATTTTGTCCCTAAAATTGTACAACAAGGACTAATGTGATTTTAGCAATTTTCATTATGGCTTTTAGAAGTTGACCCCATGTCTGTTTGTGACGTTCATTTGATGTAATTTGTGTTCTGCACTAGAGAATCGATTGAGGATCCAAAATGTGATAAACACCCTGATCAGACAGAAATTAGCTTGTGGGAGAGGCTTGGTAAAGCTGAAATGTTGGATGTTGAATCAAGCTCCTTTTCTTGGGATGGGCTCTCTTCCCTGCACCATACTGAACACGGCAGTAGCAATGAATATTCTGAGGATGAAATGAACAAAGCTCTTGAGGTTCATCAATTTTCTACACTACTTATGTACACAAGCATTAATATAATACTCTCCGTGTTTAATAGAAACCTTTCAGTGTTGAGGAGTAAATAGCAAATAAGGTTGATACCTTAGATGTAATTTGCCTGTCATTCATTGCCAACATAAGTTTCAATGCAAAACCAATTTGCATCCTGCATATTGATATCCATTTTGGATTTCTTTTATTTGTGCCCTTCTACTTATTTATCACTATAACCTTGATCCATAATATTTTAGCTTAACACATAAATAAAGATTTAGTGTGGCTTTGATCATGTTCTTAGTTGTTAGTTTTTAAGTTTTAAAGAATAATGAGTCCTTGCTAGTTTAGCTTCTGCCCAATACATTTTTGACTTAGATTTACAGCATCAGCACCTATCCTGTTCTTTCGTTCAAGTGAGCTGTGCAGAGAAGGGTTTTCTTTTTTAGGCGTGTTTTTGCATGCAATACTAAATTACAGAGAAGTGTGCATCATTTGTGTATTTTCTCAATCTCTGCCTTAATTTTTCCTCATTTCCGTGCACATAGGTAACCGTGAATTCTGGAGGTGTTGTTTTCTTTGCCTTTTTCAATTGTAAGGGGAGTGTTGATGCTTCTCCAAAAGAGGCAGCAGCTGTTATAAAAATAGCATCATCAAGAATGGCAACGCAATCTGAACGTCTCGGATATGAATTGGCTAAGTGGCTGGGAATCCAAACTCCGCAGGTAACCTATTGGTTTGTATAACACAAGCACCACATCTTCAAGTGTAAGCTATCAGACAGTAATTGTATCATATCCATTCTCATTTATTATTTGGAGTGTGCAGGCTAGAGTCATTCACAATACCAGTTCAGAATGGCAACAAATAAAGGAAGCTACAGAAAAAGCTAGAGAAGCGGCGGCAAATTCTGAGGATCATGAAGCTGGTGAAGTGACGTGTTTTGAACTTTTGGAAGCACTTGAGCTTAGCCGATGTTTGTTTTTAATGAGGTATGGTTCAAATTTAATTTTAAAATGACCAGGCATATAACATGTCCGCACATAACATCTTTACTCACTCAGACATTTCCAATAACTTCGGCTTAAATTTGGCAGATATTTCCATTGTGCCGCTTTTTTTTATCGAATTCCTATACGCTCAGTACATGACTACTGGACTGAGCATTTACATGCCTGGAGTAAATCTTAGATATATATACTATTGTTCTCTCTCATAAATGAAAGTCTCATTGCCTTGTATAACAATGCAATGCAAGTATCTTTATTGATACTTGCCAATTGCCATATCTTTCTTTATTTGGCTAGCTTCTCGAGCATGCTATGTAAGGCAGATTCTCCTAGTATCTAAGAAAAATATGAAAGGTTTTTTCTTGTGGAAATCTTGATTGAGTTTTGTACATCCATGTTTCTCCCTCTTATGGTACTGATTATCAAGATTGCCTGGAATATAAGCTTTAGTCTTTGGACAGAGGAAGCCTTAATGAAGGTTTCAACGACAATAGAAAGTTTTGTCCTGCCAGGAGTGGTTGGCCTGTTAAAGACACGTTAAAAAAAGATACATAATATATTCCCCGTTTTAAGAGAAATTTGTCCAAAATACCAACCTCTGATTTATTACTTTTGCCGTTTATTGGCGAATTTGTGTTTCCAAGAGATAAGTATATGCCTGTACTGATGTACATGCTTGGCTTGGGTTTGAATTTCGTAAGTGGTTTGTGTACTCTTATCCCCCTATGTTATGAGTTTATGCAGGTATGAAGCCATTGAAAAATTCCTATATAACAGTGACAGTTTCTGGGCAGTGGGAACCACCAAAAAGTAACTAGTTATTTGTTCTCTCCATTTGTTATGATAAGCAATACATCGAGAGTCCTTATTGTGAAAAGAAAGTGTTTTATTGTGAAGACATCTAGCCTCAATGGAGTGATAGTGTAAGACTGTAAGTACCATGAAAAGACAATGGGAGAAAATAAATTTAGTATATGTAGAAAGCGAAAAGGATCTTAGAGGACCCTTATCTCTATGTATATGTCAATGATTAGCACTATACATCTTAGTTTTATTTATAATAAGAAAAGGAGGCTATGTACTTACAGCACATTGTACTGGTGAGCACTAGTGAGAAATATTAAAGTACAGCTACACAGAAACGTACAAATAAATTTTGATTGTTTGTTCTAAAAAATTACCATCTTATCGCAGTTATGTTCATGGTTCGCCTTTGCTTGAAAACACTAGTGCCTTTGAGTCACGGGAATCTGCAGAAAAAACATCAGAAGCTCTTGGCAAGGTATTGATGCTGGACTTGGTCATCCGAAATGAAGATAGGCTCCCTTGCCGTGAGCTTAGGTGGCGCGGGAATTCTGCAAATTTGTTGTTGGCTGAAAAGATGATCTCCGTAAATACAAATACACTACAAGCAGCTTTGGATTCGGCAATTAATCGATATAGACCAAAGGTGATTAAGGCACTTCAAAAAGAAAGAAGGTCAAGTTCAGTAGATTGCAGATTGAATTCCCATAATCCTGGCTTGATATCACAAGCCTCCGATCTTTCAGAGACCATGGAATCACCAAGATCCACTGACATGAGCCTTAAAAGTCAAACATCGGGAGAATCAATGTCTTCTGACCTTAACCTTGTAGTCATTGATTCTGGTGTTCCTCGGCGACCCCCTGCTGGAAAACGCGCAAATGATCAGGTTAATTATCCTAAGTTGGTTGAGTTGCTAATCAATAGTTCTGACTATGCATCAAACTTGTTACATGATATAACTGGAGGGAAATTAGGATGTCATCTACCAGAAGACATGGATACAAGTGAAATATATGCAAGTGAAGTAACATCAGCAGTTCATGCATTTCGTACTGGTTTCCGAGATGCTCTTAGGGATCTACAGGGATTCCATATATTCCTACTCACCCTTCACCAAAGACTTGATACTTTGTTACGATTATTTATGAACATTATAAGCAAAATATCTTCAGCAGAACCTGACAAAGAGAACTCATTGGTTCCTGACTCGCCTTCACTAGCTGGTGGTGGTAGTTGTTCCTCTCCAACAAGTAAGGAGAGGCATGCTAACGATAACAATCAAGATTTTACTGATTCAGAATCACAGAGAACTACTTCAAGGACATTGTCTTCTTGTAATAGAGATTGCAGTGACTCGACTCCTTTGTCAAGAGAAAATTGGCATGGAAAGTTATACAAAGGAAATGGGGAGCCACATCGTAATCTCCGTTTGACTGCTAAGCTTCGTGACTTCAATAAATTTGCCAAGGTTGGTCTTATAATATGAACTTGTTTACTAGTCAAATGGTTTTGTAATGCTGGTCTGTACTATATATTGTTGATTTCTTGAATCTTTTCCAATTTCCTTTTTAGATACCATGATCCGTCTATAGCATATTGCTCTATTATGTAAAACTAGATGACTTTATTGCATGTCTATACACAAAATTGACTAATATAGACAATGTGTATGTTTTCAAATCAAACATTTATCACCATTTTGATAGAAACAGATATCAAAATATAAATTAATAGTAATATTACAATAGAATCCCAAGAAATTCGAGAGTCTTGGTTCTCTCCCCTCCAAGAATTGAGAGCTTGGTCTCTCCCTACCAATCCTTTATCCCAATCTCTGAATCCTTTCTTTTCCTCTGCATCTTATTTATAATATGAACTCCCTATAGCAGTTACATAGAAGTTTAGTAGATAACAATTGCTGCAGACAGCAATTACTGCACACAAGTAACAGTTACTAATTTATAATATTATTAAATAAACAACTAGTATTCTATAACTTCTGCCCTTAGGAGTCCTATTACAAACAAACACGAATTGATTGGAAAAGACGAATATTAAAGCAACTTACATGAGTTTTATAGTTTATCATAATTTTCAGGTTGATGCTGAATCTAATAAAGAATTGGAACAGTGGAATGAAATGCTTAAAAATGATGCCATCAAGCTATGCCAAGAGAACAATTTCAATACCGGATTCTTCGAGGGTAGTGATAATAACAGTGTCGTTGACGCATATGAGCTAAAGGTTATCTTCACATTCAACAGATTCAAATTTGAAATAAACTAGGCTCCTGCCACTTATGAGGGATTCTTATTTGTGATGCATTATCATTTCAATTTTCAGGTCAGACTTGAGCATATTCTTGAGAGAATTGCATTGATATCTGATGCTGCAAGTACAGAGAAACCATCTGCTGTGACAAGCTGTCTGTTTATTGGTGGGGCACTGGCTGCAAGATCTGTATACACTCTGCAATACTTGGGAATCACGCATATTTTGTGTTTGTGTACAAATGAAATCGGACAATCTGAAACTCAATTTCCTGATCAATTTGAATACAAAAATTTATCTGTAAGTCAGGCTCACTTCTCTACAATATAAATTTTCTATTACAACTTCACTTTTTATTTTAGGTTATTTCAGGAATGAATTTGTATTGGTTTTATTTACTTTTCCATTTGAATAGGTGTTTGACAGTGAAGATTTTAACATCACCACCGTATTTGAAGAAGCGTGTGATTTTATAGATTGTGTTGAACAAAAAGGTCAGAAGATTTTAGTCCATTGCTTTGAAGGGAAAAGCAGAAGTGTTACAGTGGTCCTTGCCTACCTAATGCTCAGGAAGTAAGTAAAAAATGCAAACTATAAGACATTATACAATGTTCCAAATCGATTCAATATTGTATTGGTAATTTGCTATGTGATTAAGTAATTAATCTTAATATGTATTGCTTCCGTGTTTTTTGAAGTAACTAGTTGTGTAGTCATCAATTCTTTCATGGATGATATCAGCAACCAAAATTTGTGTTGTTTGATATTTCGGTCTGTTCGGAATGGTTTATCTGTGTTTATCTACAGGAATAAGTACTTGTGAGACCATTTGCGAGAACTTATGGAAACAACTTGTGACATGTCCATGATAGTTTATGAAAACAATTTCACTTTGTTTTATTTCTTGTTATAAAAGTAACTTATACATAAATACTTATATAATAAGTGTGTATGTTATAAGTGTTTGATTAAACTGTTTATTCAAACGTGGTCTTAAGATTATTACTGCTGGGGAAGTTATGAACTGAAATCTTTCGCTGTGCAGGAAGTATACTTTATCAAAAGCATGGCAGACACTGAAACGAGTTCACCGTCGAGCACAGCCAAATGATGGTTTTGCAAAAATCTTACAAGTATTGGATCAGAAACTACACGGGAAGGTTTCAATGGAATGGCAACAGCGAAAACCAACGATGAAAGTTTGTCCCATCTGTGGGAAAAATGCTGGGCTAAGCAGCAGCTCACTTAAGCTACATCTGCAGAAATCACATAGAAAGCTATCATCTGGTAGTGTAGATAGTGCCATGACAATAGAGATCCAGAAGGCATTAACAGCTTTGAAGATTAGCCGTGGTGGGAGTGTCAGCCCCACACAAAGGTCTTCTCATTCAATAATAGATCAGTAGAAACTACTAAGTTTTATGAAGAAGCCAAAGGCTCGGAATGCCTGTCTTTAACTGTCTTCTTGTAGTTTCTCGTCGTAGTTTGAAAGTAGGTCCGACGGCTGAGGGCGGCCCCTATTTGTTGATATGTTCATTGGAAGTTTGAAACTCTTTGCATGAGAGTTATCATAATCAAATTAACATTACAGGCCAACTAACGTAATGGTTAAGAGGTTAATGATGCAATTATGCAACTAACTTTTTTCATACAGTTTAAATATGTGGATAATAAATATAGCAAGAAATTACAATTCATTGAACACAACTAAGCAAGATAAGTGTTGAAAAATATACTTTTATTTTATTTTATTTTATTTTATGGTATGGTAAGAAGGAGGGGCTAGGCCCTCAAACAGTTTCATCTGGTTGGCAATAAAAAGCCTTGTAAAAGCAACGACAATGATTTGGTGTAATGCAAGATCCATGTGTGTCTGGTGGAAAGAAATAGGCACAATCATTACCACATTGTATGTTAGCGCAATTAGTCTGCTCTATTACTGTTGTACAATTAAGACGACCATTCTCATCTTTCTGTGTCTTGCTAGCTTCATCATCTACACCAATTATCAAACATATAAGCTAGTGAGTTGTATAGACACACACGCAAAACTATGAGAAATGTGAAGATAAGAGAAATAGATATATACACACACATACATACTCCATATACATATATTTGTTCAAATAATTTAATAAGGAGATTTTTAAATTTAGTCAAGCCTCAATATATGTAAGGTCAATCAATTAAGTGCATCTGTATTTAAATTCTATATTATACACTTCTCTTTTGCATAATATTCTATATTGTGCTTATTTGCCAAGTAAAAGGGAAATAAGTACACTTGGAATTTTTTATCAAAAGAAATAAAAGTACACTTGGAATTTCTAGCAAAAAAAGAAAAAGTACACTTGGAATATAAATGTGACATTCAACATTAATTGTTATATTACTTTGATGACTCAGATGTAATCTTTTACGTGTTTTTAATTTGGTCTGTTAATTAAACTCTAATACAAATATTCCTTTCTTATAACTCTTGAATGAAAAATTCAAATTAACCTATTATAATCATATTCTTTCTTCACGTCAAATGTCAAAATGTGTATGAGAGAAAAATTTTGTGATGTGTGTTTTACCTCGTTCTCTTTTACTATTAAAGCATACCCCATTTTTTTCATTTGGTATATTTGTTCATTTCTGCAAGTAACTCCACATAATCTATGTCATATGAAATCATTCTTTCATCAAAAGCGCTTACATATATGAGTTTTCTCCTTTTGGCCTTCAATCATTTTTTTGTCTTTTATAGGATTAATAAACACTTTTTAGTCTTCAGTTTTTTAGGTCTGATTGCAATTATGTGTTGTGGACTGAATATGAGTACACTTTGTTCTACGTACAGGTTGGGTTGGGTTCTTATTCTTATTAATTATCGTTTTAACATTTTTTGTTTATTGTTTAATGCTAAACTGATTTTTGTGTGAGACGTATGGTGTGTCATATCTTCTATTGAAATCAAATTATCATCTACGATTAAGGCATCTTTTGCTTCATGGGTTTGTGGTGCATCCATGTTGCTCTCATTTTGGAAAAATGTCAAGAATGAGAAAGATAGATAATAATGTAAAACAGGAAAACTAAATAGTTACTCCCGTTTGTCTACAAACTTTGATTCTTACCATTTGAGGGACAACTTTATCTCAATGATTCCATCAAGAGAAGATTTGGTTAATCAAGTAGAGAGGATTTTTATTTTAAAACATATGCTTTAATTTTGTCAAATGTAGTTGATTTCTTAGGATGCAGCTCTCAAATGAGTTGATTTGTAAGACTTTTAGTCCCTACAAAAAAAATAAAAATAAAAATAATCGCACATTTTAGTCCGGAGAACATCTTCCTCCTTTAGCATTTTTAGGGACCAAAAATGATGACGGAAATTTTTTACAAGGACTAAAAATGATGATATAAAATTTTACAGTGACGAAAAATTTAGCACAACATTAGTACTTATAGCACAAAGAATTTAATAATATTTTGAATTTATACATTTTAGTTCAATATTTGCCAAAATTTAAATTTAAATTTAGATTACAAACTTATAGCCTAATTTAAATAACTAATCCCCTCAAAACAAATTCTTATTTATTTATTTTTTTTTAGAGAAGTAAAATTATTGCATTTCATTCATCAAAATGTGTTCAATACAATATGGTATTTCTACCAATATTTGGAAACTAGTTGATAACAAGGCCGCTTTTGCTAAATTATGAGTAACCTCGTTTGTTTGTCTCCGCACAAACTCGACACGTGAGTTTTCATAGAAATTACTACAGAGAGATTTACAATGCTCAATTATACTCCCAAATTCCGTGACATCGCAATTTCAGAAATTGAAACTATCAACCACTCTCTTAGCATCCAGCTCAAAATCAACGGGTCCTAAATTTAAATTATGCACCCAATCTAGAGCCGACAAGAGCCCTAAAGCTTCTCCAATGTGCACCTCACAAATGGGAGTAAAAAATTCTTGCTTAGCCAGAACAAATGTACCATTTTCATCTCTGATACACATTCCTATTCCAACCATATTTAAAGCCTCGGAGAAAGATGCATCAATATTACATTTAAATGGACCTGGACTAGGCTTCACCCATTTTGCAATACGCTCTGGTTGTTGATGGGTGGATGAAGCTCCCCGTATAAATTTTGCTGAATTCCAATCATCTAACATGGTCTTTGCACGGTCAAAAACAAAAACTTGCGCATCACTCACTTTGTTCCAAATTTTGTTATTCCGTTGCTTCCAAATACTCCATAAGATACAACAAAATAAAGATGCATCATTGCTTGCTAATACCTGTAGCGAATTAAAAATAACACATCTTGCATCTTGGTTTTGAGTGCAAAAATTACTTTCAGAAGGGAAAGCATCCCACATGTGCCATATATTCATGCTACTAGGACACTTAAACAGAAGATGCATACTATCTTCTTCACCTGAACTGCAGAGGGCGCAGCTAGCTGTGCAGTTCACACCTTTTTCACGAAGTCTGCTACGCGTAGGAAGGCAATTTCTACAAATGCGCCAGATCAGATTTTTTATTTTGGGTGGCACTTTAAGATTCCAAACTAAATCCCATGAACCTTGCATTTTAAAGTGTGAAGTGTCCAACAACTCATCCATGCATAAACGATAGGCACTTCGAACTGAGTAGTTACCATTGTTTTCCTTCCTCCAAATAACCTGATCTTCACGCACGGATGGATACAAAGGTGTGTTGACAATGTGCTCCACAACCTGCTGATTGAAAACCGAATGCAGGAAAAACAAATTCCAAGATTTATGATTTGGCAATATACAATCTGAGACGTGCAGATTAGCTAGCGTAGTTGCAACATCCTGAAGTGGGTATAGAGTAACATTCTCCTTCATCCAATAATTATTCGAAACCGGGATAGACGTACCATCACCAATTTTCCACCTACTTCCTGATTTGAGAATGAATTTGGAATTGCAAATACTTCTCCAAACAAAGCTTGGCTTGTGCCCTATACTTGCTTCGAGAAAATTACACCGTGGGAAATATCTTGCTTTATAAATTCTAGCAGTAAGAGTATCTGGATTTGTCATAATCCTCCATCCTTGCTTGCCTAACATTGCCAGATTAAAAGTACCAAGACTTTTAAAACTCATACCTCCATCTTTTTTATGCATTGCTAGTTTATCCCAAGACATCCAGTGTATTCCTCTCTTATTTGAACCAGAATGGCCCCACCAAAAAGAATTCATCATCTTCTCAATTTCATCACACAAAGACGACGGAAGAGTGAATAAACTCATAAAGTAAGTTGGAATGGATTGCAGTACAGATTTGATCAGGACTTCTCTGCCTGCCTTAGATAGACACTTACTACTCCAAGAATTTATTTTCTTCCAGATTCGATCTTTGATGAAATTGAAGGTTGCTTTCTTGCTTCGACCTATCATGGAGGGAAGGCCTAAATATTTACCTGTGCCCAAAACAGCCTGTACACCAAGGATATTGGCTATGTTGTTGTGATCAGCCCTTGGGACATTTCTGCTACAGAATATTTCAGACTTTTGGAGGTTGACAGCTTGACCCGACGCCTTCTCATAAACAGAAAGAATCTCCCTCATCTTCAAAGCTTGATTCTGAGTAGCACGAAAAAATAGAAAGCAGTCATCTGCGAAGAGGAGATGTGAAATGATTGGCGCATTATTACAAATTTTAACTCCATTAATTTCACCTCTTGCTTCTGCTTTTCGAATGAGAGCAGACAACCCTTCTGCACAAATAATAAACAAATATGGTGACAGGGGGTCACCTTGCCGCAAGCCTCTACCAGGAATAATAGGACCAGTGACATTACCATTGACAAGGACAGAGTAGTCAACGGTTTCTACACAAAGCATAATCCATTTAATCCATTGTTGAGAGAACCCCATCTTTTTCATCACGTCTCGAAGATAGTTCCATTCAATTCTGTCATATGCTTTACTAATATCAAGTTTCAGAGCCACTTCTCCAATTTTACCCTTGACCTTTGACTTCATATGATGTATGATTTCTATAGCCGCCATTGCGTTATCCAAAATAGATCTTCCCGGAACAAAAGCAGACTGAGTAACAGATATGCATTTATCCAAAACATTTTTCAGCCTATTTGCAAGAACTTTAGCTACTACTTTATAAATCACATTACATAGAGCTATTGGTCTCCAATCTTTCATAGTTGTCTGAGAATCTCCTTTCGGAATGAGGGCAATATTTGTCGAATTCAAGGATGACGGAAAACTACCTGACATCAACCAGTTACAGCATTGATTAAATAACTCTTCACCGCAAGTTGGCCAAAACTTCTGAAAGAAACCCGGATTAAATCCATCCGGATTTTTGAAACAAATTCTTACTATTGAAACAAGTTTTAGGACTTTTGATGATTCCCTTCAATTTCATTGGCAGACTTTGCTTGTACTGCTTTTTTAAGAGAAGTTTAATTTTTTATCTTGTTTGGAGATTAGCTGAGATAGAGGCAAATTTAAGAATTTAACAAGTCCAGGTGTTTCTTTGGATCGACTTATTTGAATTTATGTACTATTTGAGAGAGCTTGTGAAAACAATGTAGGACATTTCATAAACTGTTTTCGACTTATTTAATATCGGCTCTTATATGTAAACAATTTGACTTATGTTATAATTCTTGTTATAAGCACTTAACTAAGCTGGTTATCCAAATATGACCAACATCATTTTGCAATAGAAGCACTACTACTACTATCATCCGCCAATGTCATATATTTATTGATTTAAATTAATTAAACATATTGCAATATAAACTCTATCTAAAAATAAGTAAAAATAGTTTTTACAGACTCCCTTGGGAAATACATAAATGTGAGACCACCAAACCCCTAGTACTTCTAAAATCACTTCAAAATGTTGTGCTTTCATTATGAATTGAAATTGTTCAATTTTATCCAAGGTCCCCAACCTTTTCCTACTTTGCTTTGTTTGCTATGGGCAAAACTTGCCTTAGACTACCAATAGTCAAATAAAAAGCCTTGTGTTCATCAACAACAAAACAGACTATGAATCTTAAAACAAGTACACAACTTGGCAAAGGTGACCATTTTACACAGGAAGAGCATCTGGTAATGAATCTGGAGCACCGCTACTGCCGTTGAGCACAATCACGTTTCCATCAGAATCAGCATCCACTATAACAGAGTCACCCTCTTTAATCTCCCTAGCAAGCATCTTTTCGGCCATGCTGTCCTCCAAAAGTCGCATTATGGCTCGTCTTAGAGGCCTAGCACCATAACTAGGATTATAACCTTCGTCGACCACTCTCTCCCTAAATCTCTCTGTCACTGAGAGCTCAATCTCTTTGGTTTTCAGTCTCTCGAAAACCTCCTTCAGCATTATATCTGCTATCTCCTTAACCTCCAGTTTAGTGAGTTGCCTGAAAACAATCATTTCATCAAGCCTGTTCAAGAACTCTGGCCTAAAGTATTGTTTCAGCTCCTCAGTCACCAAGCTCTTGATTCTGTTATAACTGCTGTCCTTCTCATCATAGTCAAGGTCAAATCCTATGCGACGGCCTCCTTTCTCGATCACACTGCTTCCAACATTAGATGTCATTATAAGAAGTGTGTTCTTGAAGTCCACAGTTCTTCCCTTACTATCTGTTAGCCTCCCATCTTCCAGGATTTGAAGCATCATGTTGAAGACATCAGGATGGGCTTTCTCAATCTCATCAAAGAGTACAACCGTGTAGGGACGACGCCGAACTGCCTCAGTCAGTTGACCACCCTCAGTATAACCAACATATCCTGGAGGTGAACCAATGAGTTTGGAGACTGTGTGCCTTTCCATGAATTCACTCATATCAAGACGAATCATGGCTTCTTCAGATCCAAAGTAGTATGAGGCCAATGCCTTAGCCAATTCAGACTTCCCCACACCAGTAGGGCCAGAGAAGATGAAGCTGGCGATTGGCCTGTTAGGGTTCTTAAGTCCAACACGAGCTCGACGGATAGCCCTGCTAATGGCTTCTACTGCTTCATGCTGACCAATAATACGTTTGTGTAATGTGTCTTCCATCTTGAGAAGACGATCAGATTCGTCAACTGAGACTTTGTCAACAGGGATACCAGTCCAGGAGGCGACAATATGTTGTATGTCAACTTCAGTCACAAGTGCACCTACATCTCCTGCCTCACTCTCTGCCTTGTTCATCTCCTTGTTTTTTTCTATAAGTGCTGATATCTGAGTCTTGAGATCCATTTCTTTATCCCTTAGCTCCCCAGCCTATTCAGAAATTAAGGTATCATCAGCCCACTATTTATTAGCCAGAAAGTAAAAGAATTTGGAGATATATAATTGAAGGAACAAACCACTACAATGTCTTTCAAACAAAAACTAGAGAACAAAGCCGCTATAGAACTTTAGGAAAGATAAAACAGCCTTAAGTGGCTTACTTTTCTTCTTAGAAAAATATAACGTAATCTCATTGGAAAGAAGGCGGTTGAGTATCCTAAAAATGTGGGGTTATGTTAAAGTTTGCAAGTTAAGTTTTAAATTAAAGCATTACCTTTTCAAACTCTTGGTTGCGAACAGCTTCATCTTTCTCCTTTACTATCTGTCTTACCTCCTTTTCAAGACCTCTTGCCTCTTCAGGTAACTGCAAGTATGTAAATCTGGAACAATTAGCTCAACAATAGACGAGAAAAGAACTGCTGGTTCAGGTAATGGTGGATGAACAATACCTGTGCATGTTGAAGTCGGACTCGGGAACCAGCTTCATCAATCAAATCTATAGCTTTGTCAGGCAAAAATCGATCACTGCAAAAATCGTAATTATTATATGAGGGAAAAAACACTTGAGATAAACAGCAAGTGAAGATAACAAGATAGAAGAAGGAGCAGTTTGATTCATTCCCATAAAACAACTATGTGAGACAACTGTGTGAGTTCCAAAATAATGTTGTAAAACAATTCAAAGGCATAATACTAAATTCCAGAAGATTAACTTCGTAATTATTTATGAGCGAGAATCGTAATTATTTTATGAGCGAGGAAACACTTGAGATAAACAGCAAGTAGAAGATAACAAGATAGAAGAAGGTGCAGTTTGATTCATTCCCGTACAACAACTATGTGAGACAACTATGTGAGAGTTCCAAAATAATGTTGTAAAACAATTCAAAGGCATAATACTAAATTCCAGAAGATTAACTTCGGTTTAAACATTCCCATTTAAACATGTAACACCAGAACTATGTAAAAAATTCTCTTTTCCACATCATAAATTAAAATTGAAAACGGGCAGAGAATGTGCATAAATATAAATTGTGACAAACCTAATATATTGATGTGACAGCTCTGCAGCAGCTACAAGAGCCTCGTCAGTATAACGGAGCTTGTGATGAATCTCATAGCGCTCTCTAAGCCCTTTCAGTATTTGAATGGTTTCAGGAACAGTTGGCTCTGGCACTTTAACAGGTTGGAATCGCCTCTCCAAAGCTGGATCTTTTTCAATGTGCTTCCTATATTCATCTAGAGTTGTGGCTCCTATACACTGCATAAGTATTTTAATTATGCCTTCAGTCTTTACTTTTCATTGACAATCCAAAGTGATCATTAAGAATTTTAAATTTGTAATACTATTGATTAAAAATAAACTGTGAAAATGTGTACACTTTTCTATAGATAAAAGTATTCCAAAACTAATTATTGAAACTTCTGCAAACATATTTTCATTGATCTGCAAGTCAAACGTGCAGCGTATCCATTTTTGAGATGTCAAAAGAAAACATTACCTGTAGTTCACCTCTAGCAAGAGCTGGTTTCAATATGTTTGCCGCGTCAATTGCCCCTTCAGCAGCTCCTGCTCCAATTAGAGTGTGCACTTCATCAATGAAAAGTATTATTTCATCGCTTTGTTTGATTTCCTCCATTAGTTTTTTCAATCTTTCTTCAAATTCTCCACGGTATTTAGTTCCAGCTACAAGTAGACCCATATCTAGGGTTATAACCTACATCACGCAGAACAAGGCTTTCACGTCATTCAGGACACCCAAAAGTACTAAAATTCCACATCTAAGAATTATAATCAGATCAAGATTGAGCAAGTTAAACATGTTCAAGGTGCTAAAAATGAAAGAGCAAACACCCTGAATAAAATCAAAATCAATTTATGGACTAGAGATAGAAACAAAACACCAACCTTCTTTCCCTCTATGGTTTCGGGGACATCACCATTTGCAATCCGTTGAGCAAGACCTTCAGCAATGGCTGTCTTTCCGACACCAGGTTCCCCAATAAGACAAGGATTATTTTTGGTACGACGGCCCAAAATTTGAGTCACGCGTTCAATTTGTGGCTGCCTACCCACAACAGGATCCAATTTTCCCTGGGATTTTAACATCAACACAGAATGAGACATCATCTACCATCTGTCATGAAGAAAACTAGGAATTGTAAGTTACCTCCTCTGCTAGCTTGGTCAAATTGGTGCCATACTCTTCCAAAGTTGGCATCTTATTATTACTACTTCCAGAGCCAACAGTAGCCCCAACACTATCAGCACCCTCACCAACCATGCGAATAACCTGTTCCCATCAAGTGGAGTACAAGATTAACACACAAAAACATAAATTCAGATGAAAAGTGTAAACATGTTCTTATATAATAAAAGTACATAAAAGGAATAAATGATGACATAATACTTGCCTGGGTGCGAATATTAGTTGGATCAGCACCCAAATTTTCAAGAACACGTGCTGCCACGCCTTCACCCTCTCGAAGAAGACCCAAGAGCAAGTGCTCAGATCCAATATAATTGTGACCTAGAAATTCCAAAATGTAAGCACAAGCAAAGTATTGCACGTGAATACTAATTTTTAAACACTCCAAATAAAATAAACAAAAGAACGGAAAGGCCGGACAAAAAATAAATCACAGCCAATTCATAGATAAATTTCAACTCACTTTGAATGAATTTAATTCAAATTGGTCAACCAACAGATCACTCAAAGCAAAAATCAAGTCATGTTTGGAACATATCATACAAATAATAAGTCCTGAACACATTTTTTTGTAAACAAGGTAATTGATTAGATATGCAAAACGACATTATAAAAGCATGCTATCGTTTACCAAGTTGACGAGCTTCCTCCAATGAGAGTTCCAAAACTCTCTTGGCACGTGGAGTAAACGGAATCTCAACAGCAACAAAACCACTGCCCCTTCCAATTATCTTCTCTACCTCAACACGTGCATCTTTTAGGTTAATTCCCATAGACTTCAAAACCTTAGCTGCTATACCAGTTCCTTCCCCAATAAGACCCAATAGAATCTGTTCAGTTCCAACAAAATTGTGTCCCAGACGCCTTGCTTCCTCCTGAGCCAACATAATTACTTTGATAGCTTTCTCCGTAAAACGCTCAAACATGGCTTTAGTAACGCATCTGCTACCTCTACCACCCTTAGCTCGATTAGTACCAATCTGAGTGAGCACCTTAGAATGAAAATCTTGGCCAGGTCTCAACATTGAATCCAAAGAATTCAAAGTACGTAATCCCGAGTAACTGGACAGTCTCGGTGCAGCAGTTCGTGTGGTAAACATCATTCTAACAGACCTTCTTGATCTCGCCGCTCCCTTGTTGTTATTGACATGCCTTCGACCAGCAACTAGACCAGGGACATTAATCGATTGCGCCAAAACCCTAGACATGATTCCTGGATTGTTCACTACATTTCGTCCATAAAAAATAAAATAAAAAACATATTAGCAGACAGTTAATTCATTCAGAAAACTAAACCTGTTTTTGCTCTCTAACCCTAAACATTAGTATAATACAAGAAGAATAAACAGTTACATGCTGCTTAGCTTCGTAATTTCAGGTTCCTCAAATTTAATCAATCAGCATATTCACTAAGTATTATAACAATATAAAGACATAGAAATCAGCGTGTTGATTTTACAATTGAAATAAACTTAATAATAAAACATAAAAACATTGAAGCAAAAAACTAGTGTTACAGAAGCAAGTTCCAAAACCTAATTGAAGTAACACACGCAAAACAATGAAATCAAAATAAAAGGAAAGGGAAAGAGGAACTCACCAGAAGGCCTTGACTGAAGGGATTAACCAATAGTGATAAATTCGAAGGGAAAAAAAAAGTGAAAAGAAATTGAAAGAAAGAAAATAAAGGGAAAATCCTCTCTGTATAGAGAGAGAGAGAGAGAGTAGGTTTGGTTTCAAAGGGGGCGATAGAGGAAGGAAAGAAGATAAAATGAAAACTGAAGTTGAACAGCAACTAATAATAAATATTTATATCTACGACTTTATGTTTATCATGTGTGTGTTTATGTTTCTTTTACACACTAGTTCTACGATGTCGTTTTGATGTTTTGTTTCACAACCCAACACTCTTACGTGTTCAATTATCATTCGTTCCATCACTGTTCTATAACGTGCCACGTAATCATTCATTCTTTTTTCTTTTTTTGGTATAAATCAATCATTCATTCAATTTCACAGAAAATGAAAGTATTAGGAGAAAAAAAATATTACCAAACCTACATCTTGGATTAATACAAACACTGATGTTTGTCTATGTATCATCTGCTTGTGCGAGTAGTGATATTTGAACAATATTTGGTATAACCTATTTGATAACCTTTATTTTCTCTCTTTTTTTCATTGGTCGAAAACAATAGAGAGAAAAAAAAGGAAGAGAGAAAGAGTAAGAATAAAATGTGAGTATGAGAGAGAAAGTTGTCTAAAAGTTGTCACAAAGTGGTTGTACAAATATCATTTCTCTAAAAACAATTGCATAGGTAATGTTGTTTTTTATAAAGGTGCATCGATGACGCTGTTAAATGTTTAGAGTTATTAAATAAAAAAATTAACGGTATTAATGTAATATTTCTCTTAAAAAAATTATATGTAAAATGGGGTTTTATTTGCTTATATTTACGAATGTAAATAAGAATGACAATTGGACTTAAGTTTGATGGGTACGTAGACAATACTTGCAATTGGTAGGTAAAACCCGTTTTTATGGGTCCACCCACAAATTTAAATGGGTATGGGCGCGGGCAAGGATATTATATTGCCCAGCCCCACAAACTGCATATACGTATTTATATAATATGATAAATAATTTATTTATTTTTGGTGTAAAATTAATTAATTTATTTATCTATTTAAGTATAAACCTAAACCTAAAAACTAAGTAATACAGTAACTCCTCCCTCTCTTTTTTTTGTTAAAACAGTAACCGCTCCCTCTTACTAGTGTACAGTTTTTTAGATATATTTTGAATGTTTTTATTTGACTAAATACTACAATTTGTATTATTTTATGAGTTGATTTGAAAAAAAAACTTTTGGACCATATTTGTATTTCAATAGTGATGTTTTTATTGTCTTTTTATAATTAAAGTTTGGGTAATGGGTGCGGGTATGGGCACTTAGGTACCCATAGGATACGGGGGAGGGCATTGCAGTTGTTGGCTTGTTGCCTATAAGGGTATGGGCTCAGGTACGGGTATTTTTTACAAACGCGGGTATAGGGAAGGGCATTGTACTACCATGCCCATAGGGTATCCATTGCCATCCATAATTTTTATGTATTGATATGAAAAAATCGATATGATAAATTTTTGAAAACGTGTGATTATTTTCAAAATATCAGCATTGATTTAGTTATTTCAAAAAAAACCTAATTTGGTGTTTTTATTTAATTTTTTTGTTGTTTTATATACAAAACACGGTTAAATATTTGCACAGCGTCGTTGCGAATTTTATGTGTTTATACATGTGAAAGTAAATTTTTGTGTACCGATATGAGAAAATTGATATGATAAAATTTTGAAAACTCGCGACAATTTGCAAATATCAATATTAATTAATTTTTTTATTTTATCTGCAAAACATTGGTAAACATTTGCACCGCACTTGTTGTGAATTTTATATTTTCATATACGAAGAAGAAGAATTTTATGAATCCATATCAAAGGGTTCATTTGGTAAAATTTTCTGAACTTATGACAATTTTTCAAAATATCAACATTAAAAGAGATGATGATATATTGTTTTTGTATATCTATGCCATAATACATTGTTTTTTCTTATTATTTCATAACAAATTTATCATAAAGCCCATCAAATTAATGAGATTAAGAGAATAATGAGAACATTTTAGACAATTAGTTTTAATATATAAGTAATAGATTTGAAATTCGTTACGATTGTTTTTTGGGGGAAAATTTGTACTTAAACTCTAAAGTAGAAAAATCAATAATTATTATTTTAACAAAGTCATATTTTGTTATAATATACTTCCTCCGTCCATATATATAATATTATATTTGGAAACTAACATGCCCCTTCTTATAAGACATTTTTCAATTATACTTCCTTGTGTTTTAGTCGACATAGTCTTGTATATACAGATGGAGATAGTACTTAGAATGTATACCTTTGATTTTTATTTCTCTGAGACAAAGCGAACTCATTTCATCATAAATAATAGAAGCAATGCATATAGGAGGATCATAAACAATAGGGCTATACTGTAGTAAAGAATCTCTGATAAAGTTTTATGCGATTTTATTTGCTTGTCTTCGGACATAAGATAGATTGTAGCCTGAATTAGAAGAAATAAGTGATCTACAACTACATAATAAAGTGTCTAGCTCATTATCATAACAACCACCATTTATAGGAGTGTTTACAACTATTTGACAATCGCTCTCAAAATTGACTCTATTGTAATCGCAATTTACAAAAATTTGGAGTGCATGTTCAAATGTTGTAGCCTCACATTCTGCTACCAAAACTAGAGAGAGATGTAACACAATGCTTGTTTGTACAAGAGAGCCCGAATTGTCTTGGAAAAAAATATCGCAACTCTGAAGATGGCAAAATCAACGTTACATTTTAACCAGTTCAAAATAGGCTTCTTCTAAGCAGGGTCCTTCCTACGAATCCGGGGGTTCGGTTCTGAAAGTGAAAAGAGGTCCGAAATAACATAAAAATGTATTTTTTTTTTAAAGAACAGTGTTCTATTTAAATTTTTTAAAAGATAAATACAAAGTGTCGTATATAAGCGGTACACCCAAAGGTGAAAATCACTACTATACCTGAGGAACCTCAAACCACCCTCTCAAAAACACATCCACCTAACACTTAGCAGTACTATTGGACTATAATTTTTTTTTGACGCTCATGCCTTAGGGAGACCCAGTTCTATTGAACGGTTTGTACACCCCAAGGTCCGGCCCTGCTTCCAAGATAAAGTATGTGTTGTTGATAAAAAACATCAACTTGATTTGCAAATTTCCAACCATGACGTATACTCCATAAAACAAATGAAAAATGAGCTCCGCTGTCATTGTCCAAAAAAAATAGTGGTAACAAAACTACCATTATTTTCATAAATGATGTTTTCCTTAATTTTGCCTCCTTCCTTCCAACAATTAACAACAAAAGCACTCTAAAGAAAAACATGCATATCATCCTCAACAAATCCATAGCATCTAATGTGGTCAGTTTAACAATTAATGCCTCGACGGTGTAAGTTTAGTCGACTAGAAAGACAGCAACGGGTAATCTTCAGCGTAAAATGATTAGTAATCAACATTATTTGCATGCTCCAAAATTGGCGCCAATTACCATTTGTATGTAAACAATTATCAATGGATCGTGGAATTAACAACATACGAATATGATACGATAAGTTGATTTCACTGTATACGCACCATTATGTGATGTCTTTCGAACAACGAAGTCAATAGAAACTCTAATGTAAAGATGAATTTTGCAAATATCAACAACATTTTACTGGTTCATAAAGCTTACTAGCAGATCACAGTTCCAAGTGTTAGTAATCGGATAGAAAAGTTACGATCGTTAATATTATTCATGTCACTTGTTGATATTTCCTTTTTCCACCCTACTCACTTCTCACGCGCTCTCCAGAATTTTCATTTTGCCTAATACGAATTATATAATATAAAACATGGCTACATACAAGCAACTATTAGAACCGTTGATGTTTCAGCAGCCGTGACTTTTGGCCTAAAAAAACCACCAAAAACATAGTGAAAAATGACAAAATCTATACAATAAAACAAAAAATATATAAAAATACAACTAAAAATCAAATAAAGCTAATTAATTTGTTTTCTTTTGAGAATTTGAAGGAAAAAAATGAAAGATGAGTGTAAATGATGAATTTTTTTTGAATTTTTCAAAGGAAATCGACATAGTCGCCTAAAAAAATTTATTCATTTTTTCAACTAGAAATATGCATTTCCAGACGGTTTTTCTTTTGGACAGATGTTCACCGTTGGATCTCGTCAATACAGCCCCCTGTTGTTTTCGTTACCGAGATATCTTTTTTGTTTTCATTGTTCCTAGTGATTTTTTGGGTAATTCGCTCTCATGCTGCAAACAGTCAAATCTGAACTAAACCTTGTCGCACTTCTTTCCTCGCAGGCAGGAAGTACACCAGCAGCGTGCTTTGCGTGAGCAAGAATCAACAACATTTGACTCGCTTGCAAGAGCTGATTCTATGTAGGCATGCACTTATATCACTACCATGAATCCCCTTATACATGAAATACTTGAGTGATATCGTACTCACCAACCCATCAGGTCAAGGGCGGGCCTACCATAGGTTCGAATCCTGCCCCCTTTCTTGCAGATCATCATGTGGTTTCAAGAATTGGATATCTCTATTACAAAAACAAGTTCAATCTTTGTGACGATACTATTCAGGTTACATAATTCAAACCCATTTTTTGTAGTTTTTTTTGGCGAGAGAGAGAGAGAGAGAGATTAAACACTCGGATTTTATAATCCGAACGTGTTCTATACGTGCTACAAAGTAAGGTATATAGGGATTGTTTGAATCATAAAATCTGAGGCGCTTATTTTTTTGGATTTTGGAATCTTAATTGGTTAAAAAAAATATTTTCTTTTCATTAAAAATATAGTGGCGAACCTTATTTCAAATTATAAAATCTGAAAAATTCGTTGCCATTTTTGGAATTTTGGAGGGTGCGCGATAAGTCAGTAGGGTGGAAAAAGAAATTCACCACACTATTTTTAATAAACCATGTCCTATCAAAATTCCAGCCCAAGATTCCAGCCAACAGGTGTATTGATATTCCAGCGTTGTTTTCCGCACCCTACGTTTTGCTATTTACCCCTTGTTTTCCATTTGTAATTGGTATTCAGGTGTAAAAATATTTGATATAGTCTCTATCTACACCCTACACTTAGAAATATCAATGAGGCGGGGCAGGGGCGGACACTACTCTCCTGACCCTATTCACCATCAACATGAAAAAAGTAATTAAATTTTTAACATTTTCAATCACACTGTAAGTTAAAAAAAAAAACTATAAAACAAATAAAAATTAAAGAATTTATTTTTTTGTGCGTCTTGTGACAATACTAAATATCACATACAAATATCTCCACATACTGTAATAGGACAAATAAATATAACGTAAAGAGAGCTAGAAACATTGTACTAAAAAAAAACCTAGAAACATTCACTCTAAAACTATCTAAATATATATGCAAATATTATGTCAGTAAGTTTTTCAAAGACATATCAACTGACACACAACGAGTGTATGATTCCATCCCCGTCTCCAAATTACTCTTGAGAAGACTTTCTTACCCATCTTTTGAGACGGTAAAAATGGATTTTAAGGAAAAACGATAAAATCTAAGTCTTGGTAGTAGAAATTCTAATGATTAAGAATAGAATTTGGTACAAAAAAGAAATCATGTCAAAATAGTGTTGAATGAAAGTTTTAGAGTTTTACATAGAAGAAGATAAGTGTTGAATGATTTGATTGCAAATGAAGTACAAAGCCAAATTTAAATACAATTATCTAACACTTTACTGCTGTAAGTGTAACATCTCTACATGTAAAAAAAATCCAATACTCATCGGACTCCAAGTAGATTGCTACCAAAGAAATCCAAATTGGTCTTTTCGTGGAAAACATGGATAGTGGCAACTAACAGGTATTATTTTTGGTTTTCCTTGTTTTTTGTTTCGTGGTAAAAAGTGTTTTCCGTATTAAAATATTGATTGTTATTGTTGAATATTAAATTTGAGTTTTTGTTCTTTGAATCTTTGATGCCACATATATATTAATTGGAATAATTATAAAAAGTTCTAACATATTTAAATAATTAACGATAAAGGTTAGCCCAGTTGGTAAGAAGTTGATTCATATGTGAACATCTTTGATAACGTTCACGAATATTTAAGTGTATCATAACCCTTTTAAGCTTCCAAGGCTCAACTCATCTAAACATTTTTTTCATAAAAAGTATATTCATAGATACTTGCCTCAAAACAAAATGTTCAATTACATAAGTTTTTCTACCTTTCTACAATTGATTTATTTTATTTTTTTTAATAAAAGAGGGTCAAAGGCTTGCATGGGTTGTCGGAAGAGTTGTTTTCTTTGGTTCGTATTAATTCAAGTATTTGTTGGCAACAGTCAAGAGCACAGTGGTTACGGGAAGAAGACGCAAATTCGAAGTATTTCCATGGGATTATGTCTAATAGGCGACGTAGAAATTCAATACCTTTTTTTCTCGTGAACGGGGTGTTGGTGGAGGGGGTTGACAACGTTCAGAATGCGGTATACAGTCATTTTTCAACACATTTTCAGCGGAGGCCCCTTCAACGGCCTTGTATGGACTCTTTAGCTTTCCGTTCTTTGTCCACTGAAGAGGGGGCGACTTTGACTAGACCTTTTTCGGTGGATGAGGTGAGGAGAGCGGTGTGGGATTGCGAGAATTACAAAAGTCCAGGTCCCGACGGGATTAACTTTGGTTTTATAAAGGAGTTTTGGGACACTTTGAAGGATGATGTCATGCGCTTTTTAGGGGAGTTTCATCGTAACGGTAAACTAGCTAGAGGAATTAACAGTACATTTATAGCCTTAATTCCAAAGATTGATAATCCTCAATGCCTCCATGACTTTCGACCGATCTCGTTGGTGAGTAGTTTATACAAAATCTTGGCTAAGGTGCTTGCTAATAGACTCTGTGGTGTTATTGGTTCCGTTATATCGGATTCTCAGTCAGCGTTCATTAAAGGTCGCCAAATTCTTGATGGCATTCTGGTGGCCAATGAGATAGTGGATGAGGCTCGCAGGTCCAAGAAGGAATTGATACTATTTAAGGTTGACTTTGAAAAAGCATATGACTCCATAGACTTCGATTATCTAGATGAGGTGATGAAAAAGATGGGTTTTCCAACTCTTTGGCGTAAATGGATTAACGAGTGTATCAGAACGGCTACTGCTTCTGTCTTGGTAAACGGGTCTCCTACGGATGAGTTCTCTATGGGGAGGGGGCTGCGGCAGGGCGATCCTCTTTCGCCGTTTTTGTTTCTTTTGGCGGCCGAGGGTTTTCATCTGTTAATGGCATCTCTGGAGGTTCATGATTTGTTTGTGGGTTATAAGGTGGGGCGAAGTGACACGACTGTTGTGTCTCATTTGCAATTTGCGGACGACACTTTAATTCTGGGTGTCAAATCCTGGGCTAACATCCGTTCTATGAGAGCTATCCTTCTTCTTTTTGAAGCTTTATCGGGTTTAAAAGGGAATTTTGCGAAGAGCCAGTTGGTGGGGGTTAATGTTGCATCGTCGTGACTATCAGAGGCGGCATCAATGTTGAATTGTAAAGTGGGTGCTATTCCGTTTGTGTACTTGGGTATGCCTATTGGCGGTAATGCTCGGCGGCTATCTTTTTGGAATCCTCTTATTAATCGTATAAGAACTAGACTGTCGGGGTGGAAATCGAAACATTTGTCTCTCGGGGGCCGTCTGATCTTACTCAAATATGTCCTGTCGTCGTTGCCTGTTTATGCACTTTCTTTCTTCAAAGCTCTGTCAGGTATCGTATCCTCTCTATTGAATCTCTTTTAAATTGTTTTTTTTTTTTTTTGG
>Ga0315914_1000183_pt1 | contig 63628 bp, 25 predicted proteins | sample MpolenodulesMG_FD_203920 | JGI IMG/M metagenome (GOLD analysis project Ga0315914, IMG submission 203920) | Medicago polymorpha root nodule microbial communities from Los Angeles, California, United States - elongated nodules | ecosystem: Host-associated > Plants > Roots > Nodule | place: USA...
TATTCATTTTTTTAAGTATTTTTTTTGTTTTATTTTTATTTTTTAATTAAAAAATAAATAATAAAAAACATTTAATATAAATAATTATTTATGTGGATAAAATAGGGGGGAGGGGGCAAAATCTTGAAAAAAATAAAACATGGGGGGTAAAATTCCGAGTTTTAAAATAGGGGAGGCAAAATCCATAATCAATCAAAATAGAGGGGTAAAATTCCGAGTTTTATAATAGGGGGCAAAATCCAAATTCAATCAAAATAGGAGGGGTAAAACTGTACTTAAGCCTAAAGTTTATTTGTAATAGATGCACACATAAGAACTCTCATTTCTCTCTATCATCTCTAATTTTCATAACAAAATAAAAAAGGAATTGGGATAATTGTGATCCCGCTGATCCACGTGCCTGCCAAAAATCATATTTGATTATGTCAATAATCTAAATCTAAAAATCCCGTGGTTAATATTCAACAACAATAATAATATGAATAATAATATTGTGTGGGTAACAATTAAGATAACAAGAGAAAACAAAAGTTGCTAAGGTTGGTTTCAATGGCAAACATTCTAGGTCTAATCAGACTTCGTATCAAAAAAGGCATAAATCTCATTCCTCATGATTCTCGTACCAGCGACCCTTATGTTCTTGTCACCATGGAAGAACAGGTTAGTTAGCTAGATGCTATTTGTATTTTATTTTATTTCATATTTTAAATATTAACCAAATCAGTGTTTGAAATTTGGATTGCATGTTTAACATAATTAATCACATAAAGTTGAACTAAGATCTGTGATTAATTTAACTTTTTGTCACTATTATAATATGTTACTATAAATGGTGCAGACACTGAAGACTGCTGTTGTTAAAGATAACTGCCATCCTGAATGGAATGAAGAACTGACACTTGCCATTAAAGATGTTAACACACCAATACATCTGGTCAGTACTCAAACTCCAACTCCAACTTTTTTTAAGTTGCAGAAGAATTTATTTCAAAACAGAAAATAAATAAATAACGTAGCTTAACTAATGGTTTAAATCACGGTATGGTTGTGCTCACATTGTGAAATTTGATATCAATGAGAATCACAAACAAATACAACTGATGCATTATAGTTGCGGAGACATAAAAAGTTTTGATGTCGTAGCCTAGATCAAGGGTGCACACAAACCCTTTTTTTCTTCTTCGTTCCAAAACGACGAGCCTAATGTTAAATTGTTGGTGGTATTGAATTTTGTTTTTCTCTTCAGACAGTTTGCGACAAAGACACTTTCACCGTGGACGACAAAATGGGCGAAGCAGACATAGACATAAAACCATATCTTCAATGTGTGAAGATGGGATTGAACGATCTCCCAGATGGACATGTAGTCAAGACTGTTCAACCAGATACAATTAATTGCCTAGCCGAAGAGAGTAGCTGCGTATGGAGAAATGGAAAAGTCGTCCAAGAGATGAGTTTAAGATTGAGAAATGTTGAGTCTGGTGAAGTACTCGTCGAAATTGAGTGGATTGATGTTACAGAATCTGAAGGCAAAGGCTTATCTGAGGTTGAGTTTTAGGAGTACTTGCCTTCTCTAACTTTATGCATTAGTACTTTTATTTCAACTGTTTTGTATCATCATAAGCTGAAGTTACTATAAGATTGTCTCCTTAATCTTAATTTGATACTGATGTCAATTTACTGATATTGTCTGAAATTCTGTTTATATTAAAGACAAGGTATGCATAAGAGAAGGTTCATGAAATACATACATTAAATTGCACTATCAGATTCAATTTCAAATGTAGATTGTAAACCAAATTTCACTCAATATATACAAGAATTTGCCCCTTACATTCTCAAAATATGGCTACTATAATTTTAAATAAGCTTCTTATTTTCAGTCTCATTTTATTCAAGTTTGAATACTCACCAGAAAAAAAAATTCTACCATTATTTTCTTTCCTTGCCATTTCCAAACTCAAAACATTATCCAAGAAAGTTCGGATTCTTTACTACTCAGACCAACAAGTGTCTACATAACTTGTCTCGATAGATAAATAGGTTCAATCATATACAATATGAAAGTAAAATAAATTTATTGAAAATTTTAAATTTATTTTTCTGTTGGTTGCCTCCATTTTACAAATTTCTTGGGACCACTATCTAGTAGATATTACGTCGTTCTCCCAGAAACGCTCAAAATTTCTTGTGATTTCAGACACTGCTAGCTCAACTTACTACTAGAAGTTGTTTTGGTTCTTCAGCTGACACTAGCCACAAACATGGTCAATTATGTTTAATCAATCATATGAGTATAATGACAAAATTGCTATAAGTTTTTTGTCACGTTTTAGATACAGAAGTAATCTGCAAGAATATACCAGGCACGCATTTTACTCTCAAAAATATCACATGGAACTAATGACAAAATAATTAGCATATAGACAAAAAGAACAACAAAAATCTTAGAGATATTTTTTTTGTTCCTGTTATATTGGATTTGTAAGGTTATGGTTTAATGCTACTGCATTCACCTTATCTCTTGAAACTTGGTTATAATTCAAATAAATCAAGAGCGGCAAACAAAATAAACAATGGCTGCTTCTACTTCACCAAACTTCTCAACATCTTTGCACAGAAATACAAAGAAAACATACTATCATTCTTTGCTAGGAAGTAGTATATCTTTGCAAACCAAACTTGGTTTCTCATCTTCTGTTCCATTCAATAAATCTGTAATAAGTGTAAAATGTTATGGAACTGCAAAGTATGATGAAGTAGTGGTGGATGAAGAATTGGACAAGATTAGGAGGCTTCAGAATGGTTCAGATGTTAGAGGAGTTGCATTGGAAGGCGAGAAAGGAAGAACGGTCGACCTTACTCCACCTGCTGTGGAGGCAATATCAGAGAGTTTTGGGGAGTGGGTTATCAATGGTTTAGAGAAGGAAAAAGGATATCCAGTTGAGAATGTGCGCGTGTCTCTTGGACGCGACCCTCGAGTCACAGGGTCTAAATTGAGCGTTGCAGTGTTTGCCGGTCTTGCTCGTGCTGGTTGTATGGTGTTCGATATGGGACTAGCTACCACACCAGCTTGTTTCATGAGCACATTGTTGCCTCCATTTGTCTATGATGCTTCAATAATGGTAGGTTACATAAAACTTGCTAGTTCAAAAGTACTATAGATAAGTGTTTATTCAATACGCGTTTAATTAAGTTGTTTATTCGACAGATGACGGCATCTCATTTGCCTTACACACGTAATGGTTTGAAATTTTTTACAAAGAGAGGGGGGCTGACTTCACTGGAGGTAGAAGAAGTATGTGACAAAGCGGCTCGTAAATATGCAAATAGATTGGCCAGAGTGTCTACTCTGCTTAAAGTTCTTCCAACAAAAGTTGATTTCATGAGTGCTTATTCAAAGCACCTAAGAGAAATCATCAAGGAGAGAATAAGTCATCCTTTGCATTATGAAACTCCACTTAAGGGATTTCAGGTTTGACTAATATATCTACGCATTTCTTGTTTGTTTGTTACATATGCTTCTATTTGGTATCTTCTAAATCACCCTTGCCTTATCCCCTATTCAATATATTAAGAACTACAAAATTTATGATAGGTATTTTAAAAACCGAATCGAACAGTTTAACTAGTTGAGCCATGAATTAGCAATGCCTGCACTATGGTTATTTGAGTGGTTCGGTCGCACTTTCGTTCCGGTTCTAGCGGTTTAAAGCAGTTTAACCACGACTCAGACGGTTCAATCGGATGAACCATGAATTGAACCTGTTTACGGTTCAGTTATTTGAGCAATCACAGTTTCGTTCTGGTTCTAGCATTTTAAACATGACTTAGGGGTCTTGTTGGTTGGATGTTCGGTTCGTTTTTTAAAACATTATTTAGAACTCATACATCTATCACAGTAAAGGAAATTTGAAATGATCTTGCAATAATTATGAGTTTTTAATGCAACAGATTTTCGCATAAGCTAATACTAGCTTATGTATCTCAAACCTCTCTCATTTAACTTATGCATAAATACATATGATCTTATATGGATTTTGGCAAGTTAAATTCTAGAAACTTATTTTTAACTGATAAGCTGGCATAAGGCATAAGTTAGAAGCTAATCTAAACTAGGCCTAACTACAATTTTGAAGAGAGGCTAGATGCATGCGTAATGTTGGCATTCTAGTTGATAGCAACATATGCAGAAGACCGAATATTTGAATATCAATTTTTGAGTTCTGCAGTATATAGAGAAAAACAAAAAGTTTACCTGTGATGTGCTGTATTCAGATTGAAGTCTTCACCCTCTATTCTCTTTGAAAATTTTACACTTCAATTGCAACTAATGAAATAGAATCTTCTTCTACAGATAATAGTGAATGCAGGAAATGGTTCAGGAGGATTTTTCACATACGATGTCTTAGACAAGCTTGGTGCAGATACCTTCGGCTCTCTGCATCTCAAACCCGATGGCATGTTTCCTAATCACATTCCCAATCCTGAGGACAAAATTGCCATGGCAATGACAAGAGCAGCAGTGTTAGAAAACTCAGCTGATCTTGGAATAGTCTTTGATACCGATGTGGACAGAAGCGGCGTGGTTGATAACAAAGGGAATCCAATAAATGGTGACAAACTCATTGCTCTCATGTCTGCCATTGTATTGAAAGAAAATCCAGAGTCAACCATAGTGACCGATGCTCGTACCAGTATGTCGCTCACCAAGTTTATAACTGATAGAGGCGGTCACCATTGCCTCTATCGCGTTGGTTACCGAAATGTCATTGATAAAGGAGTTCAGCTTAACAAGGATGGAATTGAAACACATCTTATGATGGAAACTTCTGGTCATGGTGCTTTGAAAGAAAACCATTTCCTTGATGACGGTTAGTTAGTTAAAATTCATGTTCATGCATGTTGAATGTTTTATGGATCATTCCGTTGATTATGTTTTCTTATTTATATAATGAAGGGGCCTACATGGTGGTAAAAATTATAATTGAAATGGTAAGAATGAAGCTTGGTGGACTAGATGAAGGGATCGGCAGTCTAATTAAAGATCTTGAAGAGCCTTATGAATCAGTAGAACTTAGGATAAATATCATTTCTGAACCTCGATATGCTAAAGCAAAAGGATCGGAGGCACTCGAAACATTTCGAAACTACATCGAGGTATGTCTTAAAACCAACTAAACTTCAACTAGCTTTGATTTCTTTAAAGTGCCAGAGAGTAAATTAAGGGTTGATAGTTCACAGTATCCACAATTTCTTATGTACGTGTATCTAAGATCAATCATTGATTTCGTCGATAGTTGACGTTACTTACTTTAATTCTAGTCACATTCGTACATATTTTGAACATATTGTGGTTATTAAAAGTGGAGTGTTTTTTTGTTGCTATACAGGAAGGGAGGCTTAAAGGGTGGGAGTTAGACTCATGTGGTGATTGTTGGGTGAGTGAAGGGTGCCTTGTTGATACAAATGACACCCCAACTCACATTGATGCTCAAATGTACAGGTGAGAAGCAAGCTACTACATAATACTCCCTCCGCCTCTATTTATAAGAGACGCGTTTATTTTTTTACAAAAAGGGACGGAGGGAGTATTCTAGGAGCTCAACAAATTTGATTTTATATTTCTATGTCTGTTCATGAAAACTGACTTTATTGTGGCAAATCAAGGGCAAAAGTATCAAACAATGAACATGGACAACATGGTTGGGTACACATGAGGCAGAGTATTCACAATCCAAACATTGCTGTGAATTTGCAATCATCTGCTCAAGGAGGTTGCTTGTCTATGGCAAGAGCTTTCAGAGATGAGTATGTCACATTGTTGCCACTCTGATTTATTATTCTAAATGCATTTATTAGAGCCATGATTTGGTTATCTGATTAATCCTTTTATTCAATTATTATTGCAGTTTTCTCAAAGCAAGTGGAGTTGATGCATTCCTAGACATTGCTCAAATTGATAAGTTTGTTGAAAATGGCCCATTAGCCTGATTTACAATATGCAAGGTTACAAGCTTAGATTCAGAATGATTTATTCTCATTATTATTTCTTTCTCTACATGAACATGTATATATACAACATTCTCATACAAATAGATTAATGCCTGCCTATAGCTAAATGTTAAGGCCTAAACTAGTAATAGTCCCAACATATAAGGAATTTGAATACTCCATCCTGTCTCATATGTCAACAAGTAACTACTTTCACATCTCATTTAGTCTAATTTAATTTTCTAAGAGTAATAAAAAATGTAATTTTATTTTCTGAATTACCCTTCTCGGAAACTTGTTCCCTGAGAATAAAAGAGTTATTAAGATGTTAAATCTAAATAAATTGAAGGATATTTAAAGAATTATAGCATTAAGTATGATTGGAGTAATTAACTTTTGATTATAGAGCACCAACAAACATTTTTTTTAGACCGGAGGGAGTATTTCAACAGTTACATAAATACAAGATTAAGTTACTTTTGATTAAACTCTTGTTTCGGACCGGCCAAATCCCAATCCGAATGGATTTTTCACCCCAAAGAAGCCAATGTTACTCTATTTCCGTGACACACTAGATAATCCTCGGTGATCAAATCATCTCCCTGTGATTAAAATCAAACTGCGATCCACGAATCATGTAAGGGTTCAAGCAACCACATAACCATCTCAAAGTTTCACGCTCCTTACACTTCACTTATATAAGGTTTCGGCCTCAGGAAAAGGTACATTCTCTATTCTGGTTAAACCATTGGCTTTCCTAAAACCCTCACTGAGTGTTGTAGTCTTTCTCGGTACATCACCCCTCGTGGAGTAGCAAAGCCATACTCCGCGGTAACCAATTAGTTTCGGCCGTTGTCATCAGTCTCAGTCCACTCCGGATCAACCGTATACTTAACTAACCTCCTCTAACGAACAGTGACTTTGTTACTCAAACACTATTTGGTCTTAGGAAGGTACATATGCAACACTGATATTATTGCTCAGTAGTTGATCCCTTATATGGTCATAAACTTCAATGTGATTGGACCGGACCTTGCATGAAATAATGGACTGGAAGCAAGAGCCTTGGCACTGAAATTGTCATACCTTAGAATTGGTGTGTTCTAGAAATAGGAAGTTTTATATTGCATTCATTCAAAATCAGTTCCTTACAGATCCTTTAAGGCAAAACCAATGTTCAATTATAAGTAGAAAAATGAGTTTTTTCTTTCCTTTATGCATATATACACGAAACCTCAATTTGGTTTTATACAAGCTCAGTGTGTTTGATAAGTTCACACCTAATCAACAAAGAGTTTTACACGAAAGTTAGTACTACATTGTTGTGTTTATTAGCTATATCTAGCTCCTAGAGTCTTGTTATTTCAGACAGCTTCTGTATATGTCATTGTTGCAATTGGCTGGTTATTGTTATAGGTAGTTTTAACTAACTGATTGTCTTGTCATGTCATGTTGGTCATTTAGTTACGTTGGTCCTCCATAAATAAGACTGTTCTTTTTTTTAATAGAACATAAATAAGATTTTACACACATATTAAGAAAGTAATATCGTTGTTTAAAATTTAAGGTTTTTACACACCTATTAAGAAAGTAATACTAACGTTTAAGATTTTTTACACACATATTAAAAATGTAATAGCGTTGTTTGAAGACATTATATTTTTACTAAAATAACCTTGTTATCTATTGGTGCATTTTCCATCATTAGTATACACAGTAATAATTAAGGGGCATTGTTGGAAAACGTTTATTAATACTTCATTGAAAAGTGAAAATGACATTTATTTTAATTTTTTTTTTGTTAAAGCGACATTAATTTTAGTTTATACTAATATTATTAGTATATGATAAATTAGACTCAACTTTAGATAACTGTCTCAATTTTGTTTCAAACTTTTACGATGGATGTCTTTCAAAATAAATTTACATTATTAGTTTATATTTATAAAAAAATAAAATAAAATAAAGTTGTTTTAATTTGGTCTAGTAAATACAACTCAGATGGTAAAAAGTTGTACGGAAAAATATGTCTACGACCGTAAAATATCAACAATGTCTTATTGTTATTGAAATACTATGGTTTAGTTTACAAGATTACTCTTGAATTGTATCTTATATAATTACTTTTGTAGCTCGAGTGACCTGCCCATATATCGGTAAACTATAAGCCATATCCAGCTGTGAACTATTTCTCCTAATAAATTTAATGCTCAGGCTGTGAATTTTGTTTTCCACAATTGCCTGAAGTTCATTTAGGCCGTATGGTATGGGATACACTTCACAAAATAATTAAGACATTACACGGAAATAAGTCAGAGGCATCTGTTGCATAATTTATCTGACTTTGTCTTCAAAAGATTTAAAACAAAAAACATCTATGAGCTGGTTTTAATCACATTGCTTATTTAGCTATAGAGTGTCCTAGTCAATTACCAAGAATTGAAATAGTTGCATTCTGAATTGAACCCTGGCATGTGTTCCATATATAAAAACCATTGTGGGTGGGGATCCTGTTTTGTCATGTAATGCCAAAATTATGCCATGTAACAATTTCTGCTCCATTTCCAATACTCCCCAGAGCCCAGGCCCCAGAGGCAGAAGAAGCAACCTTGTTGAAGGACTATCTGTCTTGTCTTGCAACCTAGCTAATTTGAATTTGCAATAAGTTTATAAGACGTGTCATCGTGATTTTATCAAGTTTGATTCAAAACATGCAATTAGTATTTTTCTTTAAATGTATGTTTGATAATTGATATCACGGGAGTATGTCAGAATCACGGTGGTATATCCACTGTGATACCAACTATAGGCGAAGTGGTATCTATAGCTATGGTAATTTAATTTCCAATTGGTACCTCAAGAAAACTCACTCTGAAAATACTTGGCACCAAATAACCTTTGGATGGTTGTTACCACTAGGACAATGTGAGGTAATAAATTCATAACGGTATTGTCCATACTCACTAACACCTAAATATTGCTGATTAGTACTTTTTTTTCTTTCATAGGAGCACCAATTGGGGTCTATATGAATTCAATTTTTATATATTTATATCCAATGTACGATTGACTAGCTTCACTACACGATTTATGCAATTCAACAAAGACAGTTGGCAGATGGACATAATGAACTGTAAACAATTTTTTATATATTATATATATATATATATAGTAAAGGTTTAGAGGAGTTAAGTCCAACTTCTGGTTCAATTCATTCGAACTCTAAAAAAAAACTTTAATTTCACGGACTTTACACTTTATATACATCATGATTTTAAATCTAACTTATTTTGTTTCTTAGTGCATACATGGTTTTCCTATGTTTCCTCATCTTGCCGCTTGACTATAGTTGGACTATGATACATATAATTACATTTATAAAACCCATACTGTCTAATCATTAATATAATTGATTTGAGTTACTACTAATTAACTGCAATTAGAACATTCCGTGGAAGTATGATATTCAGATCTGTTAAGTGAAAAAATACATTTAGAAAGTATGCATTTATTTGAAACTACACTAATCATCAAAAGAAGCTATCATTGCAAAGTTGTATGAATGTGACCCTCATTGAATCACATTTATAGAGCCTTTATTTTGGGCAGCTGGTATTATTTATGAAATTATCTTTCCATCTAACATCATATTTATCATCATATTTATTGTGGGCCTTTATTTTAGTCATGGTGCTTCCATATTAAGGATCAAAATGTTCCCTTAATAATGAGATAAACAAATGGGGTTGAACATTGTAATTAGCCAACAAGTAGCAAGACATGCAGCAAAGAAATAGGGTGTTGGAAGAAATAAACTAAGGTTATTTTTTGTAAGTTGGAGAAAGAGAGAGAGAGATGGGGTAGTTGCACTAGTATCACTGCACTGCCTCTTTAACTCACATTTATGTAAGTGCTCTATAATATGACTTCAATGTCCAACCAGACATTCATTTCATGGGGAAACTCTAACTCTATTCCCCTTGTAAAGAGAAGGGAAAAAGAAATTGAAAGCATCTTATTCTTGAACAGAATGTTTAAAATTAAATGTTTTAGAAATTTCTATGACAAACTCATTCCAAGGAAGTGTCTATACTCTATACGCACCTTGTTTACCAAAAATATTGGTCCCTCTATTAAAGTAGGGTTTTGTCAACCGGTGGCTCCAAGGCACTGGTTAATAAACTAAAAGTAGAAAGAAAAGTTATAATTTGCATTGAAAATAGTAGCTTTTTAATTTTTAAAACATAGAATACACAATTTCCAAAGAATTATTTTCTTTTATAATTCCTTAACCAATGCCCCGAGGGCATTGGTTAACATTTCCCTTAAAGTAATTAGAAATGTTAAAGAGTGTCCTTAATGCATTGATTAAGAAGACAAAAATTGAAATATTGTATTGAGAAATGACGAAAAATGATAATTTAACTTTTGTAAGAGTTAAAAATTTGTTGAATCTAATGTAAACCTACTACTTTTACTTTTAGTTTTTCTTAACAAGTACTCTCTCTATTCCTTTATAATTGTCACTTTGGTATAAATTTTTTGTTTATAATTAACTATCATTTTCAAAGTCTAATACATCATTAAATGTTGTTTTACCTATATTACCCTTGAATATTTATTGCAGAGAAAAATATATGAAATCAAGTATTAAATGATTAAGGTTATTATAAGAAAAAGATAAATTGTTGTATCAAAAGTAGTAAAAGTATTTGTTGTGTTGGTTTGTGTAAAAAGTCTAAATGTGACAATTAAAAAGGAACAAAGAGAGTAATATTATTAGGACTCTTATTAGCATAATCATTAAAACATAAGCAAAAGTGAGTTAAAAAAATTGATGTATTTGATTTGAAATTTAGTTTAAATACATCCATTTCGCTTGACTCACTTTTGAAATTTTCTTGTCACTTAATAAAGAACTTTTTTACCTAACCAAAAAAAAAGAATTTTTTTTTTAATTTCACATGCTTTAATAAATATTTTACAAAAATATATTTATTTAATTCACATTAAAAAACGTAAATTTATTTTGTATCTCTTAAAATGTCAATAAATATAATGGTAATTATGTAGGACGAAGGGAGTAGTTTATATTCTCCCCATTTTTTTTAGGGATATATATTCTCCCCATTCTTAACACGTGCATTAATATATTTTTTAACAAATTTATTGTTGCAACTACTTTTTTAATATCTGATTTTTTTTTAAGTCGGCCTTATGATAAGAGACTGAGGGAGTATAAATTATTGAGTTATCATTTTCATAGGTCGACATCTAATGCATGGTTAATGGTGTAATGAGTCAGTTTTTTTAATTGCCTTTTTTTAGAAAACTTTTGTTATTATTTTTTTACTTTTTTATTTTCAAAGTTCAAAATAATATTATTGTTTTGTCAAAACTATCCACAACACCAACTATTTGTCATAGAGAAAAATATGTGAAATGAGATAAATAATTAGTAATTGTACGAAATGAAAAATTCATGAGTTCTACCAAATTTATGTGTGACCGATATTATCTTTAGGAATCTATTTGTATTTCAAATAATTGAAATTAAAGAGGTGTTTAAAATAATGTGATAATTCCTTCAAAAAAAAATAAAAATAATGCGCTAATGAATGGTATTCCTAGCACTCCCCAATATGGAACTCAATGATCACAACTTGTGAGGCCATGAACTTTGTTTTGCCCATATGTGAAGAGGAAAATAAAAAACTGCAAGTTTAGAGAGGTTCATATATGTGTGGAGAAACCCTATGATAAACAAGACATGGAAGAAAGTGATTTCCCAAATACACAAGGATGTTTGTAGGCTCATTTATCAACTGAAAATAAGGACCAGTAATGTATTTTTCCTTAGAAAGAGTGCCTCATTTATGAAATATGGTAGGCCCACAGAGAAGCTTCATACAAAATTTTATAATGTGCAATGCAAATAATATTATTCATTTGGTTTTGAATTACATTGCAGTGTCCTAACTTAAACCTTGAGAAAGCGTGTTGAAGCATCGAGACAGGCATCCTGTTAGAGAAAAAATGGTGCATTTAAGTCAAAAACAGTTGGGGACTTCTAGGAATAATCAATCAAACAAGTCCTATTTCCCACCCAATTATTAATGTATGAATAGGCAGTGTCACACTTTTACCCAATACATATAGTACACACCACGGTAGAACATATTTTACCTTAAAATATTCACGCTGGCCGTGGACCAGTAGTAAATTATGGTGCATGTTCTATGCTGATCAAATGGTCAGGATTCTTCTAATAATTTAGAATATGCAGGAAATTCAATTATTTCTGTATGAAATGAAGTGGACTATGTAAGAGTTTCATGTAAATAATTTAATTGTCTATATTAAAAAAGGACATTGCCAGTCTATTTAATTTAATAAAAATATGTTAAGAGCACTTTTACTATTCCTTAGTTCAAAGTCGAATATGAATCAATTTGACTTTTTAAAATATAGTCAAATTCAGCTTTTTAATATTTGTTATTAATTTTTGTTCCTATTTTGAGGGAAATCATGAATGATAAAACAAATAATCGCGGTTTAATATTAAAGATATCCTTTTGATGGATCATTATGAATGATCATAAATTAGTGATTGATTGTCTCTCAGAACACAAAATCATTGATTGTCGAAATCGAGACCGACCAAGAGTGTTGCACGATCGACAACACTTCTACCCAGTCCTCATGAATAGAGTCCCTCCGTTAACAATGCTAGATGTAATATAACAAAAGCTTAGAGAAAGAACGGTATCAAAACCTTTTGTTGTGCAGATAGGGTTTCTAAAAAAGTGAGCGAATTGTTTCATCATAAGGGTTCTATTTATAAAATCATTTATGTACACCATACCTTATAGTATACTATGTGTCCACTTATAAGTTTATATCTTACGAAACCCACTTGGGTTGGCCGGTTGGTATTGCCTTGGGACTTTGGAGTAAGTTCCTTTCTAGATGTCAAGTTTGATTCTCTTTGATGTTAATCTTGATGGGGTAGTTTGACTTAAAAAACAAAATAGTGTACCTTACGTGTACTACATTTCTCTAATTTGTGTCAATGTATTGTTAGAAGGCTCCACCGAACAATAAACATGTCCTACCTTTTTAGTCAATATCTCATCTATTTGTTTTTATAGTGTGTGACATGTAGATTCTCATAATGTTGACAATAATATTAAACTACTAAATTAATATTATGAAAAATGAACGATATCTAACAACACATCACTATTACCCAATTGATAAGAATGTCATATGATCTAACGTAACCTTTTTGTAACTATGATCATGTGTACAATTACCTTTTTTCCTCTTATGTTTATATTGGACACAAAACTATAAATTATGTCACCCTTGTATAAGTTCAACATTATATTCTTTGATTCCCGAGCTGACTTAGTAACAACAAAAAAGTTCAATATTTCATACATTATTAACTTATTTCAGCATGGCCATGCATGGGTTTCTACCATCACACTCTATTAAAGGGCTTATTGAGATTACTCTTGTTATGTAATAGGGGTAAATTTCATCTGAGTAACTAGTGTCCCTTAGCTTGATTCAAGGAGTGTCCATCAACCGACTTTATAATCATCTTGTTACAAGTAATATTTCAATGACAACAAATATTACTTTTGTAGAAAGAGATTCAGCGAAATTGAAAGCTTTTGGGGAAATTCTAGGATTGGAAAATACTTTTGTAGAAAGAGATTTGGGGAGAGTCTTTGTACGAAAATACTCTATGATTGGTGTCTTCAAAGGATGGTGACAAGTCGATATATAAGTATTTCATGTGTCACAAGATCAGTGACTTCAAGAGGGATTTTTCAGAGTTAGGGGACAATGATGATTTTGCGCGATTTGAAGTTGCCTTAGAGAATTATTAGGATGTGGGTGCTTTGGTGTTTCATGATGGGATCCAAAAGAAGGTGGAGTAAATTACCTTGAAATACTCAAGGTCAGTCTGGAGAGGTGTTTATCTAAAGAGACATTAAAAATCCAGCATCAACCTGAAAAGGTGGTGATAAGAATGCTCAAGGTTAGTCTAGATAGGCAGAGGTAAAAACACTCATGGTCAGCTTAAGAGACGGGGTTACAAGGTGAAAGACATAATGGATATACATAATTGAAAGTTGATGCGAAAAAACTCAGCTTGAGGTGATGTCTTACACTAGTGGGAGGAGACAAATGAGGGCAACGTAATGGTATGGCTACAGAGACCATTTGTCTCATGCTATAGTGGTGATCAAGGAATTATTCAAAAGGATATGGAGGTGCACTTCAAGGGTTGAAGACGGTATGGTACAACTCGTAGTATTACATTAAAAGCCAAGGGTAATCTGAGGCAGGTGAATCTTCAAGAGGATGCAAATGATCACTTCGGATGTTGAAGAGGTATGACAAAGCTACCTAAAAGGCCTAAGGTAGTTGGGCACAAGATCTTAAAAGGGCTGAAGTAATTTAGAAGATTTAAGAAAAAATGTGAAATCTTGTGAGACTATATGTGTAGTTGGAGGCAAGGGCAAAAAACTAGGAGATTAATGGTTAAAGTGGTATCATTATCAATTTAAAGGCAAGATGCAGAATTGTTGCATATGTCTTGAAATCGCAAAGTCGGCAACTGGTGTCTGGTGTTGTTCTGCCTCAGGTGTGGGGAGCATGGCATCATGTGCGAGGCACATATGGAGCACACACTTAAGAGAATTTAAATAGTTGTTGTTGATGCCTGATGCACGGTCGCATGTGTGCACATGCGAGATTAGTTCTATAAATTTTCCATCATGCATCGGTTTTTCAGTGTGAAAAATGTGAATTCTAGGGTTACTAAAGAAACAACTTTTTTGGTTAAAAGTTGAGAGCTTTTAGGGAAATTCTAGGATTAAGAAACACTTTTGTACATCTTGGGAATAAATCGTGTCTCTTGCCCACATGAAGAGATTCGTGAACATAGTAGAAATTAGATATTATTGTTGAAAACTAATTTTTGCAACTGTTGTATCTTTTTGTAAGAAATTCTTTGAAAGTGAATTGGAGAAATCTCTCTCATCAAGATGTAAGTCAAATTTGAGTCGAAATGGGTAAACAGATATCATTATGTTTTTCCTTCTTCTCTTGTATCTTATTGCTTGTGTTTTGTTTCATCACTTTGATTTAATTGCTGCTAATTTTTCTCCACACATCAAATCAAAGTATTACCGTCAGTAGAAGTTTATTGTTATTAGTTGCCACATAAGCATCTTATTTGCTACTTCATCGAAATTCAACTCGAAATGCATACATGATAAATAAAAAACAAGTAATTTTGAAAAGGTGGGGACCATGTAGATTTTAAAATAATAAGGGAGAAAGAATCATAAATGAGGTTAAAATGAAAGAACAAAAATTTGTTAAGCATTTTCCTTATATTTGTTTTTGACTTAAAGTCAATTTGTTTTAAGAGGTATGTATACAATTAAACTACACCTGATATAAGAGGGGAACTATGATTCTTACATTATTATTCTTAGGTACTTTAGAAAGAAAAAAAATATCTTATTAGAAATTAGGCTTACTGCTTCAAAAAATAAAATTAATTAGGCATAGTATATATATAGTACTAGTATTTTAAACTTTGATGCAGCCATGCAAGAGGGCAAGGAATTAGTCGACGGTGTGGGCAGTAAATGCAATGTCAGCGATCTGTGATCTGCCGTATATCTTAATTATCATACTTACATCCACAACTATGCATGTGCATCAACACATTTATAGAATCATTTTCTTAAAAAAAGAACAATATAAAATAATTAACGTCAAAGAAGGAAATCTCAGACTGATTTTCCCCAAGTAAATTTAACTGTGATCTTCAAATATATTATTTTTATTACATATTTTATAATTTCTATCTAACCTCTTGGATCTTGACTCATTCCTTGCTTTGAATGTTAGAAATTCAAAGCTTTATCTGAATCAATCAATGGTGCTGCAGTTTTATACAGGAAGCTTTATTTGTTTGTGACTGTAAAATTAGCGTACTTTGTACTTATTTGTTAGCTCTATAATTGCATAGCATTGAATTTGATCATAGAGAGGTTCGATACCAGAAGAAGAAGAACATAAATAGTAGATGAATAATATAAATTAATAAAATAATTAAGACTTACCAATTAATTCACACACATTGATTTAATATTTGAATTGTCCTCCTCCTTTGAATAGAAAAATAATACAGAGAAGAAAAATGAAAGAAAGAAATAAATTCATTACTGCAAAAGAAACAAGAGCATTAACACTAGCCTCTTCATATTTTTCCTCCCCACCAAATTAATTCCTTTCCATTTACTACTACATGGTCACAACCCCACTGAAAAGGCTAAAGCTATGCTCTCATTCTTCCAGATCCAAAATAATACAAAATTAAAATGTAACAAACAAACATAGAGATATTACATAATATGCACTAAATGCAATAATTAATTAAAACTAGCTAACATACAAAATTAAAAAACCCCTACCATGCATATATATGGAAGAGTTACTAGCTAGTTGTGAAGAGGATTTGGACCAGTGTGAATTAATCTTTTGTCATCACCATAAAGTGGATCACCAACATTTGTAGTGCTTCTAGCTTGATCATGATGATGAGTAGTTCTTGTTCTTTGTTTTGAAGGTGCATGAGACAGTAATACTTTGTTGAAAGTACGTTGTCTTAGTAACCGAATATTTGAATGGTTGTTGTTGTTGTCTTTGGTTTCATTGTTAATGGAGAAAAACAATGTTACTATAAGAGCAAAAACTAACATGACCCACAACAACAAAATTCCAGCTCTAGCCAAAGAAACCCTTCTTTCTCTTGTCCTTTCTCTTTCTCTCAAACCTATCATTGCACTTTTTGTTGTAGAGATTTTGTCACACACACACATACAAATTTAGAAGCTTCAGAAATCCACCATGAAATTGTGCACAGAAAGATATGTCTCTCTCTCTCTCTCACTCTTAATTTTGACTTGATAACACAAAGCTGTAGAAAGAAACACAAAGTGTGATTTGGATAATTCAGATAGAAAGAGGTAAGAAAGAAAGACACAAAAAGAAAAGAACCTCAAAGTTTGGGTTATTTCCTTGTCTTATGGGTCTAGTCACATGATCTCGACCCTTGATTCCTGGAACCTTCTTATAAATTTTATAGTATTTCACTTCATAGTCCTTTTTCTTTGGTCTTTGTTGCAACCTACCACTATATACGGGTTTTGTCATCCCATTTTTTTATTTTTATACTCCATTCATTCATTTTTTAACTATAAATGTATAGACTCCTGTCAAAATAAAATAAAATTTACTAACTAAATTTTTATACGAGGAAAATTTTAAAATTTATTATTATTAAAGAGTCAAAGATTATTTTTATGGCATATAACATTTTTTGTTTAAGAAAATATTATTAATTCTTGAAAATATTAGGGGTATTTCAATCTATTACAACGGGCGACAAATGTGTATTATATGCTAGGGCAATTTCCAAACGAACTTGGAAAAAATGTTTGATTATAATTTATATTTGTTTATCTTCATAAATTAGGTGTTGTCCCAAAGCGAAAGTGAAATTTTCTAAACTCAAGTATAGTTATTGAATCTTCTCAACTCAGTGTTAAATAAAATTATTGATCTCTCTATAACGTTGGTGAAACTATAAATCATATTGTGTATTAAATTATATATTGATCTTATTTGATTCAAATGAGTTGATAGAGATTGAACAGTCGTCGTTGAAATCGAAATTTGAGAGCACATATAAGCACTCAATCAGACGCTCTAGTCAATACTCAATACGAGAGAAAAAAGTGAGAGGTGTTGAAAGGATGAAGTTGTCTACCTAGCATTAACGTTGAAGGGTGGTTTTATAGTCTCGTCTATTAGGAGTCGTTGGGGGAGTGGTGGAGTGTTTTCTATAAATAACGTCCATCAATTTTTTAACTCCAATGATCGTTACTAGTCGTTTTGCTTATATTTAAAGACGGATGAAGTATATGCAAATTAAACTTTACTTTTTATATGTAAAAATATCATATACTACTATTTTATATTTTTATTGCTCCAAAAAAAGAAATTTTTGGATGTATCTCAGTGCGCACCAAATAGCATAATTTCCATAACTGGTTGGCTGTTTTGGCATCTGGTTTGTTTTTATTATACAAATGTTTTCTATACTTTTATTTTTTCCAGAAAAAACCTTCACACTGTGTGTTTGCTTGATAAGGGTGTGCGACAGTCAGGTATTAATAACCGCTGTCTCCGGAACATATTCAAATTTAGAGGGCATCGGGAGCCAAGCTCAGCGGTCATGTCATGATTTTATAAACCTTGTACTATCGCTAACCAAATTAATTTGGTTAATGCATGATCATTGATCAAATAACTGTATTTTAGTGTCGTATATACTCATATAGTGATAGTACAAGATTTAAGGTATAGCTGAAACAAATACGGTGACTCACCGTGGATGAAACAAATACTCACTCACTCCTTGAATATGAACAATAAAAAGGGTGAAAAAAATAGATTAATTTTCATGCAAGATTTGTCGAAATTACGGTGAGTCATCATAGATAAAATAAACACTCTCATTCCTCGAATATTAACAATAAAAAAGAAAAATGTTTCATGAACAATATATTCATAAATAAGACTTTGTGATAGATGTGATATATGATACATTGACGAGGTAGTTTTTTTTTTTTTTATGCATGTTAGTGAGGTGATAAGAAGAAAAATAGAAAGGAAATGAAGTGTTATTAGATGGATATAATTACCATAACTAAAATGATCAAATTTTAAAATTTAAAATATATATCAGCAAAACTTAACTTTGTTTACTTTTATTCTATTGTTTCTTAAATACATATTAATTAACTTCAACTTTATTTTATATAAGTCTTTTATTTTAATAAAACAAGTTCATATGATGGCCAATTTTAAAATTAAATGACTTTTTGTATTATTTTGAAAAACTCCTATGTTTTTTAAATTAGGCCAAATACATCTTTTAGTCCTTTAACTTTGACAAAAATATTGAGTTAGTCCTTTAAGTTTTTTGAGTTTCAAATAGGTCTTTTAAGTTGTTAATTTAATACATTGTTACCCTTTTAAGGACTTATTTGAAACTTAAAAAACTTCAGATAGATGCATTGAATTAACAACTTAAAGACTTAATTGAAACTTAAAAAAACTTAAAGGATCAATTTGAATCTTAAGAACTTAAAGGATTAACCTAGTATTTTTGTCAAACTTAAAGGAGTAAAAGAGGTATCTAACCTTTAAATTATGTGAACTTATTTTTTTTTTTATCATATATACAAGTCATGCTGGCAGGCAAACTATAAAATGGTCTAAACCATCCTCAGGTAGGTACAAGTGCAACGTTGATGCGTCCTTTTGTGAAACAGTGGATAAAGTAGGTATATGTATTTGTATCAGATATGATCAGGGAACTTTTGTCCTGGACTGAAATGAGTGTGTGTCTCCTATGCTAAATGTTCATATATGGGAGGCACTTGGTCTATTGAAGAATTTGGAATGGGTAAGGGATTTACAACTATGGAATATGGACTTTGAAGTGGACTCCAAGGCAGTTGTAGACAACATTTATGGGAAGCAGATTGGTGTATCAAGAGTTTAGTGATATAATTAGAAATTGTGCATATCTATTTAGTATCGATCTTACGAACTTTCATGTTAAGTTTACTATGAGACAACAAACGAAGTTTCTCATAACTTGGTTAAAGTAGCTATGTCGGAAGCTAGCTTCCGCATCTATTCTAACATCCCAACATGTATTGAAATTATTATCATCAATATAATGAGTTAAGCTTGTTCTTTTAAAAAAAAAGTGATGTGTGTGTGAATGCTTTAAGAACTAAAATATTAACCCAAGAGCGTTTAGATGAGATGACATGTCTCTTTTTACTTAACCAAGGTTATGGGTTCGAATTTAGCCTTAGACATGCAACATTGTTAAAAGTCTTAGGGAGAGTTTACTGTCCATTTGGGTCCAAACAAGACTCGAGGGATTAGTTTCCGCAATTGCGCACGGAGGATACCTAGTTTACACACAAAAAAACTAAAATATTATATTTTTGTATTTATTGATACAAATAGAGTATTCTACCCATTTGGGTTCCACAAAACTTGAGGGATTAGTCTCCGCAATTGTGTGTAGATGATACCTGGTTTACGTGAAGAAAAACAAACTAAAATATTATATTCTTGTATTTATTGGTACAAATATATAGATATACAACAATGCTCAAAATTTATGGGTTTGTCTGCTCACCCCTACATTTTTGTGTGAACCGGTCATTTCACCCTCTTCATTTTTTCAAATTTTTCTCCAAGTTTTTCAAAAGTGAGTAAATTTTTGAATGCACAAGTTTTTCGGTATACATTTATTTCCAAAAACATAGGTATAAGCATGACAACAAGCATAAACAGTTACCTTCAAAAAAAAAAAAAAAAAAAGCATAAACAGTTGTTTTACCCTCTTTCCTTTTGGTACATTAAGGAAAGAAAAAAGGAAACAAAAGAAAGGGACAAAAAAAAACAACATTAAGTTTGAATAGCAATACAAGTCTCTTAGCCCCTTGTCCCAACCTATCTTCAGTCCATGATAAAGTGCCACAACTCGACATGAAGAATATTAGATATGCCGCCACCAACCCAGGTGCCATCGGAGTGCCGAAGAACTCCTCCAAACCCTGACACACCATGATTGCCTAGACTACTCCCATCAACGTTCAAAACTGACAACAACAAGTTTGATTTCTAACCCTGCAAGGCCATCATAAAGTTGCCAAGAACATACGAGGATTTGAGCCCTCAATCCCTCTTCTAATCCAAGAACCACTTCCAAGACTCACCCTATGGCGATGTTTTTTAGTTGTTGGCAGAATGTATATTACTTAAAAATATATATACGTTTTTCCGGTATAATTTCGGAAAAGTTATATTAAGTTTTTTGACATATATTTAGTTTTAAAAAAAAGAGCACAAACCAAAGAAGTTACAAATGTAGGAGCGCAGGTTAATGGGAAAAACTACATTTTTAATGATTTCTAAGGATGAAGTGTGGGGTAAATTTTTCCCTGGATTGGGTTGGGACTCATCACTCATTACCTGGCTAGCCCAAACCTAACCCACATTAGAACAAAAAAAAATAGCTCATAAAAGCCTTACAAAACGCTCTTTAGGCATCTATGGTATGCTCTAATGCACTTTAAGCCGACTATTTTACCTCCTGCGACAGCTAGCTACCGTTTGTTGGTGAACGACAGTTAACTTCCGTTCCAGACCTACATATATATATATATATATATAAGCACATACAAAGAAAAAAAAATCATTCTTGCTTTGAACTATTGCAAACGAACTATTCATCCTTACTCCTCATTATCTAAGTGAGTACCATCATTGTGTTTCAGAGGATATGTACGTCACAATTAGGACATTAACTAAGCATCATCCTCGCCTCTCACAAGTTGGGTAACTAGTACCGATAATATCCATCACAAAATTTATATAATATACTCAGACATTTCGTAATGATTACCTTATAATTAATTTAAATTACAACACATATCGAAACAAAACAATACTTCATCTTGCAACAATACACATTCAACATATTTTTCAAATATCACATGAACATATATCATCTGGAGTTCAACAATTCAATAAATGTAATCAATCAATCAAGAACATGTTGTCAATTTATTAAGTAGTCATTTACCACGCATCTCAAATGTAAATTAAAATCAAACACGAAATTCATAATGTTTCTAATTCTTATTTTATCCTCACACTTTAATGTTTTCACATTAATTTAATTATATCTAAAAAGGCTATAACTCTCACAATGAGCCTCAAATGAATTGTGGGAAATATGACTTTTCCGTTCATCACAATTATTTTACGCTCATCATCGAACTCACTCTCACTTCGTATCTGGTTTGAAAATGTTGTATGATAAAAAAAAAGTTAAAATAAGTTAAGAAATGTTGCAAAGGTTCCAAAATAAAATTGTGTAGCGGCGAGTTGGCACGAACATCAAAACGCGACGACTTGTACAGATAGGGTTCGACGTCAACTTCGCCGAAACACGCAAACGAATAATATTTTTTAAAGTTTTGACGAGAGGAATTCAAAAACAATATCCATTTTACCAAACAACGGATGTGGTGATTAGATTACATCAATTTATGTCCACCCAAGATATTGAGAGCGGTGAAACAGAGCCATGATCGATGAAATTGATGCCGAAACCGGACTCATAGGCACATTTTGAGTGGAAAAGTATTTAACATTGATTTATATGCTAGAGAGATAGAGAGATTGGAAACCGAGAGAAAGAGATGTTTTAAGAAAGAATTTGTAGGGAGGGGTGTGAATAAAATATTTAAATAAAACAGTGGTGTGATTAGTAGGATGGTTGAGTAAAAATATTGTATGTTCACATACTAGGCTGAAAATGGCCCAATTAAATACTGAGCTGGTCCAATTCAGATAAGAAGTTGCAGCAGAAAGAAGAGGTGCAGAAAGTAGTCTGGTTCTAATCTATTTTTCTATTAATTCAAGTTCTAAAAATAATACTAATCACTCATTATACTTTATATCATTTTATTTCAATAAAATTAATTTATTTTATATAATTTATTAAGCAAGGTCTGCAAAAAGTGAAGACATATATGATGGTTCTATAACAATTATTTGCTATATAGGCACCCAGTTTTTTTACTCTACAATAAGGGTGTCTATTTAGTTTGGTACTAATAAATAAATCACTCACCATTGTGGGTGATCTTGAAAATTATTGGCTTGGTTCAAATTTGGTCGCATTATATATCTTAGGATTTTCGATTGGGTATATTTCAACCATATAAAATTGACTTGTACGGTGAAAGCTACTCAAAATTTATAAACACTACACTTGCCATATCTCTAGGCAATATGGGACTAAATATGTTTCAAACTGCAACTAAGACAACCTAACTGACGCAAGACGGCTAGGGATGGACCATAACGAAGGTGTAATTTTCAACACACACCCTCCCGCATAACCAACAAATTATAAAATTAAATAATATTTAAAATAAAATAAAATCAACTTATTGAATCAAATTATTTTATAGTTAAAATTTGAATCTAATTATGATGCTAAATTTTAAAAAAGTTTTTTTTTTGAAAGAAAATTTTAAAGAAGTTATAGCTAATTAAACCCTGTTTCAAAAAATTAAGATATAAAGATACTATTCTAAAATTTGTTGTAGTATGTTGGGATATCTTTGTTAGATAAAAAGTGTTGATTTTGCAAAAATAAAAAATTATGGAAATTAAATGAGAGTGGCCGCGTGCATAAAAAAAGAAATATATTTTAAAATTTGAATTAATATTACATAATTAAATTTTATTGAAAAAATGTTTAAAAAATTAGAAATTAAAATAATTTTTTTAATCAAAATTTATGTGTGTATTTTTTAAAATATTTATGCAACATAATATAAATCAACCAAAAAAAAAAAACGAAATATTTAGTAGGTAGTATCAAATTAATATATGTATTTTGAGATTTTTACTATCCATTGTGGTCCTACCCACCTCGATGGATTAATTTCTATGGTTGCACGAAGAGATACCAATTAACACCGCAAAAAAAAAAAGCTAAAATAAAATCAACATGGGAGTGACACGCGTAGATAAAAACTAAATTAAAATATAAATATTTTTAAATTTGAATTAAGATGAAAAAAATTAAATTTATTGAAAAATATGTTTAAAAAATTAGAATTAATAAAATGCATATTCGGTTGAACATAATAAAAATTTACATGTGTATGTAATTTTTTTCAGCTCAAGTAAATTTGTAGTTTGTTGAGATATTTATGCCAAATCCAAATATCAATTTTAGAAAATAGAAGAAAATTAAATTGAGAATAAACGTGAAAGTGTCATGTGGTAAAGAAAATCTTACTCTAACACACACTATTGATTGATACTATTAATATAAAGTGAATAAAGGATTTTCTGCTAACTTTTTCGTTAAAAGACATTGTTTATATTTTTCAAATGTTAACGTAGTAAAAAAAGCGAAAAAAACAAACATGTGAGTGTTTCCGCCGGTGTTACAATAAAGTTTTTACATCTAATTTGAAGAGTTGTAGTGCCCCACCTTAGTGAGGCTATTATCTTGTAGTACGTATAAATATAATTGAATCAAATAACATAATAATGCTGGTTTATTTATTTTGTAGGAGATGGTTGGGGGACAAACATCTACCTGTTATTCATTCAGCAGTTGATCAACTTCAAACTTGAAACACAATGCAGACAACAGGTTGGGTTTGAGGTAGGCTATGACATAATCTAGCTAATGTTAACTTAGGGTGCAAAATGAACATTTATTCTACACGTGAAAGATGAAGTCATGTCTTAATTATAAGAAGGTTTTTGGTTATGCATTCAACAAGCATGCAGTAGTACACCTTCTCAAATGCACGCTACACGCAAACGTGTTTTCATGCAATGATGATTGATTCAATTTTATTTTATATACAAAGGAACAATCTCACTTACGTGGAAGCCCCAAATGCTATGAATTAAGTATGCTTCTTAGTATGTTGTTTATGGTCATTTTTGCCTAGAAAAGAAGTATATCAAGTCCGACAACAAATAAAGTCTAATTGGTGCGACCTTGAGATTTTAGAGAAGTTAATTTGTAACATGAACGATTGTATGTGTGAATGTGAATTTAGACAAAATATGAGTTTTGCAAAAGGTTATAATTAATTTCAATATCATGACAATATCGTCGTGACTCAAGAAATTTGTCACTCAATTCGTAGAAATAAACCAACATAGCCTTAGGAGAGTTAACTATATGATTCTCTTCAAGACTATAGATCTCTTCCTCCAAACTATCATGAAAGAATGTCGTCTTCGCTTCAAGTTGCTCAACATCTAGGTTCAAATTAGAGACTAATTCAAGCACAACACAAATAGAAATCATCTTTACCACAAATGAGAGATTCTTTTCAAAATCAATATCCTTCCTCTAATTAAATTCTTTCACAATCAATATTTGTTTGCAAGTTATTTTGATCATATGCAATCATCATGTATAACCATTTGTTCCTCTAAAAAAAATGTATACCCATTTGCTCTTGAGTGTTTTTCTCCCCCACCAAGTCCAATCAAAGTCTGATATCACTTGTTAGAAAATTCACGGGACAACAACGAATCAATGATCCAATACTACAAGAGATGAAGACGCCACATCTCAAGCCAAAACCTTAAAACACTGAAAATATATGTCACCTTTTTTATATATCAGACGTTAAACTCGTCGATGAGACTACCATTCACATTTGAATTCCAACAATATATATAAAGAACTACAAGGATTTATTCAATGCATGCACAGGCTATTAAGCTAAGGTGAATAAGAGAGTCAAACAAAAATAAACCTAAACTAAGTATGAAACTTAATTCTATGGGAGGAAGAAAGAAAGATTACCCAACCCCACAACGCCAGCGAGGTCTATTTCCCAAAAAACCAACGTTTCCCTCATAATTTCACATATAATGGATAGATTCATTAGATTCAGAAAAGGACAAGCAGGAAGCAAGAAAAGTTATTCCAAGAATAGCTTCAAGTCTCAACGAGATAAAAAATAAGCTTTCTATTTATATATTTTGTCCTCGATGACATTCTTGATATTTTGCCTCGTAACTTGTTAGTAAATAATATACGTTCAATTTTAGCTACGTTTGTGCAATCATATATATGCTTTTCAATATTAATAGTTTGTTATGTAAATAAAAAAGAAAAACATTAAGAATTGTTTTTTTCTTTTGGAGGGAAAAACATTAAGAGTTGTGGTAGCTCAAAACTGTTCAATTTGAGGGAAAGGACGTAATTTGAATGAATTGGAAGAAAAAATGAGCAAAAATTAAAGAATTTGTCTATGAATGTGCGTCGACTGGGCCACTTAGATTGGTTTTGTTCACCTATTTAAAGGGGAATCTTTGTAAAAGAACCACACCTTATATCACAATATGGTTGGAGTTGTTCATTGTTTAGCAATTTATAGATAATTCTTTTTTCCAATTTTAGTTGTTAAAGTTGTCAAGTCCTAAAGTGTATTGTTCCTATACAGTGTCAACTGTCAGGTACAAGACAAACCAAACAATTGCACATTTGCCAAAAAAATATATATTTTTTGACACAAACATCACCTGCATTGTTTATCCGTTAATATATGATTAAACCATTTCAGATATATTGTTAATATCGTTTAGTTTAGTAAATGATTAATAAATATCAATTATATTTGAATTCAATAATTTTCAGATGCACAATATTGTTTATTTATTCGTTATATGTTTATCATAATTTTTCTCAAAAAAAAAAAATGCTTATCACAATTCAAATGTTATTAATTTTATGGATATAACTAGGTGTTATAAGTCATTAAACATTTATTGAACGTAATTAACGATGTATTTGAACAAATTATATAATGGATAAATGAGGCGTTGTGTCAAAATATCATTGTGTTCACGTATACATCATATATACATTATTATCTATTGAACTTGCTTAAATATGTATTTGATCTGTGTTACGTAGTTCACGTATATTTGTAAGTAGTGTCATGCAATACTTCGAGTTAGGATGTACAAAACTAAGTTTGACTCGTTAACTGTCCCGACTCGTAAGCATTGGGCTAAGTCTTACCCGAACCAGAAAAAAAAACACAAGGACATATCTAAAGTAGAGACCGTTCGGTTTGACTTTTGGGTTACCCGTAGAGAACAAAGTTTTTATTTATTTATTAATTTTGTAATTCATTCATAGTCTCTCACACTCACCCGTTATCTAACTCAAAAAAAATAAAAAATCTCAACAACACGAGAGAGGGGAGTTAAGATATATACCATTATTTGTGGCAGCTACTCATATCACATGCACTTATTTACTCATTAGACAATGTTTGTTACTACTCTTGATTAATTTGTAAGACAATGCTACTCTTTGATGAATTGTTGATTCACAACTTTGGTGACTTGCTATTGTCCAATATTCATATTGAGTTAGTTGTTGATTAATTTTTTTTTTTAAATGTTTTTGTGTTACTATTTGGTGACTTAATTATCTCAACCTTAATTATTCTTATGTTTATATTGTCTTGTCTTTATGAAACATATACATCATCGAATTTGATTGGGTTAAGGATAGGATCCGGGTCTAAAAAATTAATGTTAGGGTTTGGTGAATGACACATCCAACATGCTTAAACCGTTCTTTGCACACCCCTAATTGGTACCTTGTGTCAAAATAACGGAGTTGTTTGCATAACGGATTTTCTTTATGTGCTCTCTTGAAAAAAAGAGTGTAAAACTAAAAGGTAACATCAGACAAAGTGAGAGAAAAATCAACTTAAGTGTGAGGTTGTTTTGCAGGAGCAAAGAGCTGGAGACATATGGGGAAGAAGCAAACTTTAATAACACACGACAACAACATCATGCTGTGACTGTTGTCCTTTTAAAGAAACACCTTAACTCTCTCATTATTTGAACATATATATATATTTCTGAATTATATATTATTACTATTTGTCAACTCTTTATATTTCTTATAAATACACTGTCTCTTCTTCAGCTTCCTTCTCATTCTATTTTCACTCAAACTAATTAAAACCCTATTTTCAAACAGTGAGAAATTGCAGAGATTATCCTTAGTTTTCCAATGTGAAATACTATACAATAAAAACCTTGTGTTTTGTAGAAGGTAATAAGCTGATTCTAATCATCCTTCCCATCATGTCTCATTCATTCTGTAGCTTTCTCTCTGCCACTCCAAATTCCAACCATAATTCCCATGCACCTTCAAAAATCGCCTCAATAGTCCAACCTTATTGTATTTGCACCCATTGCAACCATTTTCTACCCTTCAATCACCATCTCGGTAAGCCAAGCTTAATTTTCTTAAGGGGTTTGTTAACCACCGGTGCCCTAAAGGCATCGGTAAGGAATCTATTAATGGAAAGTTTATCTTGCTTTTTATTTTTGTCTTAGCTTAATGGTAAGTTAACCACCGGTGCCCTAAAAGCATCGGTAAGGAATCTAAAACTTAGGTATACTACTTTTTAATATAAACTTACTTATTTTAACATTTTAATCAATGCCTCAAGACACTCATTAGCATTCTACTTTTCTTAAATATCTCTCTTATTTTAACAAAAAATATTAGTATTATTAGTATTATAGTCGGGTAGGGATTGAACACTCAACAACATCCTTATCACTCCACTTTTTAACTTTCTCATCTCTTTGAATATTTTCTCGAATATCCCACCATAGTATGATCTTCTCTTTTTCAATATGAGTAACTATATTCATGTGGTCATTTACTTATTTACTTGTTTGTATATTTCAGCTAAGAAATTTGACCATACATACACTAAAATAATTTGATTTTGAGCTATATTATATATACACAACGGTTTTAAATTGCAGTTATTGTTAGACTTCAATCCTTGTATTTAAATTGCAGTTACGTTGTAATTCTTAATATTGTAAGAAATTCCAGATAAATATTGCAGTTCTGTAATTTAAGTTATATATGCCCTAATTAGCTTAACTATTTTCTTCATGTGTTTTGTATATATACAGCTCATGTAGCTGAGCAAGGTACAAGCAATACTATGCATCCTCAACCAAGCTCAAGGTGGAGTCCAACACCAGTTCAATTACTAGTCCTTGAAGAATTGTATAGGCAAGGCATGAAAACACCATCAGCTGAACAAATCCAACAAATAGCTTCGCAGCTTCGACAATTTGGAAAGATTGAAGGAAAAAATGTGTTCTATTGGTTCCAGAATCACAAGGCGAGAGAGCGACAGAAGCGTCGTCGCCTTGAGATGGAGGAAACAATTGGTTCTTCTTCAACTGAAGATAAAAAAGAGAAAGAGAAGTACGTTATGGGAAATTCAGAAAAGCAAGAAGCTGCAGGTATACAGCTAGATATTATCTTTAGGGCCATTCAAGGTTCTTTTAGTGGTCAAAAGATTCCTATATTATATTTCACTCATGACATTACAAGTTACAGCAGAGAGAGAGAGAGAAAAAGATAAATAGTTTTTGTAAGGATCGGTAAATTTAACAAATTTACAAAATATCAATTTAGTCTCTTAAACTGAATTTAATCATTTTTTCAAATTTAACCCTACAATTTTAGAGATTTTAGGTTTATTCTGATGCAACAAGAAACTATAGAAGTCAAAATGATATTCTTGCATAGGCTAAACCTAAAATCTTTAAAAGTATAGTGCTAAATTTGAAAGAAAAAAATTGATTGTTGTTTATTCAATTTAATGGACTAAATTATTGCTATTTTTGAAATTTTAGGCATTAAATTAACACCCTTACAATTTGAAGTGTGTGTGTCTATGTATATGTATGATGAGTTGAATTTGTGGTGATTGGATTTTGAAAGAGACAGGTGGTGGAGTTAAAGAGACAAAGAAGTGGGCAACCACTTCAAACTGCAGTGAACAAGCAGAGGTCTGTAATTTCTCTTGTCTTTGTTCATGGTACATTTACAACATTTATTCACCTTTGTTAACCAAAGATATACCCAAAAGATTTCATAATCAAAGAGGTTTTGTATGTTGGAAAAAAAGAGTGTCCTCTAAAGCTGTTTTTTTTAACTTTCTGTTGGGGCTGTTTTATCCTACATTTCAGACTTTCTTGGACTTTTTGTGAATTCAATCTGAAAAAAATGAATTCTCTTCAGACTTCAATCACATATTATCACTCTCTCTCTTTCCCTCTGTCATTCTTTCCACAAAAAAATAAAAATTAATTTTAAATATTATTTTTTACTTTTAACTTTAGTATCTGCTGTAATTTAGCAGGATATAGCAGAAAAGGGATCAATACAAGTTTTGAGGAAAAACATTGCAGAAAGACAAGGAAAATGCCAAAATATTGAAATTCCTTATTGCTTCAATCCTTTTACTATGCCAACTTCAACATCTTCAGCAGCATATAGAACAACATGTAGTAATAATAACACACAACTTTTAACCCCTCATAATTATGATTTATTACCATCCGACAAAGTAAATTTCAACTATTATGAAGAACAAAATGCAGATTATCCTAGGACACTTGATCTTTTTCCAGCTAAGGAGGATGAACAAAATGGAATTTCTGAGAGAAAATCTATGTTTAGTGTCAATGCTTCTATGGACACTCATGAAATCAACTCTTCCTCTAACCAGTTTTTTGAGTTTCTTCCTTTAAGAAATTGAAGTATCCAAATCCATGACATATACATGCAGATTTTTATTTTTTTTTAAGAAGTCAAATTAGCCACCGAAATTGGCACAGAGATATACATGTGGTTGTTATATATTAAGCCAATTAAGTAATTGGATGTGCATGTAATGAATAATATATTTTTTGTTTGGATTTGCAAATTACTTTTGGTTTCACTTTCTCTCTTGTGAGTGAGTTGGTGATGAATCTGGTGATGCATGTTAGCATTGTAAGTGTTGTACATTTGATTGAACCTAATGTTGTCTTGTTCATACTCTACTTTTACGTGGATAGCAGAGTCTCTGATCTCTCAATCACACACACTCACTCTTATATCACGTGTGAAAATGTCAACCATGTCCTTAATTTAGGTCAGCAAGAATACAAAATTAGAAAATGTAAATTTTAAGCAAGGAACAGATTATACCGACAAACTTTATATAGTACATATATGCCTCCTCTTGGTTATTGTTCAAATTGATGCATTTTTCTAGTGTTGGGTCATGAGAGTAGGTTGAGGATCATCATAATGGACAAGGAGTAATTATACAAGTGACTTAGACACATTTTAATTTAAAACCTTTATATATTGGTTTTTCCATTTATATGTAACATCCATTTTCTAGAAAACCATGTTTTTAGTTTATCTAAATATATCATCTAATATAAAATGCTCAACTATGTTTTTAGTTTATCTAAATATATCAACTTTTAATTTTAGTTCCTTTAAAAATCCTCTTTGATTTTTGGTGTCTTTAAGTTTTTGGTTTTCAATTTTAGTCTTGATTTTTTACAAAAATCCAAGTTTCGAACGACATTTTTTAAGACAGATCATTGATAAGACAATGAAATATTATTTGTTTAATAATTAGCCTATTTAATCTTAAATTTAAGAATTTAATATGTAATTTGAAGTTATACATAATAAATTAATAAAGATTAAACATTAAATTATTAAACTAGTGATATTTTAAAGTCTAATAATAAATTATATGTTATCAAAAAAAGTTGGAAGAAATTTAGAGAAATCACAAGTCAAACGAAATTTTTATAGAGACTAAAAATAAGAGTTAGTATATTTAAAGAGATTAAACATATTTAATTCGATATAAAACTTCTAACTCACACATGTCACAAACATCTAGAATATTCCAGTAAAAATAAACCGCAATGCATTAGAGGCAACTAGAATGGTCTAAAGTTATTGCATATATTAAGATTGTTCTCGTGACAAGATTAACTTATAGCCAGAAACATCTATAACCGCATAATGTAGAAAAGTCAAACATAAGTTAGATGATTCTACCTACTTCTAAGTGTCTTTAGACACTAAATTTCTGTACAATTGTATTCAAGTTTTTGAAGTGCTGTGACAACAAAATCGAGGGCTTCATCACATGAAATCTCTCCTCCTACAATAAGGTCTTCCTTTTTTACAAAGGCTCCTCCTACAATAAGCCAAGTTACTATTGTGTTGTCTTTTATCTCATGTTACTAAACATTCCATTATTAGTTCTCACCCTATATTTTGTCATACATTGATGAGCGTAGCAAAATTAATTCATCTTGTCACCAACCATATTAAATAATGATAAACTAGAAAGTGGAGTCTTTAAATCAAACACAAAATGAGTACAAGTAGCCTAACAGTCCTGCTCTCTTAAGCTCAAGTTTTATTAATGTCGTAAACATGTGACCTCTGAGGCACAAGTTCAGACAGAGCACACAAACATGGACGACAAATAAAAATGTGAGATTTGTACCTTTGAGGTTCAACTTGAGTACATGCTCATTAAGACAAATGCAATTATTAGAGCAAGAATAAGTCTCTTTGTCAGAAGTTTACAACAATAACAAGGAGAGTCACATACAACTATGGAGCAAGAGTAGTTCTTGTTAGAAGTATTCCGCAACATCTAGCGGTGGAGTCAGCAATATTTTTATTTTTTTTTAAGGAAGAGTCAGCAATATTTTTATGGAGGGTCATATTTTTACAATATATATTTTCATAGATACTCACATATAAAGTTGTAGTTCGAATGGTTTAGGTGTTTTATTTTGATCTTTTAACTGTGGTTTGAAACTCTCCTCCTACCCAATATTTTCATGATACCTCAAAATCCGCTAAATACCCGTTTAGAGGATATCCACACAGATACATAGAGGGCACATAAATCATTTTTATTGAATAGAACAGGTAGTTAAAGACTACTTTTTGTGTGTCTGTAGATACTCGTTGCCATTCTAATTACTATCACGATATCTAATTTTGACCTTAAGTCTTGATTTATAGAGTTGTATAATATTTTGTATGAAAAAATAATTGAATTTCACATTGAATTTAATTTAATTTCAAAAGTCCCGACCATGATCAATATTTACTTCACTTCAAACTCGTTTTTTTCTATATTGATTTTACGAAAATAATTTTACTCTAATTCATATTTATCAAAAGCTAAATCAAACACACACATAAGAAAACTTTGCACAGCTAAATAACTAACCAACCAACCAAGTAATTATTTTCGTCAGTTTGTAACATTTATTTATTAGGTTATCAATTTGCCAGATATTATACTTCTTTAACAAGTAGATATTAAATGTCCACTATATATATGGCCAATTTGAAAAGAAAAACGATAAAGAGTGAGAGTCTTGTTGAAGGTTGTCAAGCTAGTTTTGAGTACGAATGGACAAAGGTTATATAAATAGTTTTCTTGTAAATAAACGTGACAATTAATAATATGCAATGCACTTCAATTGTCAAAATACAATTGACAACCAAAAAGAGTTGTCACTTGAAGATTGCGTGGAATGTAAGTAAGAAATGGCAACTCCCCAATTAGTGATTGAAAGATATATGAGAAAGTCTAGGTTTCACTCTACTTAAATTTTGTATTTCTTTTTTAAAAAAAATAAAAACTACTCAAACATCAATTTTCTTTTATAATTTTTTTTAACAAAAACTAATAGAAAAGTTCCCCTCCATTTAAATGTCTTTTTTCCCTCAAAATCGCATTTTCATTTTTCTGTTCACAATTGGATTTAATTTTTTCAGAAAATTTAAAACTAAAATTTAAACGTGATTTCAAGAACCCAAAAAATCATTAGATGTAAAAAACAGAGAGATGTTGTAAATGTTTTCTTACAAAAAATTGAAACTGAACCACCGATCACTTCCACTCTCATGGACAACATTTGTGTGACATTGTGGTGTCAATGTTTCCGGTACATACGTTGAAATAAAATTCTTTATATGTTTGTATGCAAGCAATAAGAAAATTGACCAATATTGCACAAATGGGGGCAAAACGATTTCGAATATTAAAACTTTTTAGCTGTATTAATTAAATTGATTCAAATAATATTATTGATCAAATATTTTTAAATTTCATTTAGACACATTGTCAATGTTAAAAAAATAATTACACTGTCGACTAACCATAATCGTTCAAATGTGTAACTTTATAAGTAATTATGATTAAAATCAAACGGTTTTATAGTGTAAAAAATAATTACAATAACAGTGGATATAAATTTAATCCATAATTTTTACCAGAAAATATCAAAATGTAAAAGTTATGTTCTGCATATAACAACGACAAAAAATTATTTTACTAAGTACGATCAGCGACATGGATCAAACAATATCATAATATTCTATCATATTGATTAAAATAAATTGGTTAGGTTTGGACTGAAAAAAAAATATTATTCCGAGGAACTCTTTTTACTTATTGTTAGGGACTTAACTGTCTCTTTTCTAATGATAGTTCGAGTAAAGACCAGATTACTCTGATTTTTCTTATTGACTAAAGAAGTTACTTTAATTTCTCAATAACCAAATTAAATCTCACAATTTTTCTTAAGAACTAAAATTATTTTTCCTCCTTTTTTGTGCTAATTTGTTTAAAAAGAATGTAATTTGTGTTATCTTGCTTAAAAAGAAGTAACTTGTGCTCTGTCAAAAAATTGTAACTTGTGCAACAGTGAATTTGTTATTATGCTATTATAACAGTAATTTTATAAATTGAGTCTAAGTGATTATTGAGCTTGAATGAGTCGTTTAGAAGAATTCGAGTTTCATTCTTGATGAAACAATTTTTAATAAGGTTTTACTTACTAAGACTAATTTCCTTAAAAATCATAGGTTAACATAAAAAGAAAATTATGTATATAAAAACAAATGGAAATTCCGAAAAGTTAAAGAGAAAACGGTTGTGGGACTGGGCTGACAGACGTTGACCCACCAAGACAGCAGAAGTGAAAGATCATCAGTCCCCTGACCACAAAATAGAGTCGTACAACTGAAGGACCCAAATGAAAAAAATGAAAAAATTCATTTATGTGCAAAAGAGGCATTCATAATTGAAGAGTGAAAGAAAGGAGGGTTTGTCTACGATTATGCAAAACTAGAAGTTGCAGGATTTTGTCATCACTGCATGTCTGCAAAGTGCAAACAAAACAATGTGTCAAAGGAAAAGGACAACAAAGACCACTGTTGAGGTTGAGGTTGAGGAGAAGAGGCCACCCTGATGCATTAAAATGGAGAACCTACTTTGCTAATATATCCTATCTTGCCTACTAACGTTCTTAGGCTTAGACTTGTCTCTCTGTCTCTCTTCTTACACCTCCATGCCCATATCACATCATTCACAACAATCCATTGCACAAATCATTTTTTGTTTTATCTTTCTATGATAGTTTGTGATATGTTTGTCTTTTAACTCTTTAACTATTATGATGTTGAAAGCTCATCATTCAACTTCAAGAACATACCTTTTTTACTCTTTGTACTATACTTATTTTTCCAATAATATAAAACAATTTGCATCACATGGGTGTTTTTTATTGGAATGGTAAAGTTTATACGAGTTGGATTTTAGGTGCTTATCAGATTTGAAGAAAGTCTCAAGATTCCGAGCATACATATTATCTACTAATGAGGTCTTCATTCAAATAGAAAAATTATATTTTGAAGATTTACCAACTTGACCAATCTACATGAGGGGATTTTGAAGATAAATAAGATGTATATTTCAATGAACCCTCGATTAATGGACATTGGTAGAATTGTCAAATGGATCATGTAGCCCAACCTGATCTAACTAGTGCGGACTCAAATATATTAATGGATTAGATTCAACCGTCTTATTTGATATAGGGTTGTATATTATTAAGTTTGGTCTATTTACTATGAGTGTTTCTCTTTAAGCTCCCTCAATATCTCTAATGCCTCTTAAATACACATTCAGTAGATATTAATCAGATGTACATTTATTTGAAAAACGTACATCCGGTAAATAACTATCGAATATACATTTAAGGGACCTTAGAGACATTAAGCGGTCTAATGAGAAACTTTCACTCACTATGGGTTATGCAAACCAATTGGTTAGCCTGCCCATGTGATGCAATAGTTACAAAGAGTATATACAATAGGTGATAAAAAAAATGAACAACACCTAACATATACTGTTTATCAAATGTATCTCCTCACAATGCATTAGCATGGAGTATCGAGAGTTCATCAATTAAGAAACGAAAAATATTTAATGAAAAAATGTTTTTGTTAACAAAGTTAGCAATCTACAAGAAGGAAAAAAAAAAACAAGAGAGTAATGGTTTCATGTTAATAATACTGACGACGACGATTATGAGTGAAGTGATAATCAATCTCAATAGGTTTGGAGTGTTCATTAACGATACAAATATGAGTAAGCAATGCACCAAATTATTTCAACTCTTGTGGATGTGAGAGAGTGTGTAAATTTTCTTACACTTCCATGAAATTAGATAATCTCCAAGAAAAATAAAAAAAATCATGTAATAGACTTGCAATCAATGGGGTCGTCGTCCATTACAAAAACAAATAACACAAATAAGACTCTACAATAAGACTCTAAAATTGAATGTTTTGAAGATAACGAATAATACAAATAACAGCTATTCAATAAACTGTAGTATGAGAAACGCAAACTTACCAATTTCATGGATGGATCTACAACAAGTTGCGTAAGGGCATGTGCATGCACTAAAAATTTCAATATGATGGCTTGTGTTATGTTTTATTTTTTTAGGGGACTTGTGTTATGTTATTACCCATATTACTTAATATCTCATTTATTCAAAACTTAATAAATTGGTGGTGTTTAATACAAGATACCCTGCGTATTAATATGATTACATATAAAAATGAAGAAGATAACAAAGATAATTAACCTAAATATCTCTGAACTAACTTTATATCTGATATTTCTCACAAGTTGAAAGGTATTTATTATACTTCTTCTAGCTTGGAAAACCTTAAAAAAAATTATGGAACATCTTTAGTATTACTAACAATATATGAATTTTGTCCCCGCAACCTAAAATTCTTGGATCCTTTATTGTTTCTAACAATGTACATTGTATAAGAAATATCAAGTCTAGTAATGCTAAGGTACGCCGAGTTGCCAACCAATGTTCGATACAAAGTGGGGTTTGATAGAAGAATGCCGGCAGAGGGAACATATTTCACATTAAGCTCAAGGGAAATGTGCATGGTGCTTGAGTATTAAAAAGACGAGTTTGTTCAAAAATGTTGGAAATGTTCTTAGTTAAAAAGAGGATATAACATATAGGATAGTAGACAACTTCAATTCCCAAGAAGTTGTAAGGGTTGCCAATCAAGCTTGGTTTTGATCTTGTATACCCAACGATATGCAAGAGTCTTTTTCAAGTGAAAGGATTAGCGATTCTCAAGTATATATCTTGTGCAAAGCAGAAAATCTTTCTACCTAGCTTGTTACAAAAGAGGGTCAACAATAGCCTCGAACTACATTAGTTGAGGCTTGACAAATTGTGAATAGAGTTTCGAAAGTCCCACTTTTTTTAGTTGAGGCGCTCATAGAACAAGCCTCGAAATGCATTTAACAAGATTAGTACTAACATCATAAATGAACTAAAAAAATCAATTGTAAAGAAAAAACAAACACGTTTAAATGTTTATTCCAAATACTAATCCATTCAAACAAAAGAGTAGTATCACATTCACCTCTGAACTATGAAGTACGGGCACTTCTCAGAATAGATGTGCCTCGATGTCAGACATCTATCGTGTTTGACATTGACACGTTACTGACACATATAATTACACTAAATTATGCGATTTTTTAAATTATTAACAGTGTCAACATGTCAGTGTCCAATGCCGTGTCTACATCTGTGTTTCATGGCCTTTGAACTATAGGTGAGAAACCTATATGCCCTCAGCTCCAACTACAAAACCATTCATTAACCCCCTTTCACCAATCATCATTTTTAGTAAATGGCCAAATGCTAGTTCAAACATGGATTCTACTGTAAACTGTTATGGTTCATACTTCATACAAAATTTGAGCCTTCTCATTTCTGGAAGCCATAAGTGAACATCAAAATTTGGAAATGCTTCAAATTGCTACATGGTACCCGCTATGCGTTGATCAAGAAGTGATGAAAAGAGATACGGCACCAATTAGATTTAGTTTCATTAATGAATTTAATTTAGTTTTTTGAAAAATTGAAACACGGTAAGGATATTTTCCCCTCCATATCTCTTCAACCCTTTATCCTATTTCTCTTCACTGCCAACATGCCAACATCCCCCGCCACTTTGTCGTCTCAACGCACTGCCTCCTTGCCACAATCTTCGCCTTCTCATTTTGCCGCCTCATTTTCTAAAGTTCAAAAATAAAAATGGTGTCTGCATGTGCAGTAATAGGACAACAAGACTGTGGCTCGTTAAGGTGGTGGGTCAGGTAGGATGGTGGTGCATCAGTGTGCCCATGTGAAGAAGAAAAGAAGGGTTGTTTGAGGCAGAAAACATCAGGAAAGTGGTAACTGTCTTTTCTATTGAAAAATATTAATTCAAGAAATCGAATAGTTGAATCACTTCTTGGTCATGTGCTTGATGAATATGCAAGAAAATAGAGAGGATCATTACAAAGTTGGATGAGGATTGAGGAAGTTGCAATAATGTGTAACCTTATTTACCATTAGGAAAAGGGTCATGTTATTACCACTTCCTTCATTTCATTTTGCTCTTGATGTTAAACTAAAAAAAATGTCGTTCGGTAGTTACGAACCGAACAGTTAAAGCGTTTATTGGGGCCAATAAAGCACCCATCAAAAGACTAATTCTTCTACTCTCTAAAAAAACTCAAATCTCAAGCCTCATCCACTTTCCTTATCCACCGCACCTTTTCCCATCCGATATTCCCAACATGATTCAGGCTCGCAATAACCTTCTTCACCATTCCAATGCTCAGTTCAAACATTGCAAACTCCACTCCATGTTATTATTATTTGCATTTACAGTCAATTCAAAAGTATGCTTTCTAAAAATTTCAAAAACAAGTTTTTAGAAGTTGAATTGTTTTCCCCAGTCCGTATCTCAGACATCTCTCTATTGATCCCTAAATATTACCAAAAAAAGAGTGCTCTATCACATGAGATTTGTGCAATTACGTGGTTAAATCTGAGTACAAAGATAAGCACCCCATGCTTGTGTTCAACATTGTTCGTGATCTGTGCAAAATGCAAATTACTGACCAACATTCAACAACAATTTTTTAACATTGAACAAGAATTTTAGTCACCTAATGTTTGGATATACTCTATTTAGAGCATAGTAGTCGATTATTGTGTAACCCCAGTGTTTTACACCTTGGTCTTCTCATTATTCATAACCCGAAGCCAAAGAAATTGAATGTATTCAGTTTGTAGCAGCACTTGGGATTGATATTATTACAACGTTTTAAACAATTGGAAAATACCTAGTCTTAGCACAAACTTACCATGTAAACATTAGACCGAAAGAAAAAGAATTCTACTGTTTTTCTTCATTTGCAAAGATGGTTAGTTTACATAGAGTGGTTCTGGCTCCACTTTCCGTCTGATCCTGAAATGAAAATTGATAGAAAGAAGTGTTAGCAAAAGTCAACCAAGGAGGTAGTGGACTGATTTGCCTTTGAAATTTTAGAAACAAAATTTTGAGTTCATTAAAAATACTATCCAAACAAGTTACAAACTTGTGCTATTTTGGAAACATATCATTATCATTTTTTGCTGAAAAATAAGAACTTTCACCTTGTTCATATAACAAAAACAACCTTTTGCACTTGTAATTGTCAGACATCATGATTTAAGGAACTACTATCAACTGTTGGTATAGACATATAACTAAGAAATAATGCAATCCCTTACAAAACTTGCAGACAAAGGTACTAAACAATAAAGAAGCAGCTCATTAAAGAGAATTATATTAAGGCAGAGAACTAAATTGGTCAATAAATTCAAGCAAGGCATAGGTGAATCATATACCGTATATTATTCACACAACAGCATAAGTCTTTCCTCACTAGGTGGAGTCAACTACAAGGAAAAATGTCATCAAAGCCTATCCAAAATCATGTCTATTTACAAATCATTTAATGTCAAATCCTTCTTAATGGTGTCGTCTGTAATTTTGTTTAGTCTCTCTCTAACTGTTGGACTACACTCCATATAATCTACTCTCCTAATTGCGACTTATACGGTTCTTCTTCATACATACCCAAACCACTTAAGATAAGATTCTCCTTAGTTTTATATGGCCATATAAAACTTTAACATATCTTATAGAAAATAAACTTTTCAATGATAATTGAGCTTCTAAACATGAAAAAGATCTTATAGCAAATAAACTTCTCAATGATAATTGAGCTTCTAAACGTGAAAAGGAGCTAATAAAAAACTCTCCCTATGATCCAAACTCACCAATTTTCTGCTGCCCATTTGCAGCCAACAGTATCTACCACGTGCAAGCTGTATGCATGTCTCGATTTTGTAGACTGGTTTTCAAAGCTGCCATCCACACAGAAAAAGAAAAGTTAAGGATGAATTTTGAAGGAAACTTTCCTTCTATACTTCATGGTATACATTATCAGGAGAGAATTATTTTAGCAAACCTTTGGTGGATAAGATTGCCATGAATGACAACCAAAGACCCAGCTTTAACTTCAATAGGAACAAAATCTTTTTGATCATAAGATGGTGATGGCCGATCAAATTTTACACCATCTTCATCTCTGAAGAATTTTCTAACAAGCCCATCTGCAACAACCATAGATAAAACAGAAAAGATAAATGATTAGATCTGAGCAACTGAGTCAAAGGATAAATAATCCAGGTAACAAATAAACCAGAAAGAAAGAAAAACGTTACTTTTGTGAGATCCAGGAATTGCCCAAAGGCAACCATTTAATATGGTGGCATCTTCTAAAGCCAGCCACAGTCCCGTGCATGTTTGTGGTTCGGTATAAATAAACGAGTTATCCTGGTGAGGCACTACTTCACCCCCGATGCCAGGTTGCTGCCAATAAAAATTTTGTAATCTGGTTATGATAATGATCGCGGATCAAATGCATATATACTAAGACACTCCGTCATATGGCAATTTAAAAGTGAACAATGAACATATTATCATGTCTAAAATATATATTTTTCAATTTCAAAACATCAAATACATTAAACAAACAAACTCGTATGAATAGAAATAAAAAAAATAATTAGAGCTTCCATCAATCAGAAAAGTATATAGCTGTACTAGCTAAGAAAAAGAAAAATCATTGCATGTTTCTCAAACTCGTATGAATACATTAAATACATCAAATACATTAAACAAACAAACTCGTATGAATAGAAATAAAAAAATAATTAGAGCTTCCATCAATCAGAAAAGTATATAGTTGTACTAGCTAAGAAAAAGAAAAATCATTGCATGTTTCTCAAACTCCAATCAAAACAGGTTGGAGCACAAAATACTCGTTGATGCATGATTGAAAAAGGAAATTCAATCAGCGTTAATATATGTTATTTGCATATTAAAAAAGGGCAGATGAGTCTTCAAGTCCAAACAGCAATGTTGAAATAACCAACCCAGAATATTTCTACATTGTATCAAAAAGACCATCAAATTAAACACGCTAAATCAAAGCAACTTTCATTAAGCTGGTACTTTAAAATAATAACCACACTAAAAAGTAATTGACAATCTAGCAACATATATGCCACTATGGATGAACGACACAGGTTTATTTCAAATTTAAACAACCAAAAGTTTTCATGTATTAAACCAGCATAATAACATAGTTTTCCAAGCAGGATTCAATCACACACCAGTTTGATCGCAAATTAAAGAAGTATCCACACAGCTAACAGCTAACAGCATTGGGGTGGGGAAAGTGTGTTTGCCAATCAGAGAACAATTAAGTACAACAATTTAAAGATCCAAATCACACAGCCCCTTCACCCCTCTAGGAAAACAAAAACGACATTGTGTCCAACTAGTTTATATATTTATTTCTGACAAAGCAATAATAAAACATTCAACTTCAGTTATTGCAAAACTGTATAACTAGAAACCGAACATACAAAAGACAGAGAAAACGTACCTTAAATATATACATAGACTGCATGATTACTGGTCTCTTGTAACCTAAGGAGCTCATCAAACTTGAAGCCTTCTCAGAAGAAGAAAACTTCTTGAATGCAGGCTCAATCTCATGAAGTGCTGCACAAAATCACAACACAATCCCAGTCCACCAAAAGGAAAAGTTAGATTCAAAGAAAACTAAATCAACTTGCACCAAACAATTCTATGCTCACATCATTCCCAAACAAACCAATACAAACTAAGAAAAGCAGTGCCCCACTATCTTGCACACACTTTCCTAAACAAACCAAGGGCTGTTTGGATTAACTTATTCGAGCTTATCTACTGCCATAAGCACTTGTGAGACTGTTTGTGAGAGCATACGGAAATAACTTATGTACATGTCCATAAACTTTTCAGTATAACTTATGAAGAAAACTTATAGCTTCTATTAAAACAATTTGACTTTATTTTATCTTTTGTTATAAAAATAGCTTATCCAGATATGCGCTAATGCTATAAGCGCTTGATTAATTTGTTTGTCCAATCAGAGCCTAATTCAAGTACACAACATCAAAGGCATACCGTGGCCAACTTTATTGAGGGAAAGTTGTTTTGGCTGCTTTAAGTTACCATCATCACCAAATGCTTTCTCTAACCCAAAACAAAAACAAAAACATAAAACAGATTAATTAAACTTAAAAAAAAAAAAAAAAAAAAACCAAAAAATTGAATTTTGATCAATACCCTCAAAGAAGAACGAAATCTTTTCAGCGCTCTCGAAAAAATAATCATCAGTCAACTTTTGCTGAAAAAGAGAAAGACAATTAAAAAGAAAAAACACTTAACAATAACAATAACAATAGTAAATGAAAAGTAAGTAACCTGGTTTTTGGTGGAGAAAATAGAGGCGGTGGAAGAAGGATCAAATTGATCGACCAACTGTTCCATCCTCTTTATCATGCTATCAATTTCATCCTTACTAGAAAACGATTCAATAACAAGATAACCTGTGCATGCATATGATTAGAATTGAAGTTGTATGTATGATCAGAGAAGTGAAAGGGTTTGGTTTGGTTTGTTTACCTTGAGAGTTGAAGGATTCAAGCTGATCCGCTGTAAGCAAACCCATCGTGTTTTCTTGTAAATATTTAATGTCCTTTGTATTTTGCTAGGTAACGTAGATGCATATATTTGCATATGAGGACATTTTAAGGGATTCATATCTTCTCCCGTGACTCAAAGTTAATATATCACATCTTTTTTTAACCACAAAATTCTATTATAAATTTATTGTCACACCCTTCAAAGCAAGATCTAATCGATAATTGTTAGATTTTTTATATATCAAATATTAATTAAACATTAATAGATAATGTGTAACATTAATTATAAATTTTGTTTTTGAAAGAACAATGATTATAAAATTTAACATTGAGTATATATCATTTGATTGCATCGAAATTAATGTCTTATAAACTTTTAAGTTTCATGTTTATAATAAGTATCACTTGTTTATTCAACATAAGTTTCATGTTTATAAAACAAAAAATTGCATATCTTTTAAATTCAACATAAATTTTTTAACTTTTGTAAATTCTAACGGATTAATTATATAAATGATAAAATAATCTTTAAAGTATCACTCACTCTTCAATTAAGTCCTTACAATATACTCTCTTTGTCCTAAAATACAAGCAAAAATTAGTCAACACAAGTTGATGTATTTAATACAAATTTTGAACCAAATACATAACTTTTGTTGACTTATTTTTGCTTATATTTTGGGACGGATGGAGTATGAATGTAATAAACTTAAGTTGTTATGAATTAGTGTAACGGAACTACGGATTTCATAATTTTGAGACTTATTTTTTTTGTCAAGTAGCATATTAGTTAGAAATTACCCTTAAGTGAATAAGTGAGAAATTCATAATTCAAATCTTAGCTCTTAAAGTGAATAAGTGGTAGATTTATGGTCCAAATCTCAGCTCTTACATATAAATATGATGTTCCTACCTACTGAGTTATTTAATGTAGTATGTATATTAGTGATTAAATTGAAGAGAGAATATGTTTTTCAAATCTGTAGCAAATTGGGTGATTTGCAAAGAGAAATGATATTTGTACAACTATTTTGGTACAACTTTTGTACAACTTTCTCTCCCATACTCACATTATGTTTTTATTCTCTCTCTTCATTTTTCTCTCTCTCTCTATTGTTTTTGACCAATGAGAAGAGAGAACAACAAAGTTGTCTCAAAGATTGTACCAAAATGGTTGTTACAATATCACTTCTCTTATTCGCAAAAAAGGTACGTCGTGATAGTTGGATGTTCAAACTTCATAGCTGTCAGGGTCAAGGTTAAGGAACATGATTTCTAAATCCGAATAAAGTTAAAAAATAAACTGTAACTAATTGAAATAAAAAGGGAAACATTTTAGCATATTTGTTATAAAATTCAAGCAGGATGTTTCCTCTCTTGGGATTTTTTTAAGGTGAAAAGTGAAGCAAAAGCTCAAGGCATGAAAATTTGCATGCTCTTAATATTTCCTTACAAATGCAGGCAGTGGATCTAGGGGGCGTGAACCTATTTTAAGCTCAATTGCAATCTTGATCAAATAACAGTGGATGTGCCAAATGCATGAATGCTACAAATTTGTAACAGCTAAGAATATGATTTATGAATTTCTAGCCTAACCTAAGGCTATGTTTGGTTGAGCGGTTAAAGTAGCCTTGTCAATCTCGTCAGCATGCTGATTCCTAGCTTTCATATGCTTGTCTTGTGAAGTTTCTTGATTCCCCTCGTTAAAATAAAATCAACATCATTTTCAGTTACATTTATGATATTTTAAAATGTCTCACTAACGAGTGTTCTAAAAATTTTTTTTAAGGAATCTATAAAAAAAATTATCTTGAAAATATAAATCAAACACAAATAAAAATTTTAATGTGAAAATTACTACATTCGGATGTTTAAACAATGTCTTAAAGACATTTGTTAACATTTTTCTATTTTAAATTATCTAACCACGAGTGTTTTCCGAACGTCATCGAATATTTTGCTATTGCATTGCTAACATAATATGATTTAAGAAAATGGAAAGTGTCATGTGCCCTTAGACACTTTGCTATTGCATTGCAATCATAATATGATTTAAGAAAATGGAAAGTGTCATGTGCCCTTAGACACTTGGGTTTTGTTTGCGAGTTTGGAGGGAAAGGGAGGGGAAGGCTTGAGAAAAAAGGAATGAGTAAGTGGAAGAAATAGAGGAAAATAGGAGGGGGGGTTAACTTCTCTTCATAACACAACACAAAACCCTCCTCATTTGGGAGAACAAAATTTCTTAATTGCTTGTTATGAATAGTGAAATAGTTACATTCACTGATATCATTGCTAAAACAATGTGGCCATAATGTAAAAGAATAACAAATGTGCTAAGACTAAGTCATATAACTAACAACTACACCCTCAATGTGAGGGAAAACAAAATACGAAACTGATAACAGGAACAAAAGAAAAAGAAAATAACCTAAAACAGACCAAGAAAATGGTATGGCAGGACCCTGAATTTTGTTAATGTACAGAGAGTTTTTGCTTGCTATAACCTTAACACATGAATATCATACTTCACATAATGTACAGGTAGGTTGTGAAGGAATGTGAGCTTATCCTTTGACTCTAAATAGCTCGTTTGATACAGCAGCTGCTAACTCATGTGCGAAACATAGCTCACTCAATGTTTTGGGAGAGATTCCTGCAAAGGAACATTTTCCATTCTGTTATGAATTGGCATCGTGTGCAACAAAACATGCCACTCCCTTGATATTTGATCCAATTCCTTTGATCTTCAAAAATGGTGTGTATGCCTTCTCACCGGATGGGAAGGGGGGAAAATAAAACAATCACAGTATCAGAAATGCATTCAGCGGCAAGGCATGCTCACAAAACCATAGGCAACAGAAACACCAATCAAATTCCAAGAGTAGATCAAGCTGCTGATGAAGATTTTGAATCGTCGGTTCTATTGGCACGGCACATACATTCTGGACATGGAAAGCTGTATATAGAGTCATTTGGTCTTTTGAGCTCAACTCCCTTGGAATCACTGTGTGACCTCATGTTCAGCAGTTGGCGCTTGAAACTTCTCCATCTGGAAAGTAATAATAAATTAAAGGGAGGCTTCATATACTTTCTATTAAGAAAAATATTTTCAGACTTTTAATTGATTCATTTTAGCTATGTAAATTCGAACAAGGAGATAAACACTAGTATGTAATGATACATTACCCTATATTGGGATTATCAAATAGCAATGCTAACTTCCGCTTATCAGGCTTAATTGTCTTAGAGTGTCCACCATACAAGTATCTTCTGTGGCCCAGCAGAAAATGGGGAAAGTTACCACCCTGGGTTGTGACAAACACCTCACTATGAAGACAAACAGTGTAATCTATAGCAGCCATCCTGGAAGAATAATTCTAGAACAAGTAACTCAAGTCAAAAACCATAGAACTAAACCAGTACTGGAGGGGACAAATAACATAACATGGGATTTCAAATTTGTACCCTAAATGTAGAAAGTTCCTCTTCAGAAGCCAAAGTCTCCTTCGTATGCAAATTAGGAAACATTTGTAGTAGTGGAGCCATTGTTTTCTCAGCATTATATATTATTCCAGATGCCAAAAAGATAGATGTGTTCTTCGTAAAACCCATTCCCCTCAGCATCAGGCCAACCTGAAGAAATGAAGGCATTTACTATAATTAAAATAAATATAATTACACAAAACACTCAACATTTGCTGAATAAGGAAACCTTTGAAATTTTAGCTAGACTAACAACTACACACACACAAAAAAAATGCATTGCCTGAATTTTTCTTTCTTTTCTTACAGACTAAAATCGTTAAGGAGATAATAACCTCTAGTGGGGTGAGGGGACACTTCCCATTGATCCTGATTGCTCCAGGACGTATGACTCGGCCAGGCTTTGTAAATTTCCCTTTCCAACCTCTTTCTCTTGCAGCAATCATGTCTTGTTTCTCCTGTTTCCCACCATCAAAAATACAACAGGAGAAAGCAACCATATCCTGTGCATGGAAAACAGTGTATCATCAGTTGCAGTAAAGATTAACATGTAAATTGTAATAATGTCAACATTCACAATATAAACTGATAGACATTCTTATTTGATCAAAACCAACCTCTTCAAAACGAAGATGTACAGAAACATATTTACCACCATTAACGGCACTACGTTCTCTCATTCTTTCAACCAAAGATTCACCTATGGTCAAAATAGGACTTGAAAACCGTAAAGCCTCGTAATTTGCTAAGCACCTGAGGCGCTGGACAACTGGAGGAGCATCAAAGGACAATCTATTCGCAAAAGGAGAAATTCTTATAACCCTGCATGAATAAAATTTAATTAAATTAAATACATAATTAAAACTTCCAGACTAGCCATATTTGATAAGAAAACTCCTATTTATCCGATGGGGTAATAATGATATTTTAATACAAAACAATATGCTATCTGACATGTCCCACATTGGTTATGATTAAGGCTCGACGTGGTACTTAAGTGGTACAGCTCTCCCTCCCAATTGACCACTCTTTTGTGATGTGCTATCGTCACATTACTGAGACACGGCACTAATCCATATAGATAACCAGCGAGAAAGCAAATACAGTTAAGTATAGATATTTGCTAAGGTCGCCGTTGTGTTGCCTACACACTTGGAGCTAAAAACTTATAAAATTAATTTTATTTAGAAATCATAAAATGTCACAAGAGCATTAGGAATTGGTGTTTAGCAGATACAGCAACATGGAAAACACCAGCTCCAAACAGCACATGTATATATGCAAAAGAAAAACCCCGTAGATGAAGCATAAAATAATCCTATGCCATGTATAGATAAATCATTAGGGATAATTTTGACAAAACAATATTTTGACAAAACAATAGTTAAAATATTATTTGAACTTTGAAAAAGAAAAATCAAAAGGAACAAAAAATTCCCAATAAAACGATACTTGAAGGAATGGTAGGAATAACATAGTGCACTCCTTTCTTTCTTTTCCTAACCTTGGACAAGTACCAATCACCCAAACTGTTTAACTATTAACTATTAGAGATCAATGTCAATGATAAAAATATTTCATACAACAAACATCGAACACTCACTTTTCTTCAAGTAACTTTGGGAGTACTACATCTCTATAATACTGAATGGATGACCATGCCTTGATTCTGAAATTGTGAACATTTGTCATGTTGCTGCCAAATCTTTCCATCAGGTACTCAGGAATCTTGTCAACCACCCGAACATCATTTTTCAGGATATCAACAAAATATTCTTCATCATAGATGTCCCTGAATTTGCTGGAAATGTGAAATATTATGGATCAGTTTGGGCTGTTTCAAACTAAATTAACAACACCATCATGGATACCAAGAAACGCATAACAACCAATTAATATTAAAAGCACAAATATAAATAAATACAAAATATTACATCCGAAGATATAGTTCAGACGAACCAACCTAGGATCTTTCCATATGCTATGATAATGGAAGTTTGGAATCACAAGGGTAGCGTTTAGATAGCCAGCCACAGCAACGGCATTGCATACCTATAAGCATTGAGATATTCACAAAATAAATGAGTAAGAATAAATTAAATATGCTTCTAATATTTGAAAACACATAATGTACAGAAAACACTAACCGATGTCCTTTGCTGATTTAAGCCACCATTAGCCTCTACATATATGTATCCATTTGACTCGGGTAGACCTATCAACAATACAACCGTATATAAATTAATAATTAGTGAAACAAAGTGGTGGCAGAAGATGGTGTGATTTCTAAGATACAATAAATAAAATATAAACAGCAACAACCAACAGCATCGATTCATGCATAAGGTATCCCGACAATAATGGACCACTTCATAAATTAAATGGCAATTTAATGCCATCATCTAAAAGATTTTATGTCCCAATATTTTTTTTCCCTTTGGATAGATAAAGGAAATTCAATTTGAGAGAAGATAGAAAAAATACTAGGGTGAGGAAATGATATCCTTTAAAACAGAAAAGACTAGGCACAACAAAAAGCATGTAAAGACTCAAGAATGTAGCAAAGCTGCACAATCTCTATACGTCGGTATGACTCAGCAAGGTCTTGGCACAACTGTGAGCTGAGCACCAAGAGATGCTATACACATAAGCATGAGGGCAAAGGGACATGCCGTAAAATGCAAGTGTTCAGCTCCACCCAAAAGAACCATATGAGTAATGAGTATATAAACTTGGTCAATCTACCCACAAAGCTAGACAAATCAATTGTACCAAAAGCATCGACAAAATTATATATAGAGCAAATTGTTCAAACGTGGATCACAGAAAATAGCAACTTGTTTTAATTTTGCTATGCTACAGTACCATAAAGTTGAAATAGCCGCTATTTAACAATGCTTTGTATCAAATCACGTATCGCAAAACATTAGCGGTTTGTAAAAACTCCGCTATGCTATAGTGCTATAGCATGATTATAGCCGTTACTTGACAACATTGAGAGAGAAGAAAGAAAATGTCATCATTTATGGAATAAATACAAATAACACTATACCTTCTGAAGATCTATTTACACATGGTTTCCATTCACCGCCTCTATATGGACTTCTCCATATTGTAGATATCTGAAAGAAAGTTTAGTATCATGTTATTGAAAGTAGCTAATTTCATTCCATAAAAATAGAAAAGTGTGAAGATATATGAAGTACAATGAAAGATAGCAACAAAAACACTCAAAGTAATAATGAAAACATACACACACGCGCGATTGGAATCTAATATCTCCAGCAATTATTCGATGGTCAAAATTAAGAATATTACGAAAGATTGAAGAAATTATCCTTACAGAAGAAGCTGAAAAATATACATAAACAACTTGAAATTTTTAGATGCCAGCAGTCAAGAAAAACGTAAAAAAATTTAATTGCATGTTTGGAAAAACATAAATCACGGGTAATACATGTGTTTGGTTAACTCTGGAAATTGGAGCTTCTCACCATATTGATAATGACAATACTATACATATATGAAATATCTGCAAGAGATGCCTCTGATTCTTTCAATAACTTTTTCTCCTATGGACACCCAACTTCCTTACCAATCACCTCTTGTCAAGTTTCATACCCTACGAGTCTCAATGTCACACTTATCCCATCCTGTCCAATCAAATGACACGGGCGTACAACAAGGAACTTTGTTGCTATTCGCCTATTACATGAATGTGGCCAAATATTTTTATTCCCACTTCACCAAATAACAAGCTAGAAAACACTTACAAACATTTTTCCGCAAATAAATATCCACACATACCAATATAGTAAGCACCATAAGCAAGTAATTCCAATTCCATCCAACCAACTATTTCCATAATCATTGCGCTTTTCTTATACAGATTGTTGAAATTCGGGGATTGTACTCGAAAATAGAGTAAGCGACAAACTCCTACTTTATTATAACAATAACTAACGTTCAATTACAAACATATGTAGTCTAACTCCTCCAATCAATGAGCAAACTCGCGATTCTTTACATGATAACAACCCTATGATACTAACACACATTATTTATTCAACAGCTTTCTAGTAGCTAAAGTCAACAGCACATACAAAACAAGTGGCAAATCAGAATCAACTTACACTATTAAAAATCTATCTATGATCCCACATTGCACCATCAAATTCAGACCTAATAACCTATTTGACTACAAAAATCTAATACAATTGAAATCAACCTATAAATCCAAAACTTTCAGAAGCTTAATTTGAAAAACCTAAATCAGAATAAGCAAATACAATTAACACTTGATTTCAAACATTCCAAATACTACAAAATCATCAAAATTGAGAAGAAGAAAATACAGATTCGAAAAAAGGAAAAGAAACAAACCGCATCGGTAGAAGAGTTATCCGAATCCATATCCTTTTTGAGATTAGAATAAAGTTGAGGACTACGATAAAGCGAGCCAGGAGCAGGACGGTGTTTAATAATCGGAACAACGTCAAACGACGCCGTTCCCATATAAAGAAGCATACCGGCGATATAAATCAACGGAGCAAACAGAAAAATCCCTTGTCGCCGGAGAAGCACCGAAAGCAGCATCCAACTCAGCCTCTGCGCTAAACTCCTCCCTCCTCCACCGGAGGGTGAAGAAAATTTCCCCGCCTTGGACCGCCCTTGCCGGAGGCGCGGCGACCGGAGCGGAGATTGCGGAGATGACGGCGTCGAATGCCCGCTGCTCGGTAGCCGGTGCATTTCAGATCAACGATTCTACGTCATCAGAACGCACAGACGCAAACGCGAGTTTCTCTTTCTGTGTGTATCAAAACGGCACAGTTTTGAGAAAACGACGAAGATGAAGAAAGGAATATTTGTTTTTTTTTTTAATTATTTTTTGATTATGAATGTAGGTTCGTGAAGAAAGGGATCAAAATGAAATGAATGTTTTGCAAGGTTTGGGAATTTTCTACGTTTCGCTTTCAGGAAAAAGACTCAACAAGACCATGATTTTAGATTTTGACCTTTCGACAAACAATATTAAATTACAGCTACATCACTCATGTCCAGTTGGCTTCTTTCTTAACCAGATTATGTTTTTCTTTCTCTAAAAATATTTTTTTCTTTTTTTCCTTCTACACCAAGATATGTCCAGTTGGAGTATTAATTAACAGATATTTTCTTTTTATTAGTCGAGATATTTTAATCCAATAAAATATAGATAAATTAGTAAAAAATTAGAGCTAAAATAATGTATATGAAAATGAGTTTAATTAGTATGCATCATTGTATTGATGGTAATACCACTTGTTCGTGGCTTTTCAATAGTTGGTTTAATGGATTTTGATTCCAAAAGTTGGAATGGTGATTTAGTGAAATAGGTTTTTAGTGAGAACATAACTACTTCTATTCTAAACATGTTGTTGTTTAATCAAGTGTTTAATGACAAGTTGATTTGCAAAGCTGAGAAAAATGGTTTGTATTCTGTCTGAAGTGCGTACAAGTTGTGTGTTGAGGATTTGGTTGATACGACCCATTTAAGGTGTTCAGGGTTCTGGTCCGGCATCTAGAAGTTAAAAGTTCCTTCCAAAGTGAATAACCTTATTAGGTGAATGTGTAGGGGCTGTTTGCCAACGTGTGCTTGTCTTCATGTCAAAAGAATCCAGTGTCCAACGAACTGTGTTAGTTGTAATTCTAATCATGAAGATCTTGCACATATTATTTTTGAGTGTCCTTTTGCAATGCAAGTGTGGCAAATGGCTGATATTTGGAGTGAGGTCTTTCCTTGTCACTAACTCGACCATAGAAGCTATTTTTTCTTTGTTACAAAATCTATCTCAGGAACATGCTCAGTATTTGGCAGCAATTTGTTGGAGTTTATGGAAGCATTGTAACCTTAAATTTTGGAAGAATGAGAATGAACTTTGCGCCAACGTAATTGATAGAGTTGTAGCCTCATTGAAGACTAGCAGGATTCTAATATCATTCGTAGTGCGAGTGACGATGAGCAAACCACTTCAGCTTTGCACACGAGGCTCCCCGTGTCGTCAAGCTTCTCGTCAATTGCAAGTCGTGATGTGCATTGGTAAAGGCCAGCACCGGGTCATCTCAAGTGTAATATTGATGCTTTTTTTTTTGCAGTCTATGAATCGTGTGGGCATTGGTATATGTGTGCGCGCAACGATGATAACACTTTTGCTCTAGTCAAAACCATGAATTTCTCTCCTTTATGTTATGTTCTTGTTGGTGAAGCTTTATGTTTGTTTAATGTAATCGTGTAGGAATTGGTATATGTCCTCGTGCAACAATGATGAAACTTTTGTTCTAGCCAAAACCATGAATATTTCTCTCCTTTATGTTCGGTTCCTATTGGTGAAGCTTTATGTCTGTTTAATACTATAGAATGGTTAAGTGACATACAGATGGACAATGTCCACTTTGTGGTCGATTCTAAAACAACCAATGACGCTTTTTCTCCAGCATACTTGATGTTTTCGAATTCGGTCGTATCATATCAGGTTATCAAAGACTCTTTCATTCACAGTTCACAAACTCTCAAGTGAAGTTCAACAAGCGACAAATAAATAAATGTGATAGCTCATGCTTTAGCTGGAGAAGTTGTGCTATGAGCTAGTCCCAATATTAATTTTTATATCTCATTGTATTATTGATATCAATCTTTTCTTTAAAAAAAAAAATTATTATTTTACACATGAATGATGTGTTGCATATTGTTTGATGTGTTTAAAACCATATGAATTGTCATATTTATTAATTGAATTTACGTTGAAAAAAAACATTAACTCAAATAAATTCCTAAAAAAAAACATTAACTCATAAAAAATAAATAAATAATAGTGAAAAAGGAAGGGAAAAAAAAACCTAATAGAGGAAATAATAGGGTCCCTGATTCATTTCTCTAAAAATCCGTTATTTTAAGGGATTTGACTATAAGTTAGAGCATGAACACTCATGTCGTTGGCAAAAAAATTTCCGTTTTTTTTTGAGCAAATCTTGTTTTTCTATTTCTAAAAATATCTTGTTTTCCTTCCACTCCAAGTTAGGTAGTATTAACAGATATTTTTGTTTTTGGTACACGGTCGAGATTAATTTAGTAATAATATCTTAGTTGATTTGGGAAAAAAGATATATTCTGATTTTTTTTTTTAAGGAGTATTCTGATATTTTTATCGTGGTGGTTCAATTTTGTTTTTTTATGGTAGATGTGGGGGTTCAAATGTTCGATAGATTAACAGCAATAATAATAATAATAATAATAATAATAATAATAATAATAATAATAGTAATAATAATAATAATAAAAAATTATTTATATACTTGATTTGATTTTTTTTTGAAGGAATACTTGATTTGATTTATTAAATGGTTGTTTTAATTTTGTATAATATATCTTACTTTAAACTCTTAACAAAAACCATTCATCTGTTACAACAAAAAACAATTCATCACAAAAATTAATAGAAAAAAAAGTACAGGAATACCATGATTAACATTATGTCAATGTTGTAACGAGTGGTTAATATTTGCTTGTTATATGAAATAATATTATGTAAGGTGACAAAAAATAATTAGCTTTCAAAAAAAGGAAAGAAAAAAATTCGATTGTTATTCCAATAAAATAGAGTAAAATAGTTAAATAAAGTATAAATAGAGTAAAAAAAATGTTACATAAAAAAGACAAGTAAGTTCCTTAAAAAAATAGACAAGTGAATAAAAAAAATATTTCTATTTTCTTTTTTGAGTTCAAATGGGCCAAAGATCACGTCGTTCACCTCCAGACGATATTCCTAGTAAATGAGAAAAATATTCCTATAAGAATGTGTATGCTTAGATATTTTAACACTTACTTGATTACTTGCTTGACTTTAAAGAAATTCAATGGAGTTTGAATTGTTGGGGTGGAGAAGGAAAATGTAGGTTCGTATTTGGTTGGTTTTGAAACTAACGATTCTATGTTCGTGTATGTTTCTGGATATACATTGGAATGAAAATTAACTATTGTTTGTGAGCAAATTGCGACTATTAACCGCTCATGAGCGAATAGTAGTTAACTGACTTAGTTAATTGACTTTGGGATCATTTTAGTCTGTCTGAGGTGTCTGTGAGCAAACACTAGGTTCTAGGGTGGAATTTTCAGGTTTTTTTTATTGATTTTGAATTGGGCTAAACCCTTCTTATATGGGCTTTATTGGAAAGGCCTGATTCAGCCCATAGCAAACGACTTGTATTTTTGGGCTGATACTTTCGTTTCCTGCTTTACTTCGGGTTACAACTTTCCGCACCCATCATTGTTTCTATTACAGTACTCCTTTTCCTATTAAATTATATTATTAATGACGAGTATAGATAGAAATTTAAAATATACAGTTGTAAATATATTGAATATATGGCAGGGTAGGAGCTAAGTTTTATGAATTTATACCGACGTGATTAAAAATCATGGCGTTCAATTATTGTTTTCATTTTTACAATGAATATTCCTGCTTCTCTTTTGAAAAGAAATAATGAATATTCCTTGTGTTGTCTTGATTGATTGATTTGTATGATTTTTTTAACGGAAGATGATGAAGTATCATTTGATATTATCATCGATATTTTATAAAGTAGAATCGTCGGCTGTAGAAAAAATGTTATGGTGATATAGTATCAATAAAAAGGAAGTTATGCTGTACCACTTTTTGTTGTACTAATTCTAAAAGAACTTTATAAGTTGCAAAATAGAAGTTTGCTTCATCCGAATTATTTTTAAGGGTTTATGATTCTTTTTTTGTTACAAAAGAGAAAAGAAAAGAAAAAACAAAAGGAGAAAATCAAAATCTTATAAAAACACTTCAACAATGTCAGTTAACAAAGGAGAGGAGAGACACGACAACGGCTCATCAACCATAATCAACGTATTCAGACAATTGATTCTCAATTTCGCTAGAATATTTATACAACCACTGCTCTCACGAAGATTGTGATGGAGAGAAAAGGATTTCCATTGAAAAGGGTTGGAATAAAACTTTGTATAGAGATGAGAATAAGTTCACATGCAACTATTCATTAATATTCCTATTATAATGGTTCTCGGTAAAATGTAAATAATAACCAAACATCTTTTTTTTTAAATGTCTAGGAATATATTAGCAAAAAAAAACGTCTAGGAATAAAACTCTCCTCTTACAAACAATGGATATGTCCAAGTGGTAAGAGACTTGTACTCCTTAAGCATGTAGTCAGATGTTCGAATCATGGCTCTCGCGTATGGAAAAGATCTGATTGGATAGGGAGAACCGATCTTACTTGTCCAACAGATTTCTCGGTAGAGATTAGTCATCGCTAAACGACGGTGAAAACTTCGTGTTATTATCACGATAACCCAAATAAAAAAAAAACTCTCCTTTTATATTTTCAAAGGAAAGCTATACCTAGGCCCTAGCAACAAATTTAGAAAACTTAAACAAACAACTTAAATGAATTTCAATTGCCATAGCTAGTCCTTCAACCATTTAATCTTGACTCAGCCTCTCAACTCTAGATTACCAAATTGTGGTCGAATCGGTCAAGATTGACCTAACCCAACCCAGCTTAACTTTAGCTCGAACCACACAAGAACCATAGGAAAGGGACACCCTACTATATGAAGATTCACTTTAATGTTGACTACATATTATCCCAACACGCAACAGTTTTATTATGTTTTTGGCTATAGCCAAAATAAACCACACATGTCTTTGGAAATCACAATTCACACAGGAAGCCAACCATTGGTTGGAGTTTAGTTAGGCATGAATGATATGCTTGAAATCTCTACTAGTTACATATGCATTGTTATGTAGTACAAGGAAGAATCTTCAAAACTATTTTAGCAGCTAACCTTTAGTGGCATGCATGTTTGACATTCTGAGGACCACAATTTCCACCATTTACAAAATACATTTGGCACCACAACGTACAACTTTTTTAAGTTTATATTTGAGGTTCAAAATCACACTGAAAGAAAAAAAGCACTTCGTTCAACATCTCGTGTTATTATCTTCTTATGAGTGGAATGACTTTACACTAAATGTGGTTTTGGTTCTTAGACTAGTTGCCTTCTTTGTTGTTCTCTTTTTGACAAGTGATTCCTCTAGATTCTGGAGATAATTGATTTTCATGGAGGAAATGACATTTTTGTTTTTACGTGATAACATTTGCATTACCCAAATGAAGAGCTTAAATCATTATTGCATGAAGGACTTGGACGTTGGAATTTAGGGAAGGGTGCACATTGGAACTAAAATTGAAATTTCTTGTCGAAAAAAAAATTAAGATGTTGAGTACATAATTTTTAATATACTATTTTTATATTTTGATAATTAACAAGTAATCTTAAAAGGGTGTCGCACATATTAGCATTTGTCTTTAAGAAATTATCAAAATTAAAGTATTTGACACTTTAGTGACAAACTTGAGTGATTTTGAGTCGGTTATGAAACTAATCTTTGCTCGAGTGATTATGTGACAATTTAAAACTCTTCATCCCTTCTCCAAGTGTGTTTTGTGGAAATTAAACTGAGCTTAATACCACTTAACCACCTATCTATAACTGAGCTTAGTGCCACTTAACCACCCGACATACACTCATTAGAGGATTTAATTAACCGATTGATGTACAAAGACATTCACATGTAAACACATTCTCATTTGACATAATAAAACAAAAAATATCACGAGCTTTTGATTGGGCCAATTTATAGTGTACCATAATGGCTTCATTTCACCCTTGACAAAGAAAGTTTCCAACCAATTATTGCAATCTAAGAGTTGTATGACTCTTGTAGATTCCGCAATATATTTAAGGACATAAGAGTTTACTTGTAGGTCATATGAATATACCAGAATCTCTAACTGGTCTACTTGTAATCATTATTATTGATATTTCAAAATATATGTGATTATAGTCTTGTAGATTTATTTTAGCGTGTGTTTGAAAAATAAATTTTCAACCTTCATAATTCATGGGGGACTCCTTCAAAAAAAATAAAAAAATTCATGGGGGACAAAAGCTAACTAATGTAGACTTTGATTGACGTGTGTTAAAGCATCATGCCATCGGGTTTTTTAGTTAGGCAGACTCAACATAAGATGACTCAAATTTCTTGTTTTAAACCTAAAAAAAAAACACACTTTTTCATAGAAATGTAGGACTCTAAACAATTGAATTTTATTCCATTCCATTTTATATATAAGGGAATGTTAGATGAATAAAAGTTGATGTATTTGATTTAAATTAACTTACAGAACTTTTAAATCCCTTAAAAAATTAAAAGTGTAAATTTTATAAAAATTTGAAATGTCGCAATCAAATTATAGTAGTAACTTTTAAGAACTATTTTAATTTAACATTTGAAGTTATGTATTTAATTATTTATTTATCAATCAGATGCCAACTAAGTCTACGTTTTTATCAAGAACCAATTTAAACATTTGCTTAAAGTATTAAATAATTAATAGTTCACAATAGAATGAGTGAAAATAGTCTATAATAATTTTACATCAGGAAAGTACTACATATAGTAAAAGAAACACAGAAGTTAAAGACATGTGAGAGGAGGAACAAATGGAAGAGTGTAGCTTGTTATTTTCAAATATTTTCTAGCAGGAGGGTGTTGAAGACAAATGGGATTGGAGTCTTGATTTTGACAAAGAGTACTCTGTTCGAGTGGTCTATCATTCACTCTATTTTATGATGAAATCTGTGAGATTGGAATACTACGTATTGACCTATAAGTTATTACCAAACCGGCTTCTTAGTAAAGATAATTTGATACATAGTGGAATGATTCCACAAACATCGGGTTACACTACAAGAATTCCTCAATTTACTAACCAATTCAAAATTGCATTACTAGGAGATTTAGACCCTCAGTAATTACTGGCGGAACAATCCTTCAATAACATAAAAAACCCCCAATAATGTTACTGACGGATAAATCCGTCAATAATATCATTGATGAACCTGCCAATATTTACTGGCGGAAAGTTTCCGCCAATAATGAGAAAGCACATGCCTTGCATTAGTGACGGATATAAATCTGTTAGTAATGTTATGACTGAATAAATAATCCACCAGTAAATCAAAATATCCGCCAGTAATATTGTACTTTAAAAATCCTTCGGTAATGCATCAAATCCCACGATAATTAAAGCGAAAAATCCGTCACAAGTCCTCCCTTTTCTGTCAGTAATGATGGACAACAATACATAAGCGGATTTCTCTTAGTGTGCGAGTGATTGTGATCAAATTGAAAGTGCAAATCATATGTCTGTGGGTTGTGCATTTTATGGTAGCATTTGGGTGCATATCTGAAGGTGGCTTATTATACAAGCGGCTGACAGGTTACCGATTTGTGATCATTTCCACCATTTTACATATTTAACTATCTAAAATAAGAGTTTCACGCTATCCACCAGTTATTGTAACTTGTAATGATTGATCTAAATGCGAGAAGATACAACTAATCATATCCTTCTAAATAGTCCAAATAGTTGACAACTAGTGTTTTACCATGACTTCTAGCTAGTTCTTTTGATTAAGTTAGTTGTCATTTTTGGCCCTTGTTGGTTGTATGTAACTCTTGTAACTCTTTTAGACTATGTTTGGATTGATGGAATGTAATGGAATGGAGTGGTATGGAGTGGTATGAGGTTATATTCCATTGTTTGGATTTCTAAAAATTGGATGGAATGGTATGGAACATGATGGAATCCATTCCATCCCATACCACCATCTTTCTCTATTTTTCATTCCCCCCAATTTGGGAGGTATGCAATGGAATGGAACCACTTAATTCTATTATTACTCTTTTATCCCTATTTATTATTTCATCACTGTAGTGATTCTCATGCTTCTGCTCTGGTGTTACGTTGTGCACATATTTCTTCTTCTTCAGTTTTTATGTTTGTTGTCTTGCAATCTCGTTGATTGTATCATTTCAACCAATTTTGTTAAATTTGATTTTCCTTTTTTTTTTGAAAGATCGATTTTTTTTTCTTTAAACCTACAAGGCTTTCCTTTGCTTTCCGTCATGTCTTTTTAATCTTAAATTGATTATTTTCATAAAAATAACATGTTTTAATATTATATAATAGTCTTTTTATAAGGGTGAAATTGGAATAAAAAAAGTTATAACTCATTCCATTCCATCAATTTTCCAAACAATGGAAAGAGAAATATGTTCTGCTCCGTCGTAATATACCCAAACAGAGGAATAGACTCTCTGTTCCATTCCATTCCGCTCCACTTCATTCCATTATGTTCCATTCCGCTCCATTCCGTTATGTTCCATCAATCCAAACAGAGCCTTAAGTCCTAGCCTAACATTTATAATAATAATTTGAATCAAAACTAAAATTTAATTTAAAAAAAACCATTCATAATTTACATGCATTAACATAATAATCGTTGAGGGATCAACAACACACCTGTCATATTAAAGAGACTAAAAATAAAAAAAAATTACTGCATTAAAAAAATATTGTTTCTTTATTATCTAGTAATGTCCATCAATTATCGAAACAAATATCTTTTTTACTGTTATTTGAACATCAAAATATAGATGATATATGTGATCAATATTTCTCTCTTAGCATTCACTTAGACAATTTACATTATTCACTCCAAAAATACACATAAAAAGTTCACTGCAAAACTAAAATCATGACTTCAAAATATAATCTCTATAAGATTATTGTCATGGACTTTCTAGTAAGCTTTTACATGAACTACGAGTAAGGTATAAGTAGTATCCTAGCAATCAATAGCACATCAAGCAGTGGACGTGCCGGAGTGGTTATCGGGCATGACTAGAAATCATGTGGGCTTTGCCCGCGCAGGTTCGAATCCTGCCGTCCACGTTTTCATTTTTTTTTTCAAACATCGTACATTAAGTTATTAACCCTCGCTCTTTCTTTCTGGTAGCATTATATTCTTTTTTATCCTGTTGTAAGTCCACTCGATTTCTAAACAATAATTATACAATATATAAAACATTTTTTTTTCATTGATTATATTTCAAGTAACATAAAATTAAAAAAATTAAACATATGGCAAGTCAAATTATGGTGTAGTAACCTGGTTTTGGTCTTGGTGTGACATATAATTACTGTTCCTAATGGGGAGTTCAATTATAACAATCGCATTTACTCTAACTCCATTCAATTGAACACTTCCCTTCTAATTGGAATTGCTCACATGAAAAATGAATGACAACATGGAGTACATTATCTGAATTAACTCCACCTTATTTTTAATGTTGTTACATCCAATTAAAAAGTGGATCACTATAGTGCTACTCTTTTGGTTGATTAAGGTCCCTTCAAAACTTATGATCCTTCACCTCATGTTCCATAATTCTTTTTTTGAGATTCTTCCTTCATAGGTCAATAGCAAAGACAATTATTGGTTGTATTAGTACTGTAAAGTGGCTTTATAATTTCAGACCCATAACTCTTTTTATCTTACTCAGAAACTCATAGTACATTTTTTTTGATCGAGAAAAAACTCGTAGTACGTTAATAACGCCAGAAACAAATAAAGTTGATGTATATATACAACCAGAAAAAGGCTTATAAGTGGGCTCTATATTTCAGCAGATTCCTTTCCCATTACTTTATATAAAATAAATGTGATGTGAATCTCATTCTTAGCTGAATATAATGCTGCCACAACTTTCTTTCATTGATTACTTTTTCCCCTCTTTCTCTGAATGCTCAAACATCTTGATTGACATTGCCAAAATAATCATTGGTATGTTGTCTTTTACTGTAGCCAAGGATTATCTTTCACATTTCACCATTTTATTATTATGTGTAAGCCTAATTCTGGTCAACTATATGTGTATATGAAGTTTTGAACATACAAATTAATGTTATGTCATACCCTGCACTTAAGAAAAATCCAATTACTAACACATGTCATGCTTTGAACCTTTTTTTTTTTTTAGCTTTGTTAAACAAATAGTAATTAAATTAACTTTTATGATTACTATTACCATAACTCTTCTCCTACGAAATGGTGAGGGTTAACACGTACAATAATAAAAGAGAAAGACATACATTGACTTTATTGTTCAAATCGGATTATTTCATTTCTCTTATTTGTACTTCTTTTAAAACATATTTGTACTCTCAGATATACTTGTGTGTATGTATGTAATGGATAATGCAGTGAGAATCAAATATAGAACTAATCGGTGCATAGTTTTGTTTTAGGAAATTATTCAATGCATAGTTATCTTCAAGTAATGTAAGCCACAACATTTTCGAGAGGTTCGGTTAAAGAAGTAATGGACGGCTATGAGAAAGCATCATATCAGATCATATACTTCACAATTGTTTTAACTTTTTATCTCCTTCAAAAAAATCCCACTTGTCATTATTCACCACAATAACTGATCTACATGTAAATAAATTTTGTCTTAAAAATTGATATTGATTATATTTTTTAATTTGTATTAAGATGTGGAAGTCGCTCTTGTGGTTCAGGAGTTTGAGATCGTTGAGTTCAATGATGGATCCAGAAATTTTAAATAGCAGGAACATGATATATAAAAATTTGTAGCATTATATTGGAAACATTGAATGTTTTTTTTCTTCATTTCAATATCAATAAAAACACCCCCCACTCTCTATATATAAGTAACTAAATAATCATCTAATTAGTCATCTTCCATTTGATTTTGCATCCGATTTTTTTTATAATATTCATATTATCAAGAAATGATTTGAGATAGGTTTGGACCAAGAGAGAAAGAATTTGTGATACGTGTGGGCCATGTGGTCAAAATTATAACTAGTGGTACATTAATACTACTAAAAATAAAAAATTCCAAAAACTTTGTGTCGGCACAAGCCCACACAATCTTCAACATACATCTGTCCCTGATTGAGTTTGGATCAAATATATGATGTGAGAGACTCACACATGAGAGAGATTGTTGGATTAGTGTTATTGTTTATACCAAAATTGACATGTAAATGAGAAAAATATTGGATGTATAATAAGAGAGAATCTAGAGAGGATTCATATACTTAATGCTTTAAGGTTTTTGATGAATATATTGTTTCTAAATCTATTAAGGTCTTGAACCAATCATTGGTATGTTATTACTCTCGGCTTTTTCTCGAACTCTCCAACAAATTCTCATATTGGATGGAAAACTTAGTTACTTGTATAAAAAGCTACTACTAATTATTGCTTTATGATTTTGGGTTAAGAAGTCCAATTCTACCGGTGAAATCTAATGTGATCATACCTCAAACTTAAGACCCACCATTAAATTACTTAGTTTGTGAAAACTTAGCAAAGCTACTACTAAACAGAGAAAAAGTTACTACTAATTTTTTTTATACATCAGAAAAAAAAAGTATTCTTTATAAGCAAATATAATATATTAAACATGAAAATAAGAGATACCCAAATACAGATTACAGAGTGTGGTATATAGTATTCACCTTCACGTGAGAGTATGTACTAACAGAGTAACTCATTAAAACTCACCTCGTTAGTTTAGAATCTTTGTGTGAGACAGTGGTCTGCAATAACGTTACAAAAACATGAAACCAGGCGAAACAATGTAATCAATTGATGAAATATTTGTTGAAAATTGCTAGTTATCGCGAGATATAACCTCACGAAAATTTACGAGCCTCTATTTGTTTGTAAAATATCTTCCATAAACTATACCATGACTAGGGGTTGGCAAAAATAACCAAAACCCAATTCGAACCGGTTAACCGAACCGAACCATATCAAAATTAACTGAACCATTTAACCAATTCTCGAACCAAACCATTATTTTGATAACAATTCACTAACCGAACTGAACCGTTAGTAACCACAATTATCCGAACCGAACCAAACCGAACCATTGACCATATCTATTTTAAAAACAACTTATTTTAAAAAACAGCTTATTCAAAATAACTTATTTTAAAACAACTTACTTTATGCAAAACAACTTATTTTAAAAAACAGCTTATTCAAAATATCCTGTTTTATGAAAACAACTTATTTTATAAAAAAAAAAGCTTATTGCTGAAATACAAAATGTGTTGAATAACTAGTACTGTATAAGCTAAAAAAACTTGTTTTAGTATATACTACATCCATTTTCAGTTAGTGTGATCCGTTTGATTTTAAAACTAAATACAAAATGTGTGTGTTCGAAAAGTGTATTATATAGGCATATAGTATTTGAAGAAAATA
>Ga0315914_1000184_pt1 | contig 63611 bp, 36 predicted proteins | sample MpolenodulesMG_FD_203920 | JGI IMG/M metagenome (GOLD analysis project Ga0315914, IMG submission 203920) | Medicago polymorpha root nodule microbial communities from Los Angeles, California, United States - elongated nodules | ecosystem: Host-associated > Plants > Roots > Nodule | place: USA...
TTCTCATGTTTGATGAACAAGAAGACGGTGGTCTCTTACCAATGAAGATGATCATGGATAAACAATTAAATAAAAATTATGGCTATTTGTATATAGAAGACATTAGATCTGCATGTAATTGAAGCAAATAAAAAAAATTAACGATAAAAATCATGGCTATTCATGAATAAATTATAAGATTTCCAATGATTGTGTTTTTATCAATTGCCAATAAAAATTAAACTGAATCTTTAAATCTATAATGTTAAAGGTTGTGATATTAGTTTGAATTGTGTTTTTTTTATCAACTGTCAAGCTTCAATAGTTGTTACAAGGTTTAACAATTTTTTATTTATTTGGGTTTTCTTTTTCCATTGTTACAAGGTTTGAAGGTTCTTTGATTTGGGTTTCTCCTTCCAATAGAAAAAGAAAGAAGGCATTAAGGAGGCAAGAGAAAGATGAAGGTTTAGCTCAAAGAAAAAAAAGAAAAAAAAAGGAGAGGAGGGATTAGGTGGAGAAGGGCATATGTGTTACTCTCTTTGTTTCAATAAAATTTGAACCCTTAGATCATTTTTAAAAATCTAATGATATATTATAGATGGTACACCGGTGAGGGATTTAACTGCTCCCTCACCTTAGAATCCACCATAAAATAGACACATTAACTACGCAACTAATTTTTCTTAATAAGAATGAATTATGTGCTTGTATTTAGGGGGGAGAGAGTGCATAATTTTTCTACAAAATGAATTTATAATTAGAGAAGTGGAAATTTATGAGTTTTATATATAAACTTATGTATACATCAATTGAACAACTGTTGGTTTTGTATAATTATTTTTAAAATATTTATTTAACTTTTGTGTTTTGAAAAAGACAAAATTTATATTAAAAGAAGAAGAGATTCAAATAAGCAGTTTAAAAATGACTCAAATAATGTCACAAGAAACAACTACATGAGTGCCAAAAACTGAACAACGTCCTAAAGTGGAAAACCCAATAAAAGTAGACAAATTGCTCGACCACGAATAAAAATCCAAAGAGTGTGAGGGCTATGAGCCTTCAGCCACAACCAAGAATGAAGTTTAATCCTTTCAATCAACTGGAGGAGAGAAAGCTCTTTAAATATTATTAAAAAGAATTAAACTTTTTTTGTGAAAACTATACCTGGAGTTTTATAACTTAAGTAAAGAGAGAGAAAATATTTAAAAATATATATAGTGCTTCAAACACTTCTCTTAACTAATATTTTCATTTAAGAAACACTTCATTGAGTATCTTAAAAATATTTAGGAATATATAAAATCATTAACTATATTCACATAATCACATTACACTTGATGTGAAAACTCTATAGTGAGAGTTTAGCCGTATAAATTTAAGGTCAAAGACGGTTATGAAGTGATCTTTAGTGTCATTTGATTGATAAAAAATAATTTTTTCACATAGATTTGGGTTTTTTCAGATTTTTTTATGTGATTTTTAGTCTAAATGTGGTGTTGTTTCATTCATTGTTTTGATGTGGTTGTTTTCATCTTGTTATGGTATTCGTTTAGTTTATGTTGATTTATAGTTTCAAATCATTATAGTTGCTTTTTCCAGCATACCACAAAATATTTTCAAGGAATACGCCTGATCAAAAACATTTTATAAAATAAAAAGAAATTATGAAAAAAAGAGAGAAGAATTAACATTGCTAACAAGACATTCCTTAAAAAAAATAAAAATTGCTAACCAGACATAAAATTTTGTGTGAAATGCTAAATATAAAATGTGCATATAAGAATGAATTCATTATTTTAATTTCTCTAATTCCAAGAAGGAATCTCCGACTTATCTTCACCCCATTCAACAAGACCTAAACACTCTCTAGGTTTGGGATCGATCATTGTTGCTTCCTCACCTTTGTGATTGTCCCCTACAAATTTAACTCTCAAATCAATGCATTTTGGGTACGTAATAAAAGGTGCAACCCACCCATCACTAGATTCAACCTCCCCCACAACCTTCAAATGCAAACTAAACCTCGTAACACCTTGTTGCATGTCTTGTGCAATAGATTGAATCACACTATCATCCACAAGTGGTTGATCCTTTTCCCAGCCCGTTGTATTCAATTTCAAATGCACCCTCCTCGTATCTTCCCCTTCCAAAGGGAAAACTTGGCTTTGTAAAGCAAATTGAGGCATTATAGGAGTTTCCAAAGCCAATGTTTCATTTTCCTTGTAACATACGGCAGCATCGAGTCTTATGATGTTTATGTTGGATGCGTTCATAATGTTGGATATAGATAATGTCATTTCCCAAATGGACGATAATTCACCATCGGCTATTTTGATTTGAGGAACGTGAAGCGCGTCGAGGAAGAATCTTGGTGGGATTGGAATTGAACTTGGTTTGTTGTATTTTGTTTCACGTAGGGAAAGTCCTACGAGCAATGTTCCAACCAACGCCAAACGTAGCATTATTACTAAGGAATCCCAATCAAAACGTTCTTCAATCGGCTCTATAACCATGCGACGATTATAAATATTATTGACATGAATGTGCCCATGATCATTGTTATTAATATGCGATTGATCTTGATCTTGTTGGGGGATAGGTGAGAATTCGGTTCTGGATTCAACTTGAGGAGATGAAAAAGACATGCTTAGAAGAAGAAGGAAAAAAAAATAGGGAAATTAATTAATGGATGATAAACTTGGTTGCCTTGGATAAATTTTAAGATGTTGCAATTAAATATCAATGTTTGTAGTCAGTTAAGTAACAAATGTTGACGATGCTACAACTAAATGTATTACCAGAAGGGGTTAATTTTGGGAGCGAATTGTTGGAATTATATTATACATGTATTCATCACAGTGAGCAATGATTCTGTAACTGTTTTTTGTTTGCTTGTGTTGTAATTTATTTTAGTTAGGTGTATATCAACATATCTTATCATTCTTTTAGGTTTAGAAACTGTTCTGAAAACGCATTAGTAGTTGGATAGGTGGCTTAAATTTGTGTGTTTGTTTAATAACTAATCTGTTGCCCTTTTTTTTACATAAATTTGTGAATAATCTAGGTGTCTCAAAGTTTCTGTTTCAATTTATTTGTTTTCCTTAAATAGTAATCTACCTGTATGTTCTATACCATTCAACTCATTGAGTTCATGTCTACACAAAATGATAACAAATTGCTTTAGATAAGCTAACAGGCTTTCTTTTTATAAGTACTAAAACCTTTCAGGACAAGATTAATAAGTATTTGTTTGTTTCAAATAAAAAAAATATATATATAAATTAGATATTCAATAATTTAGACATTAATTTTTACATTTTTGGATAAGTTTATACTCCCTCCGTCCTTATATCTAAGCACACATTTGACTTTATTTTTGTCCCTAAATGTAAACCCCATTTCAAATTACTAGATGCATTTATTATTATTTTTCTAAACATACCCCTAATTAATACTACTAACTTATCTTGAAATATGAAAAGTCAAATTTTTACACACATACAAGCAAAGGACAATTTGGTAATATTAACACATAAAACAGACACATTAATTACACCGACAACTTTTCTTAAGAAATGTGAAAAAGGCAATGGGTGTCTTCATTAAGAGACGGATGGAGTATTTGTTTACCGCAATAAAAGTCTTTTAAAAAAAATAGTTATAAAAATATTTTTTAAAGAACCTGCTCAAAAGCTTATCATTTTAAAACAATTTTTTCCTTTAAATTATCATTATAATTAAATAAATAAAAAACTTGTGACAAACAAATGAAAATTATTTTTTGAGAGGAACAAATGAAAAATTATTGAAAGTGGTTATGAAAAGGACTTTAAATTAATCTCGAATAGACCTTGGTGCTACTATAGATATGACAACTATGCGGAGATGAATGCAGGTTGACCTTCACCTCCCCCCGATCGTATAAAAAGAAAATTAAAGTTCATTTAACAAAAATATCATATTTGAGCGAGCAATGCTAATTCTCCCAATAATTTTGTCCCCAATAGCTAGCGAACATCAAAATTCTTCCTGACCACAAATCAAGGGAGGTGGTGGGCCATAATTTAGGCAAAATATTGAGTACATGTTATTTCGTGAATCTCTCGAGACAACAATTGTCATGATACATAGCAATATCATATGAGCATCTTCAATTTAGATGTATAAATGTGTTTCAGCATCCTTATTGGTTGGGTTAACTTTTAAGATGAGATTTTAAGTTCATTTAAAAAAATTATCATATTTATTATAATGATATAAATTTTGAAGTAATATAAACTCAACATAATTTGCTTTATTCTGAATCACATATTCACACATACTCAAAGCAAGTCTTTTTCGTTAAAATAAAGAGCTATTTGGGTGAACATTTGGTTTATTTTTTACATCTTCAATTTTTTGTAAGCGAACAATTTTTTTGTAAAAAGGTAAAGAGGGGGTTTTATTTTTGTGATCAAATGTCTACTTTAATTAATCAAAGGGAGAAAGTTCAAAACTCAATAACATTTTTCATAAAAACATCTATTGTAAATTATAAGTTTATGACACACATCTTGTAGAAAATTAAGTTGGACACACACTTTTTTTTTTTTAAATATACAGCGTAATTTTCATTTTAACTATATACATTGTTTGAAATGTGTTCCATTAATGTATAGTTTATGTCACACATTTAAAAGAAAAATATGTACAGCATAAACGACAATTTTTTACCACGCATGTACCGTAAACTACAAATTCACAATGCTCATTTATTATTTAAAAAAAGGTACAAATTTCTTACTATAAAAATGTAGTTTATGGATTTGTCAACAAAGCAAAATATATAATGTAGTGTATGGTATGTTGTGGAACGTGAGAGTGTTGCAAAGAAGAACAAAAATGAGAGAGATTTCTTTTTAAAGACGGTAAATAAAAGGGTATACTAAGAAGGTGTGAAGCATATTTACCGGGTAATTCAAGCCTATATTATTTGAAACTACTGAAAGAAAAAAAAATTATGACATGAATAAAACCTCACAAAATCACATCAAATAAGAAGACTAATAATGGCATGAAGTAAAAATAGAATAGAAGAAATCACCAAGAAGTAACCAATAGCAAGGCATAATTAGTATTATTCCATTGTCTTTCAATATTTATTTGATAATTGTTAAAACATTATTTGAGCTTATAGATTATTCTCACTTTCATTGCCTTGAAATGGAGCCCTTAGAAATTGTTGGCTTAGTAAGTCCACTCCATGGGTAAATTTATTCCAGCTGGCAGTGAAGGATCATAGCATTCCTCCTCCTTCTTCACCTTCACTGAGTCAGCATTCTTCCCTTTTGAGCCCTTTTTCTTTTTTCTTTTCTGAGCCTTCGTTAAGCCTTCATGGACAACATTCTTCCCCTTGGAGCCATTTTTGTTGTTGTCTTTGTTACTTTGATTCTGATAGCTTCCTCCTTGTTCAGTCATCGTTTCTGTCACCAGAAGAAAAAAATTACTATCGATACTCTCAAAATTTGATAATTGTATTTGATTTTAAAATTGTTCCTTGAGACTGAACAAATTAGGGCCAAGGGATCAAACAAAAATTGAAATTCGTTTCCATAATTAAATCATAAGACAACATTTTCCTAGTACAAATTGTCTAAAATCTTAAAATAACATTTTGTTCATCAAATATCTCACAAAATAAAAAATCGTTCAATATCTTAAGGGTGTGTTTGGATGGAGGGTTTAGGAGGGGAAGAGAGGGGAGAGTTTACTTTTCATTTTTAAATTACGGACACTGCGAAATATTTTTTAAAAAGTTAACATATTAACATGATGATCGATCATATAATACTTCAATCACACTTAGTTTATTTTAGAAAAACATGTTATATAGTCCGTAATTTAAAAAACAAAAGTAAACCCTCCCCTCCCTTCTCCTCCTAAACCCTCAATTCAAACCCACCCTAAAATTTAATTATTAAAATGATGGAACTCTATTTTTTTTGTATATCATATAAAACTATTATTAAAAAAGTGAGGTTCGGGGCCTCCTCTGGTCATGCACCATCAGGTGTTGTGGTTCGGTTTTGATCAATTTTAAAGTAAAAAAGTAGTGAGACTTGCTAGTGTTTCATCTGATAAGAGAGTAAGTGTTAGAAATATAGTGTTCTTAGTATTTCTCTAAAAATAAATATCTAAGTCGAGGCTCGGTAAAATGGGGTCAGTCAACCTCTTTTTTTTTTTAGGAAATCAGTCAACCTCACTTGCTCATTATGTTTTTAACCAATACTTAAATATTTATGCAATGTGATCCCTCTTATATGATATTATTTTTCTCACACAGTTTATTCATAACACTACAATAAATTATAAAATGAAAAAAAATATTAATGAGTGTCCTAAGAGTACCGATTAAGAAATCAAAAGTAATTTTGTATAAAAAAATTGTAATTATATATTACATTGATAAAAACAACAACTTGTAATTTCGAGATAACTTATTTTTTATGAAATTTTTAATCAATACTCTTAGGACATTCGTTAGCAACGTTCTAAAACCACTAATTATATTAGTAGAAAAAGGACATGGGATTGAAAATAGTGGTTGCAATAATAATTAATTAATGTTTCATTTTTTAAATATTCTAGAAATGGAAAAATATTTCAAAACAGTGTCAATATTTGAGAGCAATTATTATCATAACTTATTAAATCTAAGTCAAAAATGTATAACTTATTTAAAAAAATAAAAAATAAAAAGTCAAAATGTATAACTGACCTTTGATGTTGGTTCTGTTGTATTCCAGTAGTTCACGAGGAGCATGGAACACACCTGTTCCGCGGCTGCCTAAGCCAAGCCGACTTAATTGAGCCTTGAACTGCACCACCATCAGTAGGTCCATACCCATCCTACCTCCATTGTGCACAACCCTATTCATACCCATCTACAATCCAACAACATATATATACCCATGTATCAATAAGAAAAAATATTGTCCTACAAACATAGGTAAAGTTTACCAAAAAAATATGTAAAATTGTATTTTTGGACGGGATAAAAATTGTATTTTCATTTGAAAGTACACATAAAAAATATATAAAAGAATTTAATTAATATATTTTATCAATGTAAGATAACATACTATTAATTAAACAGCACAAACAACACAATTCACCTGAGGTTGTGCCGTTGGTCTGGCACACTGATATTCATAAGGTCCAACTTCAAAGGGGGCATAAGGCCTCTGATACCCAGCTACAGAAGTTGGAAATTGATTTGGAAAAGGAATGGGAACCTGTAAATCAAATTATGAAAATTAAATAAGTGTATCAAGTTAAGGATAACTATGTTAAGTAAGCGCGTTAGTGATAAGGTTTGGGTCGATTTTAAGGTAAAAACTCATCTAAAAATAAGACACGTTTCGGTTCGGTTTTTGGATATCTAAATTACAATTTGTAAATTTTTTATAGAGGAAAAGAAAAAAGAAAATTGTTAGTATTAATATTATAAAAACATGGTAAAGTAATAGATTTAATGAAAATATAATATATATAATATGCTAAAGATTAATATTAAGACATGACAATAGTCAATTATGTTCGAAACATATGAAATAGTAAAAAAAACATAGATTAAACAAAAAGAATTTGTAGTATTAAAAAATTTAAAACTAACGAATAGTAGATTAATACAATATATCATACTAATAATAAATAAATAAAATATTAAAATATAAGTATACAGTTTGGTTTGGTTTTGAAAAATCAATCCAAAATTCGATTCGATTCTAGCGGTTTTCATAAGAGGACATCCAAATACATCCTATTATTTTTGGCTTTGTGTGGACCTGTTTACGGTTTTATTTTGAATCGGTTCAAATTTAAACACCTTTAGTGTCAAGTGGTGTTTAATTAATTTGTAACAATTAAACCCACTTGGGTTGGCCTAGTGGTATTGGCTTGGAACCTGGGAGTGTGCTCCTCCTTAAGGTCTCAGGTTTGATTCTCTCCAGTGTCAATTTGAGGGGGTTAGTTTAGCTTCTTCAAAAAAAATTGTAACAATTAAGTAGAAATGTAATCGGAGAGTAATGACATGCAAAGAGATGAATACCTCTACATTAGGCCTTGAACATTTTGAAGCCCAATTTTTTGCACCCTTACCCTTAACCTTGTCATAGCGTGAAGGTGTTAGGAGTGGCCGCCGCGCCAATGGAGGTGGAAGAGGTCGCCCCGCCATAAGCTCTTTGCTTTAGACGAGCAAAGAAGGGGAAAATGAATAGAGAATAAAATGCGATGAAACACAAGATTTTTGTATATTTTTATAGAAGAATTTTTAATACTCATCAAAGCGTTTCTGTTGCTTTTAATAATATTACATATGAATAATGTGGTGACTGAATGTCGTATAGTGTAAATGCGTTACGACTTTTTTTTATAATATATGATCATGATCAATAGGAATTTGGGTCTAGTGAAAGAGGTTAGATTAGTGTCACAATTTGATGAACTAAGGTTTAAATTTTGACCGGAAGATGTGTCTATATTTAGTGTTTGATGCAGCCACAAATAAGACTACCGTTAATGGAAAGAATCTATGATAAATAAAAAGAAAAAATTAATACTACTATATGAATAAAGTTTTAATGTAGTTTATGTGGTCTTATTTCAGTTGGTAGGAACGTTACATTTTATATGCAGAGATCGGGGTTCAAACTCTGAATTCTTCACTTATTCGCCTCAAGAGATGAATTTCTAGTCACTATTCTACTTAACAAAAAAAAAGTGTTTGTTTGAAAACCGATATAAAACGCCACTTTGGAAATTGGTATTTTATGCGTGCGTTACATTAATTTCTTGAAACTAGAAAAGTTGTAATCATGTAGTTTATGGAATATCGTGAAATGTGTGGACGCAACATAAAAGATGAAAAAATGAGTCCGGAATTTTTGAAGATCAAGAAAGAGGGGAAATTCTAACTTGGATACAGCCCCAAATTAATTTTATTTGGGCACACACTCACAAAAGAAAAAAAAATTAAAAGAGAATAGATTTGAATGATGTGACTAAATAATTTTTCTTTAAATTTTTTACATTTGTGTGTGTGTAATCAAATAAATTTGATTTGGGTTTGTGCCTATGTAAGAATTGCTCCAAGAAAGAGATAAACACAAATTATAAAAGGAGAGAGTAATTGAAAGAAGATGATCCAATTTGAAGAAATTCTTTTGTCGACATTTGTTTGTAAAATGATTATAATAAAAAAACTTCGTTCTACGAAATATTGAAATAAAAATGTTAAGAAAAGATTAAAATAAAACCTATTTAATACCTTTTAAAACCACTTTGAATTCTTTTACAAAATTACTTAGAGAACATAGTAACCAAAATATTTAAAAAATATGCAGAAATGATTAAAACATTAATAGTTAAATATTTGTAATATTTTTAAAAAAAGTCAGACTAGACCATTAAAATTGACATCTCAAAGAATTCATGAACCTGAGACCTTTTTTTAGTAATCGAACCTGTTACCTTGAGAGGAACCACTTGGAAGATTTAAATACTCCTCAAAAAAACATCTTAGATACTCTTTCTACAAATATTTATTTATTTAAAAATATATTATTTTTTACGAAACATCACTTTGAAAAATTATGACACTCCTCTTTCTTTTTTAGCTGGACCGTTTAGTAAGAACATGTGAAACTATAGAAAAAATAAGAGTAAATTACACTCTTTCACTTCAAAGATGCTTGAATTACACTACCTCATCTCATATGTTAAAATATACATTCTCCTTCACTCTTATGCAAAATATATTAGAAAACATTTCACTCTCATTTTCTAAGAGAAACTTGAATTACATTTTTCAACTCTCTATCTTATACTAATTTCATTCATTCAACAATAGGACAAACAATAAATTCCATACACAAAAAAAGACAAACAATAAAAAACTCTAGCTTTTAGTAAAAGAAACAACACAAATCACCTTATATTGAGGGTGACAACCATAACTATAAGGTCCAACTCCAAAGCTACCATGAGACTTGTAGTGCCCAACTCTAGAAGTTGGAAAAGGAATAAATCCCTACTAGATTGATGACCCGTGCGCCGCATCAGTCTTTTGAGTTGTAATATATTTACTATTAGTAAAATACAATAGTTACTTAAAAATAGACTTTTAATCCATACAATGCACGAGTCTTTTAGATTTAAAATGATAGTATTTTTTATAATAATTGAAAAAGCATGGATAGATTTTAAATAATTACTATATGATTTCAAAAAATCAATGATTAGAAACCGTGCAACAAAGGAATGGGACCATTTGATTTTTCTATTTAGCGTATTCTTGTGACTGTAATTTAGAATACTATAATAAATAACTAGACTTTTGACCCGTGCGTCGCACGGGTCTGATGTACTGTTTAGTATTCGCATAAATTATTTATAAATCAACACATATTAAATAAACTTTCTATCTCATAAAATGTTACCCAATAGCTAAAGTGTTGAGACGTTAAACGAGGGTAAGAAAGAGATCCAAGGTTCAATTCTCATAAATCACATTTGTTTGAATATATGCATAATTTGTTAAGACATGATTGGATTAATATGAACGATCTGTTTTTTCAAAAAAATATGAGCGATCTCTTATTTCAAAAAAATAGGAGCGAAAATAGGATTGAATTGGATTTAGGAGTGATCTGTTGTTTTTGATTTCAGAAGTATTTGAAAATAACATTTTGATTAAATTAAATAGAGTTAATTAAATAGGGGTAATACAGTAAAATTAATCATTGAAGTTAGGTTAAATCTAAGACAACATTTTGTGTTCGGGTTAACTTTAAGGAATAAGAGATAAGATATTTCAGAAGTATTTAAAAATAACATTTTGATTAAATTAAATAGGATTAATTAAATAGGGTAATACAGTAAAATTAATCATTGAAATTAGGTTAAATCTAGGGTAATATTTTGCGTTTGGGTTAACTTTAAGAAATAAGAGATTAATCAAGGGACGGACACCTAATTTAGATTTATCATCAATGTGATCTAATGAACCATTGTGACAAACAGTTGTTGACTTGTTGTGCTGTTTTTGGCAAAACACAGTCCGACTTTAATAAATACTTAGTTAGTAATCAATTGCTATAAAGATTAGTGTAGTATAAATTATAAGTACAACAAAAACAGAAAGAGCTAGCTCATCCTAAACATTCAAAGATTGCTTTAAAAAGGAAGTGAGATTACATTATGGATCTTAAAATAAAGAAGATAAATAAAACATACTTTGCCAGAACTTACTCGTCTCGAAAAATTTTAAACAAAAAACCAAAAACATCCCTAAAATAAATTTCACTAATGTCTTTCTGTACGGAAACCTCCATACCATTTTCATTTGGATCACGCAATACCACATATTTTCCAGACGTCACAAAGTATTCAGGAAGCCTCCCTCTAGGCTGTAAATTTATTCAATAGTTACCTTTGTTAGATTATGCTTAAATCTTCGTTGTTTACTCCATTTTCCAATCTCTCACTTCTTTTGCACTATCCACAGATGATAGGTGTTGTAATGGCCACTGTCCAATGAATCAAAGATCGTATTTCCTGCCGGTACACAATTGTAACCATCAAAGATAAGAGGTCAAACCACAACTACACATCATAATGGAATTCCAAGAAGGCAGCATAAAGAAAACACAAAATTTTGCCACATTGGTGCCTTCGAAGCAGTTCTAAAGACTATATGTATTAATAACAATCTATACATGCAAGAAATTCAAAATAAACATATAAAATCTCATCAATAAGTTAGAGCCCAGTGTGAATTAATCATAGAAAAAAACTTATTTTGAATACAGGAAGGATACATAGTTAATGGAGCGCTGGAGACATAGGATTCATGTTGCTTAACGATAAAATCGTATTTGTTGTCTTGCGACCGGAATATACATAACGAAAGTAGAGAAGAAAGTTAGTGTTCACATAGATGGACCTCTCAATATAAATCTCAACATTGGTAACACTCCAACATAATCAACACTTTTATAAGATAGTCATAATTTCTCATGTATCTTTGAATGCAAAATGAAGGACCAAATAAAAATGAATGACACAGAGAGAAATCAAAATCACAAACTCCCTTGCATTATATGAAAATAATTTCATGCTTGAAGACTATATCATGTATGTTCTCACAAAATCACACGATGACTAAAACAACTAAAAAGATTTAAATCTAGAAGCATTGTGTCGAGGTTCCACATGTATATATGTTGTAAGCCATCTGTATATAACGAAATGCGAAGTCCACTGAAGCAATAGACAGAACAGAAAACAACACAAACTTAAAAAAAAACAGAGGAAATAAGTGAGTTACAAACACTTCAAATTAAGCAACCCTTGATCTGCTTCTTGGGTGTTGCTTGTCAGGAGAAAATTCTTCAAAATAGAATCTACTGATACCAAAATGAACTCTTGGAAGGTTGTAACACACATAATTTTCTATGTCTGGAAGTAAGTTCTATTCCTCCCATGAATATTCCTTTGTCACAATTCAAATTAACATTCATGGCATCAAAATGTTAGCTACGGTACATAAGGACTCACTTGAAAACAGAAAAGTAAGATAATATATACAAATATATACATCCTGATGCGAGCATTACAAAATGAAGCAATTCACTGTGTTGGTGTATTTAAGACTACTAATTCAACCTTTTCTATCATTCTTGGCTTCATTTATATCTCTGCCTTCTAACCATCCAATCTGTCATACAAAAATAAGTATATTCGAATTAAAAACTTAGAAAATATAATATCATTAAGATTTTGGCTTTTATTTTGCAGTTTGTAGGAATTGAATTCTAAATCTCAACACAAAATGGATATTTAGCATAAGTAATTATATGGTGGGATAATTTTCAAGCAAGATCCTTCATTACATGAAACACATATTTAAAATGCAAATTAGGATGTTTGAGAAGTAGAATACAAAAATAAGATAGACAGTAGACACATTAATGTAACAGTTATATTTCAACTAAAGAAACTAAGGTATAGGTTGTTGTAACACCCATACTAAATTGTCTAGAATATTTAGCATGTGTGTTAACTTAGTACTGGATACATTAAAATTACAACATAATTTCGACCGAATGAATATAAACATCAATGCAAGTTCGTACATTTACTAACTTAATACATCTGTCAAATACATATATCTGATACATATCTGAAACTAAATGAAATAATCTATACTAGTAAGACATGTGCAAATGAAGATAAGTCATTCAGCCTCCTGCATTGTCTTTCCTTGCCACGAACAACCTGCTGATCTGAAAAAAATAAAAGGGATTGGGGTGAGACAGGATGTCTCAGTGAGTTCCACCTATCCTAGGCTGTAGGCAATCTCGGGGAACCTAGGATCGCCATCTGTTTCTAAACTTAACCCAATTTGGGTTTATACAGTTTCATCATGCATAATTGAGCGATCGAGGGATAACTAGGATCGCTGTCTGAAATACTATCATGATTCTTGTCAAAATTATATACTTATTCATAATCATAATCATAAACATAATCATATTTATGTTAGAAAGTTAGCGTTGAACAAACAATATTATTTGAGTTCATTTTACGGAATGGATCACGAGTGGAGTAACCCCGGTCACCATCCCACTGCTATCTGGTGAAAATTCCTATCTGAGGCTAATCACCATAACTCCTCTGACTACGTGTGGTTTACCATCTACGATAAACCCATCCAGCGGAACCTGGAGCCTGCTGAGGGACACGAATTAATTATTATTTTATGCATAACTGAAACATTTGGAATTTGCCTTTTAACTGGGGTTCTAATGTTACTCAAGTTTGCCCCGCTCCGTTTCAATGAAACATTCGGGATTTGCCTTTTAACTGGGGTTCTAATGTTACCCAGGTTTGCCCCGCTCCGTTTCATATGCTTTAACTGATAATTCTTTACTTATGCGGAACATCGGATGACACGACATAACAAATAATTTAATCATGTCAATGGGTAATCTCGTTTCATAAGGGCTAGTAATCTACCCGAATCTTAACCTATCCCATGATTATGTCTCTCATGAATGCATATTGTGTTACTTGAAGGTTCAACTTGAATTACCATGAAAAATAAGTCATTCAAGGTTTAGGGGCAAGTTCGTATTTAATTCGCAATGATCAGAATCAAGAGAATTGAGTTAATAAAATCAATTAAACCAACTTGCCTCTAGCCTATAAGGCTCATAGAAACATATAAAAAAAAGGTTTTGGCAACTCAAATCAACAACAAGTAATACATGTATTAAAGGGGAACTTAACATAATCAAAACTAGTTTAACAAAGTTATCTCACATAATCAAAATGTGGAGAGAGAGTGTGTGGCTCGGCAAAAGGGGGTTTGAGAAAGAGAAGAGTTGAATCAATAGAGTTTGCGGGATGTTACAGTGGTTCTACCTTTGTTTCGAATAATGAATGGTTGTGGGAGAAGAAATGCCGAACTCAAAAGAAGCTAGTTCCATAATCTGAGCATCATATCTCAACAGGAACTGAAGCATTGTCTGCACATCAACCAAAAAGTATATAATCCAATCCCAAATTAACTGATGAGTCAAGACATGCCAATCGTAAATAAACTCCAAATCTTGTGTGATTCGCAAAATAAGTCATTAAAAAATCGTACATTTTAGGGCTTTATCTGTTTATTTTAATTAGGTGTGATTCCTATTAAAAAAAAATTGAAATTCAAATGGGCAAAGACTTTGGAGGGAAATATTTTAGGGCTAACAATTTAGTTATTAATGCAGCACAATTAGAGAGAAATTTTTAGGTTTAAGTGTTGTTTAACCTAATAAGCTTTAAGAATAAAGGATGATTCAAATCGTGAAAATAAAATAATCAAACCAGGTCAATAATCAATTGGTCAAGTGGTGCTTAATTTGTAATAACAATTAAGCAGATGCAAATAGATGAATACCTCTGTGTTCGACCTTAAATAATTTGAAGCCCCTTTTGTTGCACTTCTACCCTTAACCCTGCCATAGTGTGCAGATGTTAGTGGTGGCAATGGCCACAACACCATTCGAGGTGGAGGAGGTTGCTCCTCCATAAGCTACTTACTTTGGATAAAGACGCAAGTAGCGAAGTAAATGAGATATAACACGGGAAGTTATATATTATATAGAAGAATTTTAGGTATCTATAAGGAAATATATGCAAAGTTTTATCATCGAAGCGATGTGAATTTATGTCATCAAAGAATTTTGATTGCATTTTTTTTTTTGCATTGATTAAAATTATTATTTTTTAATAATTCATTGATTAAAATTAATAAAATTGATGTGGCGAACCAATGTCTTACAGCATAAATTGTTCGAATCCCCCACTAAAAAAAGTTGTTTGATCATGATTAGAAAATGTGTTTACATTTGGTGTATATATATTTAGTGGAAGGGTCTTGGAGGGAACATTTGGAAGAAGAAAAATACGTAAATAGAGTTCTTGCTTGCAAACTGGCCTAACATTAGGTACCTACAAAATTTATCCATTGCATTAATTTTATTTTATTTTTGTTGATAAAAACATTACATTTATTTCATTGAAAGATATTCAGTTATTGACTAAAATAATATTTTAATTATTAAGTAAAATGATAATAAAAATTCTAAAACCAAATGAACAATGCATCTAGATATTAATGTAACTCATTATTCTTATTCTTTTTACAATGATTCAAGTTCTGTAAATTTCGAAGGATTTTTATTATTTGATATATATATATATATAGACACACACACACTTATGTTTGATGCGTAGAATATGATAATGAACTGGATAAGGATAAGAAAGTACAATGACATAATAGACATTTACCCTATCATATGTTTGGTGCACATATGATAAAGAAGATGATTACATTATTTAGAAGACCAATTATATATTAAAAATATATATATCTAGAAGACCGATTAATGCAAAATCAACCTTTTACAATCTTCTGATATAATTTTATCTTTCAGTGTTACATATAATTTTTCAATCAACAAATTGAATTTTTCTCTTCAATTGTTACAATCGTAAAACACATGGATCAATTGATGAAAGAAGTAATGAATGAATTGATGAAGTAATGAATCAAACAAACAAGAACACAGGGAAGAAATAATGAACAAATCGATGAAAGAAAAAGTTGAGAAAGAGGGAGAGAGGGGGACTTGGAGACATGAAGAAGATCAATCGATGAAAGAAATAATGAAGCTTGGGTCGTGAGCAGAGAAAATAATGATACGCGTGAAAGGGTTTTACAATCAGGTTGTTAATACGCCAAAAACTAAGGATAAAATTAACAAAGGGTGAGTATGATAGAATTAGAAATAAAGGGAGGATAAAATAATTTTGGCTTTCTTCTCTGGTACACCTTCTGTCGGGAGGATAGTCTTTTGGTTTATATATCATTTTGATTTCTTCAAAACAAAAAAAAAAAGGTAAGTATGATAGAATTAGAAATAGGTTTAATTTATCTTTTTCTATTGCTACACCAAAGAGCGGATTGAATCATGATATGATAGTTTTATCATATCCTATCGTGTTCACCAAACGGGTCGTAAGTGTTATGTATTTGGTAAGAGTTTAGTCTTATAACCTTAAGGTATGGAATTTAACGCACCGTAAAATGGTCATTATCTCCCTCCCATTTTTTTAAAATTATATATTTCTATTAAGCTTTTTTGGTAAACCCCCACACATATTTTTCCTTTTTTTAATAATATATTGTGAGTAAGCGACATAGGATGGGGTATCTGTCTTTCAGACTCACCTTAATGGCTCACTCATCTCTTGACTTAATAAAAAAATCATATTATTAAATAATAAAACATTAACTAATTAACAAGTACCAAAATTTTCATTTAAACTAATTAACTAATAAATTAATATTAAAATTGATTAACTACCATAAATCGATACTAAAAGTTAACTATAACTAAATAAAACAATCAAACAAATAATTTTTTTTGTTGAGATAATGTTATTGGTGCGGTGTATCCATCAACTTTAAGGATAAATAATTTTCGTCAAAGAATTTGACTAACCATATTTATTAGAATTTTTTCTTTTGGCCACATTTTTTCAATCAACAAGGCTCAAACCTAAATCTTATTTAAACAAATAACATATAATTTAAAATTTACGAACCAATACTTTTTTGTGGTGGTCGGGGTTTGTACCTTAGTCCTTACATATACTATGCATTATCTTTACAAACTGAGTTAAGTTCACGATGACAACTAATACTAACTAAACTAACAAACATTGTATACTAACAAATATTAAAATTAACAAATAACATATATCATGATTAACTTGGACAAACTAATGGTAATTAACAGTTTAACAACCGGTCATAAAAATTAGTTTTAACAACAAAAAAAACTACATAAACTAATACATTAAGGAAACAAAAAACAATATATTCAAACAAACTTTATTAAGAATAAAAAGGAATCACTAATATCACAAGGATGATTAGAGGGGAAGGTGGTCGTGGTTGGATGGGACGTCGGTCGGTAGTAGCTTGAAGAGAGATCGTCGAGAGACACTGCTAATGGTCTGAGTATCAGTGACACTGTAAATGGCATCAATGGTAGAAACATGAAGGAAGAAGAGATGATGGAAAGGGGAGAGAGAGAGAGAGAGAGTTTAAGAGACGAAGGAAGACATTGGACAATGGAGAAAATTGTGCCGGTAGTGGGGGAGTGGAGGACACCAGGAGGGTGAAAGGAGAGATCAGGAGGAAAGAATACGTAAACGAATGTTATGAAGATTCGGTTTGTAGAAAAAATAATTAACAAGTCGTGATTAGCCAGAAAAAATGTACTACAAAAAAGAAGCAATGTGCTTGAAATCATGAAGTGTTGATTCGTGCCCATGCTACCAAAAAAAATCTTAGCGTTAACATTTAGAGACAACTAATGTGTATAAAGGGTTATGAGTATAACCATTGGGATCCTTAGTAATCCAAATTGCATAATTGGATCTTGAAGGATAAAAATTGCACAATCGTAATACCTAAGACCTATAAATGCAATTAAGCCATTTTTTTATTGGTGAGTTTTAGGGTGCACAAATTGTTAAATTTGTGTACCCATACACAAGCAACCTTTTAACCTTGAATTTACTATTTAAAAATTGAATGGCTTGGATGTGGTGATGGTCCACCTGTACAAAAGTTGATTATAAGATAATCTTGACGAAAATGATTTTTTTTTGGGATTGTTCTGTGTTTATTTATTAATTTTCTTATAAAAAATATATTAAAATTTTAATTATGATTTTTTTGGGATTGTTCTGTGTTTATTTATCAATTTTCTTATAAAAATATATTAAAATTTTAATTATATGTGAGACATTGTCGGATATTAAAGATGAACACCTCTTTTATATGTGATTTGAAAATTAATTTGTCACGCTTTCAAACTCTAAATTCTTTTGATAAAGTCCAACAATTGGAATTTAATATTAGTTACATATATTTTAGGTATAATTAATAAAAAGTGGAAGAAAAAAAAAGTCCTATAAAAAGTTTAGTAATTGTAGAGTTTATTGGTGCACGTAATGTCCGGTAAGGAGTAAGATAAAACATATACTTTTTTTCTTCATAAGAAGTTAAAAAAAACGACTTGCAAAAGGCAAATATAAGCTCCATAAATTGAACACCTGCATTAATTTTTTTTGTGCAAATAAAAATCTAAATAATTCTGTCCAAAAAAAAAATCTAAATAATTCCTCAAAAGAAAATATTAATTGAATTTAACTATGAGAAAGAAAAAAAAACAAAGTTGGCAAAAAAAACATTATTTATGTTTAAATATATTTTATCATTGAATAAATGCATCTTTTTTTTATATTATGAATAAATGCATCCTAAAAAAATCATATCTCTTTTAAGATTCACTTCATAAAATAAACAACTTTTGTAGACCACATGTAAAATATACTATACATGAGATCCTAACCATTCATTTTTCAAATGATAGATCAAAGGCTAAAAGAATGTTTGTGTATGGGTACACAAATTTAACAATTTGTGTACCCTAAAAGTCACCTTTTTAATTAACATCTATAAGTTTGCAAGGATTTTATTGTAAGGGTTTGTTTAGATTTTTTTTTTTTTTTGAAAGAAAGGGTTTGTTTAGATTATTGTAATGCAACATAGTACTTTTTTTTAAGACTGCAAAGTAACATCTTCAAGGACAATAAATAACGAGATTCAATTGTAATAACGAGACCTAATCTAACAATATTCCCAGATTGAGTTTCATGGATATACCACAAACCAAGTTGGATAAATCTGATCAATTCCATATCGGGGTTGATTGGGTTTTGAGTTATCCATATGGCCAAAAATGTGTTTTCTCAAAAATGTTTTGCCGGAAAATATGGCCTATATCATCTTCAGCATCAATCGAGATTACAAGTTTTTCTTCTCGTTTACTTCACCTTTAACTTCATCTGGATTATCTTTCTAAACAACTTTTTTCATTTTGTTGGCCAAAAAGATATATAAAGGTTCTTTCTTATTACAAAGCTTTAACATCTTAGCATGGCTTAGGACAAGACAAACAAATGCTTCACAATGTCAGACAGAACAAGCAAGAGAAAGAGGCAAGTGGAGACGCAAGCTAGTGATAACAAAATCTATCTCTGAATCTTGTACTAACAAAATTGCACAATTATGATACATTTAAGAATAGAAGTCTAATTAAACTTCGTTTTCAATCAACAACTACATTTTTATAAGGATTTTTTATAAACAAAACTCTTTTTTTTGTCAAGTGGCCACTAGAATTTTGGTCCCTCTATTCCTTTTTGCACAATTTTGGTCCTCCATTTTAAAAAATTTGATCAACCCATGATTTTGACCATCCAACTTGATGACCTGACAATATATTAAGTGACCGAATATAAAAATTAGGGGACTAATTGTTGAGAGTCTTCAAAAATAGTGTTAAATTGAGTTGTGATCAAGCATACAAAGTCATCTAAAACAAATAGAATTTCAAAATTGGTCAACTTGACTTATAAGTGCATATTGACACTGCGAACTCATTAACCAAACCTTGAACAAATAAGCATGCAAAACAAAATATCCATATCACTTAACTATGGGCAATAAACATAACGCAAATAATGGCATTTTAAGTGGAAGACCACAGACGCTCATCATAAGAGGTTAACTAATGGAACTATACATAGTTACTGACTATAGGGGCAAAATTTCTATTTCTCAACCATATAACAGACCACCGTTAGCAGACCTCGAAATTGCTTTTGCAGAAAGGATCAAAATTTATATTTCTCGACCGTATAACAAACCGCCGTTAGCAGACCTCAAAATTGCTTGCAGAATAAGCTCAGGAAAAGGTTAGATGTTAACAATTACATGAATACTCTGCTGAGATTCATAAAACAGTACCCAAGTTCCACCATATCAACCTGTTCAGAAACTGAGTAGAGTAAGTTCAAGGGGAAAAAGAGATAACTCAAAAGCCATCCAAAAGATAAAGAGGGCAACAAAACAAAGTCAGTTCAGATATGACTGCATAGAGTGAACATGGTAATTACATCTTGTCTACCACAAAGCTCAGTTTAAGTCTTGCCTGTGAAAATGACAATAGAGGAATTGCTTCTATGCCCACAATGTCTGTAAGTATCAGGTCAAAGTATTTAAGAATTACGCGAACTTTTTCCAGTACTATCATATTTAAATAAATAATGGATATATTAAGAAATTAATGACATTTCTGTTCATTTAATTTGGTGAACATAGCCGTCATGAAAAATGTGATTCACTTGAAGGTTTGAATGCAAACTAATGAAGCAAAAGATTTATTAGCAAGAACATTCTGAACAAATAGTCAAATATCAATCAATATAGAGATGATAAACATGGTATTTCACGTAATGAAAAAAAGGGGGAAAAAGAGGGAAGAAGGCAAAGATAATATAAACATCTGGTGTAAGTTCAACGGTGCAGGTACGATTGTTATCTCTAAAAACACATCATTCTGAAATTCCTTCAAATGTGTAGTATCCACTAGATAATTAAATAAGAAATTTCAACAGCTATACATATTAAATAATAATATGGGCAAGTGGATGCAGATTTTTTTTTTCCAGCAAATTTGGCACCTCTATTATTCGGAATGCACTTTAGGGTTTAAAATACAGAATTATAACCTTCGGTTGAAAATTAATTGTTGATATATCAACAACTTTATGACTTGCTAGACATAAATATGTTTTTTATCACAATCTTAATCATTGATTTTCAACCAAGGGTATCCAAGCTTTCACTTTAGAAAAGACAAATCCATAACAAGCATGAAGATAAATAATATATCAAAAAATATAGGCCAAGAACCAAATAGCAATCGAAGTTTGAGAAACTCACGTGTGCAAGTTTCTCGCTCAAAAACACCCTTCTTGACCATTGTTATCTTGTTAAAATATTCAATCGCTCAAGTGTGCGTTGTACTTTAGTTCTTTCTTCAATTGTCAGACTAATTTGCCTTGAAGACTGCAAAAAAAAAAAAAATCAAAGAAAATGAACAAAGAATGACAATAACAACTTTTGAAAAACTAAATAACTTGCAACAGAACAATAAGACAAATAAAAATGACAATATTTCAAAACATTATAAGAGCTATATCAAATAAAGCATCAGTTGGTCAGGAATATTGCAATTTTCCTGGACTAGACTTCATTCCAGGCAATTTCACTTGATTGACTAACCATCTCTGGTTGACACTGACCTAGTACTAGGCGATCATCAAACTATTGAAGTTGAAAATCTCAAGTTAGCCTGCTTACCACTCACCACACCTGGCTTAACTCCTCTAAAAATGCAAAGTTTTACCACTGCTGTTGTGATATGAACTTAATCTCCTAGAAGAGCTCCTGAGTTGGAACAAAATAATTGTACCTAAGGCATCCTGACACATTTCAGCTAGGTATTTCAGAAGCAACTTTGGTGGCATTATCATGGGTGGGTGAACAGTCAATGCCATAAGCGAAACTTTGTATATTCAAAGACAATGAATTATATTGTTTTATAATAGACAACTTCAAACTACTACAATAATACAGAATCACTTTTTCCGTGGAATTCATTTCATGTCTGACCATAAACTATTTCCTCCGGAAAGCTAGCCTAGTCCATAAGGGTAGGAAAATAATATAGCGTTGAGGATTCAATGCCAAGTGCACATGTGTGCGTTTGGTGCAGAAGATGTACATTCTGAGGTTCACAATATCCCTAGTAAGTTGCAGGCATAAGCCCCAAAGAAGAGGGTGTTGATATCTACTATATACTGGATTGTAAATAATCACAATAAAGACACCTTTATCATCACTCACTTTTTTTTTATGTAAGGAGACACCTTCAGATATGTAATATTTAAGAGTAGGAAGCTTCAGTACCAATTCATAATTGCTCATCAAAGATAAATTACCTGTAACAAACGAACTTTTTGTATGATGCTATCAATATCTTCCTTGAATTCAGACATAATTTGTTGCAATTTCGCATCCTTGTGCATCAACACAAGTACAGATGCAACGGTGTTTACCCTAGTCAAGCAGTTCCCTATATGTTGAGTGCCATTACCATTTTCCAGTGACAAACTACATTCGGTTATAGCTGATCCCATTGTCTTCAATACATAACCCATAAGTTTATGGCACCGATCAAACAAGAAAAAACAAGGTAGGAGATAATAAATGGTACTTAAACAATTGGTGGGAATGCGCTGCTCCTCACCATCTTCCGGAATGCGCTGTGGGACAGTGAAATATATGATCAACAGTTGAGACCCATTGCTTTAGGAAAAAATAAAGAAAACTAAGATAATTTACAAATAACCATGGCAGGATGAGAAAATGAAAATATCCACTTGATAACTTGTTAAAAACGATACCATTGAAGTTCAAAGATTTGTGTCTTGACTGTATAGAATGATCAAAATGAGTTTCGGTCCCTCATGAACAAGGTGCTAATAACCATTCAAATATTATAAAATAACCATCAGTAATTAATTTATGTATATCAACAATTATTAAAAGTTGGTCCATTGTGAACCAAAACTCATATGGATCATAGTATAATTTCCCTAGTTTCGTATACCCCTGTATTTTTTTACTATATATAAAGTACAGCTGCAAAATAATAACTTCAATGCAAGAAGCATAACAATGAACCAAGTCCAATAGTATGGGTAAGCATCCATAGAAGGGCCGAGTTTCCATTTTTCTTATTGAACAGTCACTATGGTTAAAAATGTGAAATTGACATTTGTATCAACAAAGGCAAGAAACAAAAATCGACCATTTGAAAAGTACATAGAATTTAGAAACTGTTCGTCATCTTTAATGTGTCTTGTGGACAATTTGCTAGATGCCACATTTCTTTCTAATCCTTGGTTTATAAAGTAAGATATCACACAAAACAATAATAATATTTCAAAGTTGTCCTGAATGACTTTCATAAAAAATTAAGGAAAAAGAAGATACCAAAAGGTTTAACTTTTTTTCCTTTCAACTTAAAAGATGAACTGGGACATCCAAAAAATTAAATGAGGCGTGTGAAATGATGGACGAGAGCATAAATTCAAGAATATATTTTTGGTCGGTAAAAAGATTCGAGACAGTAAAATCAGTAATCACCTGCACAGCATCCATTATATATTCAGAAAGACAAGGGCCAAGAGTGATAATGCTTTGTTCAGAAAGTCTCGAGGGTTTGGAATCCACCGTAACAAGCATTCTTAGGAGAGAACAACTATTATCCAAAGAAGGCTTTAGCAGCTGCGGCACAAAATACCAGAATGAGAAATCATTCTTCTAGAAAGTCACTGAATAAGCCAACTAGTAGTACCAGAGAAAGGTAACAGCGGAAAAATAAATGATGAAAAAATCCCAATGCAAAAGCAGTGTTATCAAATATCGGCCATGGCAGATATCAGTGACAGTTTTCAGGCTCTCCGCCATGCCCAATTTCGGCCGATATCGTGGGATTTTGGCTCTCCGCCATGGACCACGAATGACAGCACTGCAAAAGAAAAGAGAACACCCAATTGAGAGTAAACTTACTATTTGATCAATTATCACTTTCTCTACAATCTGTAGAACAAGAGAATTGTTGCCGATCTGTTCCATGTATGAGCAAAGAACGGATGTCATTGACTTCAAAGTATTGCAGAGTGCATCACCCTTCAAACCAGCAGCATCAACTTCTGCAAATTTAAAAAGAATGACTTTTCTGATGCCAAGAGACTACAAAAGGTAGTAAAAAAATTGACAGGCATGGCTAATTCAATCATCATAAAAAATTGACAGGCATGGCTAATTCAATCATCATAAACAACAAGATCAAACTTTGTCCTGGCCAAGGGTCAAACAAAACCTACCTAGCAAGTTATACAATCCATACATATCAATGACTACGTATATTCCTTGTTTCAGCACCTTCACTAGTTGAAGAATATTTCAAAAATGCTATATAGTTTTGTTACCTTGTAGTTAGTGAGAAGAAAGATATAGGATTGAAGGCGGGATGCATTTGTGATGATGAAGCTTAGAAAAGCAAGCATGGGGTCAATTGTCTTGAATTGATAATTTTAACCCTTTTTTAGTTCTTTCTGATCATTCATATTGAGAATAACAGACAGAAGTACTAATTTCAAAAGGCAAAATAAGAAATGGGTGTTATCAAAGTTACCAGTCCAAACTAATTTTCTATATAAATCTTTGTAACCTACCGGGTGAAACTTTGAAACGCAAGGCCAAGGTGATGAAGATACTCAAGTAATCTGCAATATTTATATGTCCATCTTTATAGGCTGAATTGAGAATCTCTATGGTCCGAAATAACACATAGGGATCTAGATCAGGACCTGCAATAAGCACAGAAAAATTAATATACATAAGTTTTAACCCAGAAACATTGACAGCATTTAACTATTGTTAGCATCCAAATCTTGCTCAAATGGAACTAGCTATATTGCACATTAAAAGCACTTGTACTGGAAGTGATGAAGAATTATCTACAAGTTTCCTCCACTGTTTTATCTTTTCACCTATCAAGATAAGTCTCAGTAATATTGGTTTTTTTATTGATCTCTCCAACGTAATTCAGGACTATGTTAAACAAGCATGAAAAACTTACTTAGGCAACAGCCCGCTAGTGACTTCAAAAAAGGCAAGTCCAAATGAGAGAAATAGTAAAGGCAACATAATGAGAGCTCTTGAGATTCTCTAGGAAGTCTGAGAAAAGGACCATAGCATATATTTTCTGCAAGAGGAAATGGAAAGCAATTAGATGCAAAATAGTATCTCTTTGGGTGGAATGTTATCCATGCTGAAGTTAACAACATATTGATGTTTTACCTCCTTGACACGTAGAATAAAATTCTTGCAACGAGTTTTGCATACTGTCATAAACGCAAACAAGTGCTGAGTTCAACAAAGCGCGTTGTCCAATACGAAGTTGAAGCCTTACTAAAGCCTAAATGAACATTGAAAATTTTAAGGACAGGGAGATATACAATTTTAAGATCATAAATGTTGAAGCACATTAATATACACAAACTATGTCTGAGGAATTTAGCATAAAGAACTGCTATTGAAATTACAAATTGATGATTACCAAGGAGCATGTTGGGTGTTTATCACCAAGCTGGATAAGCAACAGAGGAAGCTCTGTGATCCATGCACATAAAGCTTCTTGAAGTTCTACATTTCCTGGATTGTTTGTCTCCGAGGAAAGCATGTTTTGGATCTAGATTTGAATCAACGAAAAAATCATATACATTTAGAAAAGTGAGCTGAAGAGAGGTATCAATATTCCAAACGAGTATCCAAAAGTCAAGAATTTCAAGGAAGCTCATGGGATAGTGATAAAGCTTAACTTACAGAAGTTAGCATATCTTCCATTGCAGAAAGACATGCCAGTTTTAATAAGGAACTTGGCTTGCTTTCCTTGAATGTGTGGGTAAATGCCTGCATGGGTTGCAAATTCTATGTAAGAATAGCATCTTTGGAACATTTATATAAATTAGAATATCTAATCAATAGCTTTCAATAAAAAAATAAATTAATTAATTTCAGAATTCATGTGGCGAGTCAAACCCAAAGAAGACGAGACGTCCAGACGCTTGCTCCACGTGAAATAAATTTTGGAATAAAAGGAAGGAGTTGAACTAGATGTTTTTCCCAGACAGTCTTACCAGACTGTGCAGTCGAGCCAAACTGCATATTAAAACCCTGAGTTAGACTCACATGTAGAGTGACAATTATTTTCAACTTTATAAACTTCAAAATGATTTTATTGGTGCGTGTATCAAACCTTCCCAAGCAGTGCATTTTCAAGAAATGCTAGAAATTTCTCCAACAAAAAAGGAGGAAGACAGATCCATTCATTTAATTCAAAAAATATTTTTGCAATCATCATGTTCAAATCAAGCAATCTACCATCATCCTGCAAAACAAAGGAAGAAAGAGTTAGTACATTTGAGACAGTCCGCCCATTATTCCCTGCCCTTCGTTACAAAGTAATAGGATCACTATAACACAACAGATTAATTTAACCCACTACAGAGAATAGGTTATAGAGGGTAAAGTATATTTTTTTTACTATACTTTGGTTCTAATAACCAAATTTGAGTTGTGATGTCCCAAGCAAACAGACAAACCAAGATGAACTCAGACAAAAGTGCATCATGTAACCTCCAAATTACTTGTCGGCATAAAAGGATAGAAGCTGCTAGTTAGATATAAAAACATTTAATCAAAGCATACCAGTTGGAAATTAGAAAAAACATGGCAAAAGCTATATTAATTCAATCTTGCAGTACTAAGATATCCTCCTAAACAAGGGATACAATAAGATATACAATCCTCAGACCTAGTTAGGAAAAGGAAAGTCGTTTCATTGGTAGGCATGCAAGGAAATTAGAGAGCTATTCCTCCTCATTTGTACTATATTCTCAAGATAAGTGTGCTCTTAAGAATTAAAAAAAAAACTCAGTAGATAACTTAGCAATCCATTAGATTTGATGAAATGGATCCAGATTTACTTTAAATGGGTTATAAGAGGGAGGAAAATAGCTAATCTGAATAGCTCTGGTTTCTTTTTAGACTTCAAATTTTAGAATTATTGTTCTCCTAACTAGTCACCTCCATAAGGTAAAAGAAACAAATGTGTGTCTACCTTTTGTGAAAGACCATGCCTTGGATCAAGAGGGAAAAGAGGAAATAATTTCTTCAAGAATGCCGAAGAGACAGATACATCCCATACAGCCACATTGCCTCCACCTTGAGAGCTTGTGCATTCCGACTTCTTACCAATCCCATAAACGAAGGACCTGACTATAAGATCTATGCTATGAAGAATTGATGCCATACAGCCAAAAGATTTCCCTTCAAGATTCTCCCTAGCATTAAACAATGTAGTAAATTCCTGAAAACTATTTACTAATACTGGCACTAGATCCTTCAGTTTCGTTATGATATGAGAAAAACCTACACAAAATAAAGCATAGAACAATACAGTTAAAAAATTATCAACAATATAAAAGCTTAACAAACCTTTGTAGATACTTATAAATTATGCAAACTCGTACAAGATGCAACAACATTCTGTTTGTTCTTTCATTCAAAAACGACACTGTATTTTTCATGTAACGTACCAGTAGAGCTCATAGAGATATCAGCTTCAAAAGCATGCAATACTCTTTGTCCAATATCATCCTATTAAAATAAGATAAGGCATTAGAAATCAATTTGAGAAGGCAACAGCACAAAAACGAAGTCTCCATAAATCACAGTGGGAAAAAAAGTAGGTGGTTTGAGTCTTGAGATGTTATGGTCTGAAAAGCCAAGAATTTAATCATATATCTAACAAGCTACTCATATTTATCCACCCAGTTTCATGCATTATGATTTTAAAACGACCAGAATCTAACGACAAGCATTGAATATCCATTCTATGCATATTCAATATGCCAACTGTTCAAGATTATTGGTTACTATATGTTTCCTGAGTTCTGACTAGGAGTGCATATAATTCAACCTGTCTAAACATAAAGTTGAAAGGGGAAACGTAAAAATAAGGCTAAAATGTCGAAAGAGTTTTATGTTCTGCATAGATATAAAAAACTTTTTTTTTAATAAGATACAGAAAGCTTAAGAGAAACTAAAACTTCTATTGCAATGTTATTGTTGATCCAGGTCAACGAGACTAACTAACAATTAAGCGAAACCAAAGATACCTTATTTTGCAAATCAGTTTCTTCTATGTTCCATGGCAAGAGTGACAAGCAGCGAACCAATCCGGTAAAAGCATCCTTTAGTTTTTCTTTGTCCTGTAAATGGTACTGGTTCTTCCTTAGGATATCCTCATAATTCTGAAAAATCTGTTAACCATGCAACCAAAATTACAGAGAATTCTTAGCTCCAAATACAGAAATACGACAAATACAATCTAAGGACCAATATAACAAAAATTCAGTATAGGTTTACAGAAAAAAGTATCCAGTTGAATAGAACTCAGTGTAGGTTTACAGAATAAAGTATCCAGTTGAATAGAACATATCAAAATAACAAGCTCAAAAATTTATAAGATGACATTACATAAACCAATTACAGATAACCATGCAAAACTGAAATACATTCATAGTCTGCATTTCACAAACAAAACTAAGAAACTAATTGTAATAACATTTTCCGACGGAAATTTTAAAAGCCTTCTAAGAGAAATGCTGAAATCAGATTATATTATACACATTTTGTTAACTGATAAAACCAAGCACACAAAAAGAATATAAATTGCTAACTGCACTGCAATTTATTCACTGAAAACTGGGGATGAATCTCTTTCTTACAACATGGAAAAGTATGATCTAACAGAAGAAAATAACTCCTGAACTATGGAATGGAGATGAATCTCCTTGCAAAAAAAAAAGTTAATGATACTCTCAAAGTGAGAGTACCCCCGTTGAGATTGGAACCGCCCCACTAATTCCACTTAACAGTCATCACACCTCTCTCATTTCGTTATCCTACTGAAAATACAACTCTCCCCCCTCCCTCCAAGAATCCCATGCCCTCCTCTCATCTCATTTACTGCCACCTATCCTATTTTGTATGCCCCCTTCTAACCGCTTTTTCTCCTTCCAATCCCCCATCCTACCCTTCCACTCCTCTTCTTTACTTGTTACCTCCAACTGAAGGCCCAATAAGCCCAGTAACCCATCATTAACCATATGGTAATGCAAAATAACAATAAGAACGAAAATTGAAACAAGAATATTAAAAAAAAACTAGTAAACTGCCTTTTAGTAAAGTTTAAAGTTAAACTATTGCTAAATCTGGGAACACAGAACAAAGTTCTATCAAATAGCAAAGTTCTATCAAATACAAAAGATTAAGAAAACGTTTACAATATGGACAGACAATACTACCTTTTCTGCATAAGAAGAAAAGCAAGGAGGATAATATTCAAGAGTAAGGTCTAAGAAATCAAATGCCATGAACCGAATGTCAGCTGCCAAATGGGTCATTGCATTAAATATGTAAGCCATCAATAAAGAAGTGATCAGCTCTTGATTATCCTACAAAATTTAGTGAGAACAAAGGAACAAAATAAGATGAATGAAGTGTACAAGAGAGTAATCATTACTATGTTGATATGATTGTATAAAAATTAGAGGATATGTCAATTGAAACCAAACTATATCCTCAGAAATCAATGACTGAAGCAATCAACAAAACAGGGAACGTGCATTACAGCCGAACACAATAACCAGAAGCCAATATAACAGAACAGAAATCAACAAACTTTTGTCAGCAAAATAGGGCAATGGTCCTTTAAAGTGAGCAAGTACGGTTTATTCATCCTTAAGTATTAGTAGATTGAGATTAAGATCTAAATAATATCAATGGATGGATACACCCTTACTAGATCATGTAATATACACAGTGATTTGTATGTGTACCAAACTCATTCACTTGATGGTATATTTTAATATCACTTTTTTCTTTATTAGCATTAGTGTCCAACAAAGAAATTCAACATCCTTCGTAGAGAGGCATGACGAATTGACGATGCACCACCCACCCCACAGGAAAGTTAGATTCTGTTTGTGGCCCCCACCAAAATTATGGAAAGATGTACAAGTGATAAAATCTTCCAGGAAAAACATAGCATCCCAATAAGTGAGTTATTATTTGAGCAACTAAATATTTTAAAATAAGCTGAAAGCATTATCAGAAAAAAATATATTTATATTGAATTTAGATTAATTTTGGAAATCAATGCGATTAGCCCTGATTGGAAAATCAATTAAAAAATGCTATATATTCAAGTTTCTTTCAAAGGGATGAAAAATTGCCCACAAATATTCCTGCATATCTAATTAGTCACAATGGGTTGGGTTGTTCTGGGAGTAGGATTAATAATAAGATGCTTTGTGTTCTTCTCTTTATGTTGAAGTGTGGGTGATTTGGCAGCAGCATAATTCTAGAACCATATGTCACAAGTTCTTCAACTCCATTTTTTTTGGGCCTGCATAGGTTTTGCTCATAAACTTCTTAAGGTTGGTTTTTTATGGACCTGCATTGATTATTGCTCATGAACTTCTTAAGGTTGGTTCTAGATCTAATAAGTAAAAGTGCGGCGCTGCTATTTTGAGGCAATGTAATGTTTCATGTTTTTCATTTCTGTCATCCCCTATGCAACTTTACTAGGACACTTGATCCTCGCGTATGGTATCATTTTCTGGTTTGTAACACTAATGATATATCAAAAGTTGGGGGGGAGCTACAATATTTTATTCTTTGGAATGATAAAGGAGCAACATTTTAACGTGTAAGAAGAGAAAATTAAGTAAACGAGCCAGAAAGTACCTCTTTGCAACTAGGTAAGATCACTAGTTTAAAAAGATCATATAATGATCTGCGAACCACTTTATCATCATCGCCAATGCGCTCGCGAAGTTTTTCTACAACACGATACTTATGCAACACCAGTTCTTCTGGATGTTTACTGAATAAATCCTTAATGCCCATCAATGCATCTGCATTTGGGTGGAGGATATGACAAATAGATTATTAATTAGTATGATGTGTGTATGAATAGATTATTAATTTGAATATATATATATATGTATGTATGTATATGAAATTTGAATGCTTGACTAGCTCGGGTAAAACAACAACACCAATCCATGAATTACAGTTAAAAAAGAATACGAGTATAATATGAACCAACCCTTCAAGTAATCATGAAGTGCCATGATCACCAGTCAACTTCATTTTCCTTTCAATAGATTTCAAAGTAATGTTTGATATTAATAGACTTCATGGTCCAAATTTATTTGGTTTGAAGTTTAAAATCAAACCAAATTGACCTCTGTCATTCCTTAAACTTTAGAAACTAAACCAGAGACAGTGTATTGTATTTCAATTCATAGCATTGTTCTGTTAATCAAAACAACATAATAAGCATCCCAAACCAACAACTTAGAAAGAGTTAATCAAAATAACTTTTTCTGAGGATTCTGCTGGTCTCAACCATACAAAATTCCTACTGTATAGAATCAATGATACCGAGATCCACACATAAAGGCGGCTAAACAATGACAACATATCTAGCAAAATGAATATACCTCTTCGAACTTTTGCATTGTGATGAGATGTTTGGCTAAGAAGTTCTTTTAAAGTCAAACCTTTCTTGTTTACAGCTAAACCTGCCTTATCTGCTGCTACACTCTGCTCTGGCAGAATAATTGCTGTAGGAAATACGTAAAATTATTTCATTATATTAGTTCATCTATAAACAAAGCATTTAAAAAAAATCCATTCATAAATTATAGTGTGTATCTGCTTGCAGTTATTGAGCGTGCGACAGAGAGAAATTATGTTCAAGGAGTACTAATAGTCTGTTTGGATAGGCTTATTTGAGTTTGGCTCCGTTTGTTTAAGCTTTTTTGCCAAAAAAATCTTCTTTTTTTTCCTTAAAAAAATCACTTTTTTCATTTTTAAGTGTTTGTTTAGGATTTTTAGAAAAATCATTTTATCAAAAAAATCTATTTTGATCATAAAATGAAATGCTATTAGGATTAGCTTTTCACAAAATCTATTTTTTTCAACAAGAAGGAGGTGACACATGTACAAGTTAAAACTCTTTTTTTTTTAAATGGATTTTTATGGGTAGTAGGCAAACAAAAATAGCTTTAGATTTTTTTAAAAATCTCTAGATTCTTTTAACTCAAAATCTATTTTTTCAAAAGCTGAAACAAATGAACCCTTTATCTACTGACAAGCTCATTGGCTGCTTTCAACTTGTATTCCTAAATCATAAGTTCACAGATATAGCTTATGCAAACAGCTTATACAACATGTGTTTTAAGCTGCAGATTAAGTTGTTTATCCAGACAGGACCTAGGCAAATTTTGGAGCAAAGAGGATGTGAACCTGGTACCTTTAGATTTAACTTCGGTGTTTGTTGCATTCTTAGGTGGTGGCAATTTCCTTCCAATCTTAACCTTTCTTTTCTGAAATTTAGAGCAAGAAAAACTGGAATGAGCATTGAAAAACTTAGGGAAAAATCATAAACAAGATTAAATATGCATATAAGTATTCAAGAGAATCGTGATAGACCTTAAAGTCGACGACGCCGCTCTTTTTCTTGGATTTGGCTTTGACTTTGGGACGAGTCATATTGCGGAGACTTGAAAGAGGGAGCAGCAGGAGAAAAAGCAAAAGGTTTGTTTAGTTTTCAGCGGAGTTGAGGAACGGCCGCGGGAGGGAGAAGAGAGGCGTGTGTAACAGTGTGGTTGGCGGTTAAGTTTTGTAGGGTTTTGATTTAGATTTTCCTTTTCATCCAAGTTCGTTCGTTAATCGGGTTGAAAATTTGGGGCAGAAAAAAATACGTTTTTCATTTCATTGGATTAGTTGTGGCCCTTTAAACCATCTAAAGCACTAAAAGCGCTTCTCATGTATCTAATGCATCTATCAAATTTCCATACAACATTGCTACATCTCATTTTAAAATAATGTTTATTATAACTTAACAAAAGTTTTTGAAACAATACTGGTTTCAATATTCAAATTGGATGTTTTGAATAAATCTTATGATTAAATATTCAAACCGGATGTTTTATTTTCTAAAAAAATTCGGCTTCAAAAATCAACTCCTCTAAAAATGATGTATTTTTTTCGTTAACTTTTCGATTTTTAAAGGAACTAGGCTGGCAAGGTAAATAAATTTCAATTAAATATTGTTCTACACAAATGCCCAGTTTGGATTGAGCTTATAAAAAATAGTTTTTGCAAATAAATATACTTTTATATTAATTCATAAGTTCTTACTAACCAAAAAATTATCTTCATAAGTTGTTTTTTCATAAACTACCTTAACAAACTCATGAACAATAAATAAAAGCTTATTTATTTGCATAAACTCAAAATAAGCTCAATCTAAATGGGCCCAGAGTAAACTTAAATTCTCCCAAATGAGTGTAATTTAATTTAACACATTGTCTATATGTGTCAAATATACTAATCTCTTTTTTAGAGGTGTTAAACATACTGATTTATTCATGTCATAATGAGTGTGTGTTAATCAGTGGAATCGTGGATTACAGTCCGTAGAAAATTGTTTTTTTGATATAAAAAACTTCACAATGACACAAGTAAAATACTTAAATGCCCTCAGCGGTAGTTAACTACTGTTGAAATCTTTTCTTCAATTTTTTGCATATTCTCTACGATGCCTTATTCTCCCCTAATTCTCTTCACTCTTCATCTTCTTCTTAACCCTTTTCCACATTCTCGTTTTTACCAATTCTTCGTTTTCATGGATTCTCTTTCTAATATGCTACAATTTTTTGAATTGGGTATTTTTTTTTCAATTTTTCTCACGTTGAATTGGGTATTATTCTCACATGTTCAACTTTTCTATCCAAGGATGCACGAGCTGGTTTAACATTGGGGGTTAAATGTTGTTATGCCATCTTCAACAAATTCATCAAATGGGTCACTCATTGATAACTATTTTTCATTCCATTTGAATTCAAAATCCTCTTTCATGGTGTTTACTTCATGAAAAATCGGACAAAAATGTTCTGTTAATCTCATAAAACAAGAACAAGGAAAAGTTTTGCTTTTGAAAGAATTATGGAGAAGGAAAAGTTGAGACAATTTAAAAGAATTGAATTGATTGCTTCTGAAAATTTTGTTTGCAGGGCTGTGATGGAAGTACTTGGCAGTCATTTGACTAATAAGTATTGAACGGTAGTTAATTGCTGCCGGATATACCAACGGTAGTGGGGGTAATTTAGTCATTTACTTGTGTCATTGTGAAGTTATGAAAGTCAGAAAAGCAATTTTCTAGTTTGTATTATTTGATGGGCCTTTTACCGTTAAAAGAAGGCCCAATCCGCGAGTTGTACGAAAAAATACTAACCGAGGAGGATCCCACTATCTTTTTGCTACCATCCCCAGCACCAAAAACAGTGCAAATGCAACAAACTCAGCAAGCCACGGCGGCAACTTTCTCAACCCCCACTCCTCCTCCCTCCTCCACCGCCGAAGCACCTCCGAAGCAGGTTGCTCTAGCTATGGACAAACTCGGTCAAGCCGAACGTATCATCGCCGACATCCGAATTGGCGCTGATCGTCTCCTCGAAGCTCTATTCATCGCTGCCGGTCAACCTCATCAAGGCAATAAGCCTCTTCAAGTTTTCGTCAAAGAGAATGCTTCTATGCAGAAGCATTTTCAAGACCTTCGATCTTTAGGTATGCAATTGAAGTTCCTTTTTGTTTTGATTGATTTTTGATTTCGCGATTAGGGTTTTGGTATCGTCGGAGTTGTTCTGATTGATTTTTCGATTTGATAGGAAAGGAGCTTGAAGAAGCTGGAGTTCTTAGTGAAACGGCACGGTCGCGGAAGGATTTTTGGGGATTGCATATGCCGCTGGTTTGTCCAGATGGTGCCGTTGTTGCCTATGCTTGGAAACGACAACTCGCCGGTCAAGCTGGAGCTTCTGCCGTTGACAGGACTAGGTTTGTTTCCACTCTATTTTGATTTCTCGTCAACGGACCTAGCAAAAACCGAACATGATACAAACAAGGCCGTAGTAATTTAAGAAAATGACATAATCGAATGTACTTCAAAGCAACTTACAGTTTTTCCTTTTGTAGTTAGTTCATTTTGACGAATGCTATGGATAGAAATCAAATCCAAAGAAAAAAAGAACCAACGGAATTAACCATTTTTAGTTAGAAAATATTATTTTTCCTTTACGGAGATATATGCGCATACTTAAGAGTTAAGAGGATATTTAGTTCTTTGAATTGTAGCATTACCTCCTGAATTCATAGCAAGCAGTAGTTGTACATGATATGAGCTTTAGCCAAGTTATGCTGCTAGATAACTGCCTCATACGTGCCTGAGTTGTGTAGAAATACAATTAGTACGCGTATGCTAGTTCAGCATTGTAGATTGATAGATGCAAGGGCCAAGGATATATGATAAGGACAAGAATAACAATGCCACTTGGGGTGATGCGAGCACACACATCATATTCAAGCTCTAGTCGGTCCAGTCACATGAATGTGTGCCGATCTTTTCAAGGAAGTACTTACCGGATTGATTTATACATTTCTTTTTTTAAATGAAAGAAATTAGCAAAATTACACAATTTGTCTCTTTAACTTCAAGTAATACTTTCGTCCTTTATCTTTTTTTTTCCCCGACTTAATGCTTTATTTTATAAAATGTCAACATCATTATCTCTTTTTTTATTAAAAAAACTCATCAAACTCATAAACAAACCCATAATATTTTCATCATACAATTCTAGAAATCCAAATTTAATTGAAAAAATCCCTTAAACCCATGAGTCCATTTTCTACATAACCTTAATCATTTAGTCCTGACTCATCAACAAAATCAGCCATAACCAAAAACAAAAAACAACCATAACCAAATTCCAACTCCGTACCCAAACAAAAGAAACAAAGAAAATCAAAGAAGAAAGGGTGAAAAAAGATGAAGATCCTTTTATGTTGTTGGAGTGCTAGGTTGATTGACGAGAGAGAAAATGAAGAAGATGAAGTTTTGCATTTTTTGATGAAGTTGTGAGTTTTGTGATGATTTTTCTGGATTTTTGATGAATTTTCTGTATTTTGTTTTTAATTTAAAAAGGATAATGGTGTTTACATTTTATAACATAAAGGATTTAATCAGAAAAAAGATAATATAGGATGAAAGTATTACCTGAAATTAAGTTAAGGGACAAATTGTGTAATTTTGCCAAAGAAATTCTATTAAGGAGCACAAATGGCCAACAAATAAGCCTACGCATGGTTGAAGTTTTGGAAAGAGAAAGCGAGAAAGGGTCTAATATTTTATTTGAATTAAGTAATATTAAATTAGGTTCTTATTTCAGATTTGATTCAGGTGGTTAAGATTAGTCAGTAGATAATATATACTCTTGGGATTTGTCGGATTTATCATACTGACTTCTCAATGCTGCTGACCCATGTTACATTAGCTGCTCACTTAGGTTTTTGAATGATTTCAGGTTAGCTCTCAAAGCTTTTACTGATCAGAAAAGACGTTTTTTCCCCCATCTTGATGATGGAGTTGAAGCTAATGAATCAGATTCAAAGAAACGTTGTGGGTCTGAAGAAGTCACATTTGAACCTAAGGAAGTAATGAGTTTTCTAAGGACGCTACCAGATGTTCTGCAGTCCTTGGAAAAGGAAGTGCCAAATGTTAAAATTTCAACTTTTGAAAGGCTGGACTGGTTAAAATGTGCTTCCATACTCACCTCTTCACCAAATGAGAGTTCTGAGGAACATAACTATCGTGGTTCTAGTAAGCGAAAGTTAGGATCAATGGGAATGGTTGCTCCAGAGAAGGTTGCAGTCATAGAATTGTTGTGCCCTTCTATCTTCAGAGTTGTTATATCCTTGCATCCTGCTGGTTCCATTGATCCTGATGCTGTCGCTTTCTTTTCTCCAGACGAGGTATGTTTATATTTACCATGGTTTGTCTTTCCTAATATTCATTATGGGGTGTGAACTATTTGTTCTGGATATCGTATTATAAATAATGACTCGGCGTTAGTTTTGGGATGCCTATGTATCAGGTAACTGACAATCTCAGAAAATTAAGAAATTGAAAATGTGATTGTATTAAAGAACACGATTTTAAACAATTATCCAGAACCAGTAAAATAAGGATTGCAATGTTGGATGATGAAAAGACGCAATAGGCAATTCGAGAGTGCATTTACTCATCCAAGTCTAACTGTTTCCCAACCTTCACTCTACATAACTGCCATGCACTCCCTGTAGCTTTCTCTCTCAATGACCATCTTGGCAGAAAGTTGCAACTCTTATCCCCTCTGAAATTTTTTGATCTAGTGCTTCACATCTCTTCTTTCTCCTCCCATAGACTTTAGTTATTTTGAATCATGGCGCCAGGCCTGTAACATCGTGGTTAAAAATATTTTCACTTTCCTCCTTTTGAAGCCCTAGTTGATAGAAGTGTGGATTGGCTTTTCGAAATTAAGCTTTGTATGAAGCCCATATCTAATTCAGCTGCCATACAACTTAAATTTCATCTTGCACTGTTAATTTTCACTGTTCTTTGGTTCTCTACTAATGGCTGTTTGAAAGGAGTTGACATTTCTGATTTGCAGAGACTAGACAGGGTGGTTCCATATTTTTTATTTCATTCTTTCATTTTGTTTTGTCCTTGTTTTGCAGGATATCTTTTTCCCTTGTTGTTTATGACTTATTTTATTTCTAATATATAATAAAAAGACTTAATTTGTTCATTTCTTATTTCATTGTAAATTTACTTGAATTTCACATCAATTTACTGTGTACTTCTTTAACAGAGTGGAAGCTATGTGCATGCAAGGGGGGTTTCAGTTCATCATGTGTATAGACATATTACGGTAATGGTCTCTGTTGCTAACTTCTTATATCCTGTGATCCTTTGAGTGACTATTTGAAGTGTTCTGATTATTATAGTTTTTTTATCCAACACTGCAGGAATATGCAACGATAGCTCTGCAGTATTTTCTTGGTAACCAAGCTGAAACATCACTGTATTCTCTTGTGGTACTGAAATTATCTTGCTTTTGCATATCGTGATACCTATTTTGGTTAGAAGTCATCATTCTTGAAGGTTACTTAGCTTTCTGTTTTTGTTTTTCCTTTTCCCTGTAGCACTGGATTTGCAGCTACCAGACTTTATTTTCAAGACCATGCAGGTTCGATTTGCAGTTTCCGGATCAAAAATTTCTATATCATGTGGTTCAGTTACTAATCTCAATTTTTTTGGATGTACAGCAAATGTAAAAAGCTACTTGCCATGGATAAGCAATCAAATTTATTGTTAGCCCCAGTCCACCGGCCCTATTGGAAGTTTTCCTTTTCAAAAATTCTGTCAACCATATCTTCAAAGGACCAGAATTCAGATACTACTATGGCTTATCATATTGGCTGCATCTCCGAGGAAGTATGATCACACCGACGATTATTTATGTAAGTCAAGTGCCATAATTGCTGTGGAACTTCTAGGAGCAACGTTCTCCATTTCATTGGCATTACTTATGTAGCACCGACGCTTCAAGTTGAAGTTGTGTCCAAGTTGCTGACATGTGTCTGTGTCTGTGTCCGACACTAGTACATGTGATTACATTCAGTCACTTGCATTTTCTCAAATTATCACTGATGTCTACATGTTAGTGCCGGGTCTTTGTCGCTGCTTCATAAATAGTTCCCCCTTCCTCCTTTATCACTGGTGTAGTGATTCATCTGATATTTGTTTTATGTTTGTTATTTCTTAGTTATAATTAATTAATTTTAATCTTCAGGAAATGAATTAGCACATGGTCTGTTGTGTAAAGCTAGTGACTGCATCTATTCTCTTAAAATGGCGCATATCACATGGACTGATAGATTGATTTTTTGGATGCTGGGAAGTTATTCTCACCCTGACATTGATCATTGCCTGCCACAGGACAAAACCATAAGAGTACAAGATAGGAACATTATGACCTTTTATGCATGCTGTATGGAAATGCCAGCTGATTGTAATTTTTAAAGGATCTGTCAGCATGTGAAAAACTATTATGACATAGCAATATTTCTGATTTTAGAATGATGCTGCCTACACATCTCTATCTTCTCTGTAACTACTAGTTTCTCCATCCATGTATGTATAATAGAAAATAGTTCAAGGGGGCCAACTGAGAATCTAGGACTGAGGCACATGTAAAAAGTTAAAAGATGTGGTAGATGCAAATGTTGCTCTGGTATTGAAAGCTGCTTTTGTGGTCCTTTGAATGTATGTACTCTGATTCTGGTGGAGGATGATGTACTTATGCTCTAAAACAATAGCAATCCAATGACCAATAAACATTGTGAATGTGTTCATTATCTATTTAATTGCAATCAGTTTACATTAGTTAACTTCAAGAGAAGTTCCAATTAACTTTCTACTGTAGCTGACTTGCCATTTACATCCTATGCGCTTGTCTTCTTGGCTCAAGAATGAAAAGTTTTGTTCAGTGAATTTTTCTAGTAGCTATGTATCTCAAAGCATTTGGAACAGATAAACCTAAAACGATCAAAAGCATTCTGTTTCCTTGGAAAGAACCTGTTATCCAAGCTAAAATCCTAACTTCAACATTCTGTTTAAAGAATGATGGCGTATTTTGCCATGTTTGAACGAATAAAAAGTTATTAATACCCCTAGAATCACGTGCTACTTTAAACAATGTTTAGAATTTAGAATAAAAAGTGAGCTTGTCGGAGTGTTTGTTTTCACCAAAGTGAACTTTCCGACCATTGACCTGTTCCTAAATTTTCAGCAGTGTCAAGCCACTAAACTTTTTACCGTGATTCATGGGAAACAGCCACTCACTTCCATAGAATAGAATAATAGGAAATTAGATTCTTCTTAATTTGATGATAGGGACTCTTGATCAATCTCTTAGTAATCCTTAATCGGCACCTCTCTCACAATTAATTAATTAATCAATAATATAATTTGTTGGTCTATCACACCCATGAATACGTACAAGAATTTCTGACAAGCACGACCAGCTGTCATTGGGTCGACGTGTGTAGCAAAAGTTAGTCATTGAGTTATTATGATTATATTTATGAGGAAAGATAAAATTGAGTCATCATTATATTTATGAGGAGGAAATAAAAAATGGGTCATTGTACGAATTGAGTTTGATATATATTTTTTTTTTGACAAAATTGAGTTTGATATTTGGCATTTGGATGAAATTTGAGGTGTCATTATTTTTCCCAAAATGAAAACGAACAACCACTGTGCCACACCACATCGTCACACCTGTTTATGTTTGCTAATGGAATTGGAACTTATGTTTAGTGCCAAGTGATAGGCAGAAAATTATTTGATGGCTATCTTGACTTGACAGCTCCATGAAGAAAGACTCCACTTTGTGTCATGTGGTGATAAATTATGCCATGTGAGATTATTAATCAGTAATCCACACATACATATCTAATAACAACATCCTTTGCTGGCTGGTTTTGGTTTCTGCTTATGTTACAAGGAAATCACGAGCATAGCATGGTCCACCATCGTTGTCGACATTATATACGCCACGTCATCAATGATTCTGAAAGAAAATTTTGTTACGATACCAACACACTGACTTAATATTAACTAACAAATAATGGTCTAAAAAGTCAATTATAAGATTTGTCCAATTTATAATGTTTATTATATAATTTATAAACAGCTATATCTGGGACCTTGTGAGTGTGACCTGAGTCCAATATTAGTGTTATAACTGGTGCACACGATCGATAGTGCTTGAACTCATTGTAATAATTTCATTAAACAACGCATTATTGTCTTTCAATAATTTACAGTGAGTTTATGATTAGAAGGAATTTCCCATTTAATATATGATAACTTTTATATTCAATGTATTTTTTTAATAAAACAAAGTTTATTTTGTATTCACCAGTGCAAAAAAAAAAATACACATCATATAACTACTTGATAGTGAAATTTTGCCCATGCATTCAATCACATTTCATTATACAGCTTTTTGATGAATGACATTTTCAGTTCGGTCTGTTGTCCATCATGCTCATGAAATGATATTTTTTTACACAGATAAAGGTAGTTGGTTGAAAACTTTTTATAAAACACACAAACATCATCAATAACCAAATAACATATGGCAGTGAACGTTGAGGCATAAATGAATGAACAAATTACAAGCATTCTCATTGATTGTGGCTCCCCTATCTACAACCATCAACACTTAAATGTAGACATAGTTGAAAATACAAAGCATACACACGAGATTTCAAGTGCATATGAAATCTTACTCAACCACTATTACACCACTGGTACTCACATTTTGCCTTGGCATTTTTAGACAGAAAGAGCAAAGCATGCTTATCTACACCTAATGAAAGATAAAAAGAAAGTGAAAGGAAAAATAAATAAATAGAAACACTCAACACAGCAACAAACCATTTGTTTCACCGGCCATCAGCCGAAGTAAAAGAATCTGCAAATCCAGTAGGTCTTGCAGGGATACTGCTCTTACTGTCTTCTAGATCCATATAACTTGTGTCCTTTCCCTCCGCCTCTTGCCATCCCTTGACCATTTGGGTAAGGGGAAGACTATAATCGATGCCGGAATACTCATCGGGGTCATCGTCAAACGGTTTCCATTTTTCAACGAGTGGTGCGAGAACATTGACAGCATGACCCATTTCTGGCCTTTGGTTTGGTTCTCTGGCCGTGCAGTGTCCAGCTAGCTCAGCAATAATTGAGACACTTTCGAATGTTTCTTCGTTTATGTCGAGGGTTGGGTCAATAGCAGCCATTAGTTTCTTCTTGTCTGATTTTATATTCCAGAACCATGCTGCCAAGTATTGGCTTTCCTCAGGTCTGCTCTCATCAAGTGCCATCAATCCAGACAACAGCTCCATTAGCACAACCCCAAAACTGAAAACATCTACTTTGGTAGTGATTTTTCCTGTCACTGAATATATTTAACAAAAAAACCCAGGATTAGTATAACATTCGAACATATAAAAAAAGTCGATGTCTAAGATACCAGATATAAAATGCAGAAATGAAAATTTTACTATTAGCTACTGTATTAAATGATGCATAAAAGTAAATTAAAGTTTGTTTGCTTAGAATCAGTTGCTCATGCAACAGGCTTACAAATGCAATCAACAAAACTCTTGAAGTAACGGGGGAAAAATAGTTGAATGAGTGGTACAAGATAGATATATAATGCACCTATGGATATTTTTACTATTAATTATTATTTTGTTAAATGATGCATAGAAATAAATTGAAGTTTGTTCGCTTAGAATCAGTTACTCAATTACCAGGCTAACAGCATTAATCAAATGCAATAAAATCAAGCCCTAGAAGACAAATTAAGAGGTCAATAGCTACCACATCTGCTAGAGAGATCACTGGGAAATCCACACCTTACAGAAAACTGACACTATTTTCATAAAACCATATGCAGAAACTTCGGTAGGTATAAAGCAATTCATATACAATTAATATAAAAGTTATAAACTATAAAGAGGTATAGAGTAATTAAATAAGAGTATACATAATTTTAAGAAAAAAATTACCTGCATATTCTGGAGCCAAGTATCCAAAGGTTCCAGCAAGCTTGGTCACTACAGATTTTTCACCATTAGGAGCAAGTTTTACCAATCCAAAATCTGAGACTTTAGCTCTAAAATCATCGGCAAGCAAAATGTTTGAGGACTTAAGATCTCTATGAATGAAGCTCTGATGAGCTAGAGTATGAAGATACTCCATTCCTCTAGCAACATCCAAGGCAATATTAAGCCTCCTCTTCCAAGAGAGAGGCTCGAGTCCATAGCTCTTCCAATGAAAAAGATGCTGACTGAGAGCACCTTGTGGCATATACTCATACACTAGAATCCTCTCATTACCTTCAATAGAATAACCTATAAGGCCCACCAGATGCCGATGTCGAACTTTTGACAGAACTGCAATTTCAGCCTGAAACTCATCCAAAGCTTTATTGGTTATCACACCTGCTTCCATTCTTTTTACGGCAATCTTAGTTCCATCATCCAACTCTCCCTTATAAACAACTCCAAACCCACCGCGGCCGAGCTCATTCTCAGGGGCGAAATTCTTGGTCACGTTTCTTAGAACTTGAACTGATATCACAAGATTTCCGGCTTCAATGGTATGAGAGTCCCCAATTGCACTGCTGTTTCTACTCCCAGTCCCACTCCCTGTTCCATTGGTATTATTAGCAATAGCTATCTTTACGGTACTGTCCGTATCAGACGGATCTCTAGGGTGAACTACGAGTGAACTTGGTGCCTGGAAACCATCCTTTGTCCTCCTGAAACAATACGCATAAAGCGGTATCAACAGAAAAGCAGCAACCGCCACACCAGCAATAGGTGCTACAATCAAAACCAAGCTTTTCTTTTTTGATTTTTTTGTTTCAACCGAATCACTTGGACTTGAATTTGAGCCTCCCTTCGTATCGTCACCAGTATTCCCAGATCCACCTGATGGACTGTTTTTCCCCGCGGAAGGACCTTCGGTCCCACCATTCAACAGAGAATTCCCATCAACCATAGGTTTCAATCCATTACTAAAAACCGGCAAAGGAGGTGAAATATTATTGTCACTCAAATCCAACACATTCAGATTCCTCAAGCTAGTCCAGTTACTAGGTACAACACCATTGAGATGATTACCTCCCAATTTAATTGAAACTAAAGAACCTAAATTTGCAACAGAAGGACTTAAAGTACCACTAAGATTAAAACGTTGCATATTAATCATAGAGACTTTACCATCAGCATTGCATATAATCCCCAACCAAGTTACACAAGGATTATTCCCACTCCATGAATCAACCAAATTTGAAGGATAATTCAACCCACCAAGAAACCCTAAAAGAGACATAACTTCAAAAGAACAAGGAACACCAGTTTCATTTAAACAAAAATCATTGTTACTATAAGAAACCTTAGAAGCTTTAAACTTGGGAATCGGACCCATAAACCGGTTATTATTCAAATCAAGCTTATCCAATTCCATATCAGATAAAGAACTAGGAACAAGTCCAACAAGCTCATTTCCATTAAGATTAAGATCTTTAAGTGAAACCAAGTCACCAATATTCTCCGGAATGGAACCAGTGAACCGGTTACCATGAAGCCATAAACTAGTAAGAGAAACCATAGTAGCAACAATATCAATACTTCCAGATAACAACTCACCCTTCTGGTTATTCAACCACAGCATTTGCAACCCCGAATTGTTAAGAGTCTTCGGAATCTCACCGGTTAAACTGTTACCAGAAAGCTTCAAATTTGACAAAGAATTCATTTTTCCAAGAAAATCAGGTAAAGGGCCAACCAAATTACAAGTGATACAAGATAAATCTCTTAACTGAGTAGAATCCTGCAAAGAAGAAGGAAAATTCCAACCATTGTTAGAAGCATTGAGATTATTGTTATCTAATGCAAGAGTGTCTAAACTGGTTAACCCTTGAAAGAAATCCATAGGAATGGAATCGAATTGATTGTTATCAAGAAAAGCGTATTTGAGATTTGATAAACCATTTAGCGACGGTAAAGGTCCTTTAAGTTTGTTGTTTTGAAGACCCAAGTTGAAGAGATGGGTTAGTTGGTTGAGATTTTGAGGTAAAGTTCCAGAAAGGTTCAAGTTTTTGGCTTGAATCTGTGAAACTCTATCACCGTCGCAGAAGATGAATTTCCAAGCAGGTGGACCACATGGGTCGTTGTTGTTTTTGGGCCATTGTAGGATGTCTGGGTTGTCTAGGTTGTCTTTGAAGTCGTTGAGGATTTTAAGGTCGTCTGGGTTGGTTGTTGTGAGGACTAAGGAAGGTGAGAGGAGGAAGAGAAAGAGAAGGAGTGTTATGTGGTTCATGGTTGTTATGGTGGTGGTGGTGATTCATGTGAGAATTGAGTGAAGGAGGAGAAAAAGAGAGTGTGGTTGATAAGAAGAAGAAGAAGAAGAAGAGGAAGAAGAAGAGTGCATTGTTGAGTTGAATCTGAGAAGTAGTAAAAGAGTATTGATGAGAATGAATGAAAAAATGGTGGTAATGTGGTAATGGTGGACCTTACTCAATATTGCCTAATCTATCTTATATTCTCAAATATTATATTTCATGTAATTAAATTATTTTCTCTCCTTTTTCAGCAATTCTTTGTGTTGTGCTTTTTTGGATAATAAGGAAAATAATTTATGGACACCTTGAAGTTTTCAAGAAAAATATAGAGAACGCTAAAATGTGTTATTTGAATAACCAAAATGACAATTTTTAAGACAATCATATTTTTTGGACAACCATTAATTTACAAAGAAATGTATATATTGATACAAAAACTAGAACAATAGAAAAAAAAATAAAAACATTATTTGAATATTAAAAAGAAAGTTGTCACAAAATAGTTGTACATATATCATTTCTCATATTTTATATATTTTGGAAAAAGATTTGCGTACACTTAAAACTCTTAGACATTTGTCCACAAGTCATACTTCGACTGAAAAAACGTGAAATTGCAAGATCAAACGTTGTAATCGAGGTTCGAACTTGACCCCATCACTTGCGTGTAAGTTTCAATTGTAATTTATCATTTCTTCTATCAAAAAAACAAACTCTTAGACACCTCGACGGAGAAATAACTAAAGAAAGTGATGTGATAGAATAAAAGTTGGATGATGTGATGAAAAAAGATGAACAAAGAAAAAACGAGATATTGAATGAGTGCAAGAGAATTATAAATGTCCAAATGTAATGGTTGATATCAGGGTGATAGTAAGAGAGAGGAAAGAAAAAACATAGAAAATTTGTGTAATACTTATAAATAATGAAATGATCTTAAAAAAAATAAAAGTTAAATGATTGATATTTTTTCTATGAAATATTTTTATTAAAGTACAAAAGTTTGCAAATGACTTTTGTCAAAAAAAAAGTTTTGCAAATTACCTTTTGATTCACAAAAATGATCATTACTTTATTAATAATAATCAAGAGAAAAAAAATAAAACAAAACCCTTCAATATATCAGTCTACCGTAGACATTGGTAGGTAAAATTATTCTCACAATCTTTTATTTAAATTGTTGTTTTAATCCACTCTTTTTTCATAAGCATGTTTTTATCTTAATTACTAAAGCTTGTCTGCTGAAGCTAATCCTAAACCCTAAATTTAACCTAGCAATTTCCCTCCCATTCTGACGCGTTTAATTCACAGGTTTGACCTCATCACCCTTTTAACACGCAATAAATTCATTTCATTTCAAATTGTTTGTCATTCATTAAATAATTTAAGGCAATTCATTTCAAATTTGAGAGCATTTCCTAATCAGTCGATCTGAATTTATTCTATTGCATTTAATTCACACCTTTGACTTCATCATCCCTTTAATATGCAATAAATTCATTTCATTTCAAATTGTTTGTCATTCATTAAATGGTTTAAGCCAATTCATTTCAAATTTGAATGGCAGTTCAGCACCAACAAACAAAGTCAAATCATTCATCTGTTTGACCTTTTCATTTAAAAGAAATTAAATGTTCATAAACTCTTATCTTAATCATCATCCATTCATTTGAAATTCAAAAATTCACTCATATTATCATTCATAATATCCTTTGACTTTCTCAATTTAAAAGCAATTGTGACTATTAAAACAACATTAAAGAAATTTTGAATTACGATTTCACTCCCTCATATTCTAAAATCCTTTTAATGCAAATGAATGTGTGTTTTAATTGCCCATTGAAATATACAAACTCGATATAAATGTGTACTAATGACATTCAAACCGTTTTTGAAAGTTATATAACAAAATAATTAATTAGCATTGAAAATAGACATGCACATTAAGTATCATTATTAGCGATGAATGCCTATGAGAAACACGAAAGGAAAGAGCTTAATGAACAATTGACTTGTTTCAAATACTATATATACACACACTGAGATTTGTTTTGCCATAACAACAAAGATATCACCCTTTACATAAGAGGTAGCCATGATGAACAGTCAATCTGCCATAAATGTCACAAAATTCCCCATTCACCGCCAAAGAGGTTTTTTCCTCAAAAGATGTTATCTTTATCTGCATTTTCGTTTTCATATGAGTTGAGATTTTGCCATTGCTTTTTGGTGTCTTTCTTACGATTTTTGCGTTTACAAGTATGTCTTTATGGGAATACGAACCAACAGATCCACCTTATATTCATCTCTTGAGACTTAAATGACCTACCTATCACGTACAGTACCATCCAAAAGAGATATGTTTGATAACATACCTGATTTTGTAAAGTCAATGTTTGTCATATTTGCTATCCTTTGTTCATGTTATGTAGCATTTGTAAGAGAAAAAAATGTTATAAATAAATCATTCCTATTAAGATTGTAAGTCAGACACAAAATTTGTTTGAGTTTTATGTATGATTGCTTTTAATTGATATTCACAGCACCATTGAGCATCGACATCAATCATAACAACGATAATTATATCAACACTATGAAATTTATATATAGAACATATCACACTGAATTTAATACCAATGTTGTATGTTGTTTAATCTTTGTTGTATCAGCCTTATGTAGTTGCTTCTTTTTTTCTTTATTACATTGTTTCTCATATGGATGTTGTGTATCCTACTAAGTCTCAGTTTTGCTAATCCTTTTTGCTATTCTTAAATACTATTTGCGAAATCCTTTTTAATGTGCTATTTTTTAATACTACAAGTTTTATTGATTACTACACTAATCATATGTATGGTTACTTGAAACACTAATCATTCGTATGATTACTTAAAGTTAGTTGTAAATTTAACCCCTTTGAATCAGATCTATATTCGAAGAGAGTTTGCAATAATCTAATCAAAATTACATTAGTCAATCATTACTTGAGAAATAATAGTGATGTTTTCAAATACGTTACAAATTTGATACGATTCATACGTCGTTGAAGGACGTATTAAGGCACATTTTATCGCTATATTGTATATCTAATAAGGATTTGTCTAACATGTGCAACATTGCACATGTTAAAACAATTAAAAGAAAGAAAAAAAATGAAAAATATATTTTTAATTAAAAAATTATATATTTAATATAAAATGTACTTTTTAAAAAAAATACAAATTTATTATTTTAAACTTCTTAATATGTGTAAATTTGCACATGATGGAAACAATCATCTAATAATCACATTTGTGTTTTTCGATAGACACATACATGACACATGTCAAATATAACTTATTGATCATTATAACAGTCGATAGGACCCGTGCGTCGCACGGGTCGAAAGTCCAGCGTTTATGATTTTCATATATATATTTGGTTTTTACTTTGTGATGTCATCGTTTTATGCGAGACGTTGTTTTGTTTGTTGTATTGGTGTTGCGTTATTTTGTTTTCTCTTCTTATTGTAGTTTTCACCCGGTTCAAATCGACATGTTAGATTCGAACCAGTGTAAATTAAACAATGATTTTTTTTGTCTTCGATGTTATAGATCTGGATGCATGTGCATTTCAGACATTTTATGTTTGTCATATTTGTAAACATTTTATTGCTCTATTTCTTTTGAGTTTGTTCGCAGATTCATTATTTTTTATTTTACCAAATTTTAATTTCTTCTTAGTTGATGTATTCTACCAATTTGTTCTCAATCGTAGATTCGTCTTTAATTTAAAAATTTAATATTTAATTTAAAGTTATAAATAAATTAATAAAGATTAAATAGTTAAATTATTAAGCTAATGATATTTTAAAATCTTATTAATGACGTGTCATTAACGACTACCACTTGAAACACGTGAAACGAACTTTTATAAAATGAAACTTTGTAAATTTAAAGAGAGCAAAAACATAGTATTTAATCTTTTGACATCTTTACAGAAAAATTGGATCATATCTTTCTATCATACCCTTCATAAATGGACATGCTCTAACTAAAACGAGAGAATTACTAACTTAGATCCTTTTGATTATGCTCTACGAATCTTCTCTAATTTATCCTCATTATTGTTATTTGATACTCTTGATGTGTCATTTGTAAATGTGATCTTTTTTTCCTTGTGCTTTCATTCTCTTTTTTCTTTTCGTTTTCTCATTTAATAAAAAAAAAACACTTTACAATGAGATGAAGGAGTAGTTTTCCTTTTCAAGAAAAAAGAACCATAGTCGTTTTAAATGGTTGAGCATTTTTTTAAGTATTAATCAAAATGAATGGGAAATAAAAGTTGGTCGTATTTTTAAATATAGCATAAACAACACCTACCGTAGGATATCTTGTATTTACCTGAATTCGAACTATATATTACACGAATTTTAGTACATTTCAATTAAAGGCAGTCTCCATTAATAATTTTTTTGCAATATCGATCCAAAGTTTTCATATATAGCTGTAATAACTCAGTTTTGTCCACCGTCATCATTTTCCAATTTTTTTAAACAAATTATACATGTGATACAGCCATACACAGCCCCTGCTTACGTATCATAAGTCCAACATTGAGAGTTTGAATTTCAAATCAAAACATAAAATACATGAGGAATAAGGCATATATAATTGAATAGTTGAACTTTGAAGTAGTGGTTTTATGATTTGGTAGAATAAAAAAAAAAAGGAATCAAAATCGATTAATGGGTGTTGGAGCATAGCTAACAATGTATTGGTGGTGGTGTAAATGACAAATTAGAATCCCCACTTCCTTTCTTGTTTGATAATAAATAAATTTGGACCATCCTCAAAGTTGCATATACTACTATACTAGTATGCATTTATACTACACTCTCTTTCTAAGAATGATGAAGATATTTGTGCTATAGTATAACCAGTTTAATTTACTGAAATAATAATGTGTACATACTTTGCATCTACATCAATGATAACATTATCTATATAATTATTTGTATGATGGCTTCATCCAAATAATTTTATAACCTTGGGAACAATATCTAATTTATGCAAAATATGGTAAAATGGGCTGGGTATCAGATACGGCCAAAAGTCGATTCTTATTGAGTTATTGTCCACTTCACATGAAAAGGTTCTTCTATATCCAATCCATAAAATAGACCTCTAATAAATTATAATCACAAGAAAAGGAATACTATTCATCTAATACTCGTGGTAAAAGGAATTTATGGAAGATTGTGTGTATTGTGTATATTCTACAAAAAATCAATTGTTACTTTCCCATAATTCAAGTCATCAAGACTGCAATCCAGCTGTATTTCTTTTTTAAATTGTTTGGTCAAAAATGGTATAATATATAATATGGGTATTTCAATTATTATATGTGAATTTATAACACCAGCATTGATACCTTTTTAAAGAAGGAAGTAACTGGTGGTTTAGTTAAAATTTTCAAATGGTTGCGTAAGAAAGGGGAAAAGGAAATTAAGATGAGATTGTGAGGATCTTTTACTCAATTAATGAAGCTCTTAATTCCTAAATTAAAGGTGATCTGTGTTTTAGTTGGTTATAGAAATGGACAAAGGTCATAATCAGCTTTTTCCTGTTTGTAATTACTTGCTTTTCATTATGAGCAAACGCGTAGTTCTCTTATCTGTTTTCTCTATCATTTAGAAAGTCTTATATCACATATAGTGAAAGGCACCAAGTATGTTTATGGTGTGGGATCACATATTGCCTCATTTTTTAGGTTATCAATGACTATTTTTACAATTAAAATTTTATATTACTAAAAACTTTATATTGTCAAAAGTTTAAGGGTTCAAATTTAGAAGCTTATAGGCCAAAAATTAAGGTTCACAAAGTTATGGTTTTTTTAAACTTCATGATAACATAGAAAGTTGAGTCTACTTATCTAACTCTATAATAGTCGGCAAACACGTCATCTTTAGCTAGCATTTCATTTTCTCTACATTACAATGATTCACTTAAAATCTCCTGCATCTTATTAGTAAGTTAAGATAAACACAAAAATTTTAAATAAAAATAAAAAATATTTTCACAAAGTAAACAAAGTTCTAATAATTTATCTCTCACTTTTTCTTGATGTTCTAAGATGATTTTAGTGAAAATATCCAACCTTATATGTAATTTGATATTCAATTATTTTATAGTAAATACATTATTAAATGATATCAATTGTCCATTTTTATTTACTACCATGTTATATGTACGAGTTGCTAAAAAAAAAAAGTTATATGTACGAGTCTTCATTGAAAAATCTATATGGCATGACGCACAAGATGAATTTTTTACTCCCAACCTAATTTCTCTATAAGTATGAGTCACGAACGAACATATGACCACTTGATCAAGAGGACAAAATCTTAAAGAGAGCAACTTAGTTTGTGACTAAACCTAATAAAAAAAATCTATTAGTATTGTTCTGTTCGAAATTGCGTATCAAATTATGTATCAATGTTGTGAAAAGCCTATGTTTTTCTAATATACCATTTGTGTGAAATATCAATCAACTTTACAAATAACTAATCTTATTGGAGAATTTGATTGACCACCTTTTATTTTATATGCAAGAAAGTTTAGGTGATCAGTTTGATAACCACACCTTTAATTAGTTGAGTCTCTCTCAACCATATTTTTTTCATCCATAGGTTTTGAATTTGATGCGATAAATTATTTAAGTTTAGTTTTGCCCTAACTAATATAAAAACCACTATTTTAATAAAATAAAAAATCTCATAAGCCTTTAACAACCTTTTTCTTTTTCTTTTTTTTTTTTACCAAAAACCTTCAACAACCCTTAACAATATACTATATATTAACTATGTATCAATGCTATGTAAAACTTAGTTTAATAATATAGAAGCTTCCTCAAACTTTTGCTCCCATTCTTCTTCCGTTTCGATGCTTTGTATTTTGGGTTGTATCCGAATAAACAAGTATACGTGCGTATCAGCAATTTATTATATCATCGTCCTTGTATAGATTTGATTCTTCTTCTTTTTCCAAAAATTTAAAGACCAGCATTATACTACTATATAGTATCTAATGATCAACCTCTTCAAAAGCTACGAATAGTTAGTTGAGTACTTGAATTCGTGTATATATTAATGATTCAAATCATTACGGTTACAACTTACATGTTTAACTAATCATTATAGTGTGCAACAAACATACCAACAATGTGGGTCGGTCTATTCATCATCTTAATTTGTTTTTATGTTGCAATTTATTTATCTTTGATTACATGTGAGGTAAGGCACACAGGTGGAACAATAATGAAGTAAAAAGAATGGAGTGTGAGTCTCTCTCCCTACCGATGCAAAGTTGGCTTTGTAGTGAGCAGACAAAGTTGGGGGGTCCGTATATTTAATGCACCGCCTTTTGTTTCCAGTATATGGTGGCGAGCGAAAGGGATTGTAGTACCTTTACTTTATTCATTGGGAACAAAGGGTCAAAAGTTGGAAGCCCCCATATCGTTCATGACTGGATTAAGGGTCTTTTAGCAAGACTAAGTTCGGTCTAGCAAGGTCAAGAAGTTAGCTTATAGTTTATAGTTCGGGATAAATCTCTTTAAAAGGATAGGGTAGCTTTAACTACCCCAAAATTTTTATTTCCTAAAAATATCTAATTTTTTATGTGGTGTCTGTGGTTCGAATTCAGAACCTTGTATATATTATACATTGTCCTTATCCATTGAGTAAAGTTCGCTGAGACTTGAATCATTAGGCATATTAATATGGCTAGCTACCCCAATAATTTTTTTTAGCTACCTCAAACAAATTCATTTGCAAAAAATTGGCATAAATTAAAAGGTTAAAAAATTATCATTTGATTAATAAACTTATTTGTCTTATTTTGATATTTCGGTCTCTACAACAACAATAGAAATGTATTTTTAACAATAAAAATTATCAATAGTCAAAATAATAGACGATGGTTCAATGCAAATAGCTTATCTGTCTAAGTTGAAAAAGATTTTTTCTTTTTAAAGATACATTGAAAAAGAAATTGCGAGTCTGTTTCGCATATATTCAATTATGAATATATTTGACTTCTCGAAGCCTAGCTTTATAGAGATTACAATTTACACATATTTAATATTTAAATTTAATATATAATATTTGAAAATATATAAATTTTCTTTGCATAAACAAATAAGAGTGATAGATTTATTCCAAAAAGAGAGAGTGATAGATAGCATAATAATAAAATTTGTTACAAGGATAATATAACCTAATAATAATAAAATTTGTTACAGGGATAATATAACCTAATAATAATAAAAGTTATTACAATGATAATAATAAAATTTTAAATTAATCTAAGGATAATTTTGGCAATGCAATACAATTTTAAAGAGATCCTCTCCTCTCCCCTCCCCTCCGAAAAATTCAGATTTGGGGGATGCAAAAAGTGGGTTTTGAAGAGATTTTGCTCCCCTATTTTTCTAAAAATTGAGCCGAACATGTCAAATTAAAAAGGAATGAAAATATATCTTTTTACGAACTATTTTACGTCTATTTAATATTCGGTAAAAAAAATCTGGTAACTATCCATTATCTATCTATAGATAATAATATAGCAAGCTTAGTATTTTGTCAAGTTTGCCATTTGTCAACTAACGAGAGTCTTTACTATTTTTTTAAGTTGCTATTTATATGTAAAGCATGAAGTATTTTTAACGAGACTAAGAGAATATGCACGCGTGTTATTGGTTTGCTAGGTAGTTTTGTGTGTTCTCGATGTCAAAGACATTGGAACGGCAAAGAGAAAAGGCTAAACCGTGAATCTAGCCAGCCAACCATTCAATCTTCTCACAATCCTCAATGATCTCATCAATGCAACTGGTTCTCTCAATTCACCTAACACAATTAACTTCTCAAATCCTATACGCCTTTCTGTATTTCCAGCCTCCAGGTAACTATTACTTTAATTTTTGAACACATATGTTGTTTGCCTATATTAATAGTATCACTGTATCGGTCTCTTCATGCAAGCAATTTGAAAAAATGCGGAGCAAATATGCGATGATGACATGAGATCTTAAGATTCTGATGTAATGCAATTCCTCACCTTCTTTATTAAATTTTATTTTCAATTTCATTGTATCATTTCATCTTAAACTCATGTATGTTGTTTCTAAAGTGACAACTCTCTCTCACACACGCAAACTCACTCACTAACTCATCTGCTTCTGAAGTTTTTTTTTTGGTCAGATGCTACTTGCTCGAATTCATGATTTGTGAGAGACTATATGATATGATATTAGCTTGGGTTCATGAAGATAATAAAATTTGGTTTTGGTTTTGGTTCAATTGCCCATGATGTACTTTTAGAATAGGTTTTATTTAGAGAACAAAGATGAGACTCAAGTGTTATTTTGTACTTGAAATTCTGCATGCAATTTGCCTATAATGCTTATTTCCATTCCATGCTTAATTACTTTGTTCTCGGCTGCAACTGGAAATTGAGATCGTTAGAGTATACCATATTTGCTTATATGTAACTTGAATTATTAATTGATAATGGAATAAATTTTGCGATTATAAACCGTGCCGATATCTAGGTTGCTAATTCTTCCCTCAAAAAAATCTACGTTGCTAGTTCTATAGTACATTTTGAAAAATTAAAATTTAGAATCCTAACATCTAAAAGATTTAACTTTTCTCTTTGGTGATAAAGGTTAGTATTTGCTGTTCAAATAAACTCTTTTGTTTAATTTTTTTTCATATAGTTTTAATTGTTGAAACCAAAGAAATTCTTTTTATTGTTAAGAGATAATTGTTATGAGATAATTGCATAATTAAGAACCCACTAATTTGGTTTAGGTGGGAAAAAATAGGATTTTAAGGAAGGAATATGGGAGGACTTAATATGATTGTAATATAAAGATAATAGATTTATTTCTCAACCCAAAGAGAGAAAAACACATAAAATAAATATCAAATAAACACATAAAATAAACACCAAAAATAGTAAAAGACTCACAAAGTAGTGCTTAAGGTAATGGGGTATTTATGTGTTAAAGTGGTTATAAGCTTTACATGGAAAAAATTAACCGTAAAAGGAACAATTATTTACATGTTCGCTTTCATTGGATATCTGCATATGGAAAGCAAACAATTTGACATAGAAAGCAAACAAATAGACTTCATAAACAATAATGGTGCAGCGGTAGTACATAGGAATTTCACCAAGTTGTACTTGGTTCAATTATCTCTAGGTGTATTTTTTTTATAACTTTTTCCCAAGTAAAAATTTGGATTAATTAATGCCATTAAAATTGCAAGACTTAATATGATTTATATATATAGATAGATGTGTGAAAATGACGAAAGGACTTATATTAAAATACATAGGAGATACTACCCACAAAAATAAAATACATAGGAGCTTATAATCCCGTAAGATTAAAAAAAGTCATATATGATTACCGTTATTTCATCATGAACTTTACAACTTATTTCACTAAATATTTTATCATTATTATTTTCATTTTTACCCTTATTATTTTATCTAAAATTTATTTATTTAAAAATTCAAAATCTCTCTTCTTTTTTTCCATCAACCAAATCAAGGGCTTGGATTTGACCGGACTCTCGTATGACATGAGACAATCCAAGCTTAAGTTTAAGACATTAAAACGAGGCCTTTCCAATAAAATTATGAATTTTTAACAAGGGATGGATTAATTATGAATTTTGAAATTACAAAAAACTTAAAAACAAAAACAACAAAAATTTTGACCTAAAAATCAAATTTTTAATTGATTTTTTTTTTGCAGAGACCGATATAAACAAAAAATCTACAAAGTTTCATACCATTCCGAAGAATTCTCGATTTATTTTAATTTTTCAACCAAAACGAACAAAATCGCAATTTTATTCTAAGTAAGCATATACTTACGGGTTAAATTTTGTTTTCCAATTTTATAGTCATGTTTGTAACATCATAATAACATTCCCTGCCAAGGTTGAATTGAAGTCTTAGTCTCGTTCATCCAAGCCAAATCGTTTTGATTCTGTTCGAATTACAAGTTTTGGATGGCTTTTTGATTTTAATTTTTGGTGACTTGGTATATGATCAGTGGAACAATGTGACGTGTTCAAATAGCATTTTTACATAGGAAAATCTATTTTGAGCATTGTTATATCTAGCCAAGGATATCAATCACAAATCCTGCAAATGATACTTTTAATTTTTTTATATCATTTTAAAATAAATATTAAAAATCAATATCAAATAAATCACTATCTCTCACATCCCCAACATGTCTTCTTCCATTGCATTGGATTCTTCTAATTCGAATTTGCCCTAATTTCTCAAAACTCTACCGTCAACACTTCAACACCTTTGCTCCCAGAAACAAATTCCATAGTTTTTTTATGTTGAATACAGACTCTCTCTAGAACAACCTCTTCCTACTGTGGTTAATCAACAATGAATTCATAAGAGGAATCTCAACCATCAGTTGAATTTTCAGGAATGGACAAATAAAAAATTGAGAGTATGAAGCTAAGTTGAAGGGAAGGATGTAATCAATTCCATGGAGAAAGAGGGAGAGAAAGAGGGGTTTGGGTTTGGTGTTTGTGTTTGTAGTGTAAGCATGTTGTGGGAGAGGTGGTTGTTAGTTTATACTATTGGGTATTGGAAATTGAGTTATGAAAACATTCACGGTTTCACACACTAGTAGCTGCTAGCTACCATTGATTGTGAATTGGTTTTGGAAGAAAACAAAAGATGAATAATGGAAGACCAAATTGGAGAGATAAACCCATGATAGAGCGACAATAACATGCAAGCTGCATTGAAAAGTCATTCGCGAGGCTATAGTGAAACTAGTTTTTGCGAGATTTAGCATTTTCCTTCTATTCTATCCAAAAAAGAAGAAGTTATTTTGTATTTATAAAAATGATGATTTTTAGTTTATTTTAATACCCATAAATAATAAATTCTACCAAAAAAAAATCTACAAAACCTATAATTAATAAATACATTTACAATTTTCACACAAAAAAAAGTGAACATTTTTGTAAAATCAAATTCATTCCTATTATTTCCTACACAATAAACCTAATTTTAATGTTCGCTTTAGGCTTTCAAATACATTAGATTAGTTATGCACGCACGCACGCACGCGCGCACATACCCTCGCCATGATATGCTAAAAACTAGTCTTTAATAATTTTAATACAACTCACTAAACCCTAATTCCAATCCAAACTCGTGTGTTTTTTTATAAAGAAATTTTTCATTGAAGATGAGCAAATATCATAAGATGTAAAGAGAACTGGACCAAGCCAAGGTATATACTACATGAAGAGAAAACCAAGTTGCATCCACACACAAAACACCCCGAAACTTATACAGAACAAGAGAAAACCAAATTGCATCCCCATTTTTATTTAATAAGATTTTAAATCATTTTGTTCAGCCACGCATAAAGCAGTATAACTTAGTATGAAGCAGCTACTAATATCATATAGAATTAGTTCCCCTAACGCCTGCAACAATAATACAATACATAACATTTCCCCTAACTCCCTCTAATCCATTAATTTGAGAAGGTTTTTGTTTCTATCCGCCCTACAAACAAAACAAGACTACAATAATATCCTTATATGATCCACCACTTCCTTATTTTGTCCCTGTTGAATTTAGATTATGTCCAACATATGAAGAGCTTGTTAATCGCCACATCAGGAACAAGTTACTTGGTAATGATTCCATTGTAAACAATGTTATCGTTGCAGTGGTATGTAATTAAGCAACGACAATTCCCACATTTGTCGGTTTCTCATCATATTTTGAGCAAAGACAAAAAATACTCCTCCCACCTCCACTAATGTCTCAATAATATGTCCCTTTGTGTTTGTCTAATTGTCTTACTCTTTTATTGTGAAATTTAAATATTATTCTTTTTTTTTTGACCAAATTTAAATATTATTCTTACCAAATTAATAAGTTACTTTTCTCTACATATTAGCAAGATGTGTCAAGTGGAGGTTGTAAAAGAGTGGTATGCCACAAACCTGGTGTATGCGGGGCCACTATTTTGGCCATAACATCCACTGTAAGAATTGGATAAATACCATCAAAGTTATGTAAACGAGATGGTTCTACCCATTTCACTGATCAATAACAAACAAAAAAAATATGAAAACCGTGAAAAAAAATAACTTCAAAACACACAAAAATGCCAATGAGAAAGGACTTACAAGCGAGTATGGATAATTCCTTCAAGGTGTAATCCATAGTAAAATATCCAGGGGTGGATACACCATTAACCACACAAATCTTACTCTTGTTTGGTTAAATCGTAGAGATGTCGGTAGTGTTCTCCAAGTTAAGACGTGGAAAACAAATACCGACATTGTCTTTGGTTAATTATAATTTGCATCAAAGACTAATATCGGGTCTGCTCGTTTTCACAGCAAAACTATATGCATAGCCGCTGGAATGTGGAAACATCCTAGAAAATCCACATTTGGTTATGATCAATGGTGGATTTCCTACAAAACACAATCATAATTTAGGGCTAACTAATTAAATAAAATTGCTATAACTAAGCTGAGATTAACATTTCCCCTAACGCCTACAACAACAATACATTACATGACATTCCTCTAACTCCCTCTAATCCATCAATTTGAGAAAGTTTTCGTTTCTACTTGCCCTACAATAATATCCTTATATGATCCACAATCTCCTTATTTTGTCCCTGTTGGATTTAGATTATGTCCAACATATAAAGAACTTGTTAATCACCACATCAAGAACAAGTTACTTGGTAATGATTCCATTGTAAACAATGTTATCGTTGTAGTTACAGTATGCAATTAAACAACGACAATCCCCTCATTTGTCGGCTACTCATCATATTTTGAGCAAAGACAAAAGAATACTCCTTCCACCTCCACTAATGTCTCAATAATATATCTTTGTGTCTGTCTTACTCTTCTATTGTGAAATTTAAATATTATTCTTACCAAATTAATAAATTACTTTTCTCTACATATTAGCAAGATGTGTCATGTTTTTAAGCATTCAATTGTCAATCAAAATTTCAACCACCAACAATAGTGTCTTTGGTCAACTTTCATATTTTTTTTTAAAATTCTTATATCATTTTCATTTTAACCTATCTAATGATGATGTGAATCCATATCACCCAACTATAGCATGCTTGAGTTCTCCCCAATACTTTACTCCATTACAGTACCTACTCATATCCTACCAATTTGATATCAATGAATGTGAGAAACGTAAACCCACAAACTCCACAAGACAAATATTTATAAGTAAAAAAAAGAGAAACAATAACCAATGTTGATTTATTTTTATTTCTTTTCTTTCAAATTCATTTTTATCTCTCTTAATATAAGAAAATGCTAACCTATGGAAAACCCCTTAATGGCATCTCCTCTTTGAATGACAAATCACTTTTTTAGGGGTAAATGTTGTCCTAATATTACTTTATGTGACTAAATTACCATTGTTAACAAGTATGACGTCATCTAATGGAAGGTATACAATAGTTTGGTTTCTTTGCACATGAAAAGGAGACAATCTTATCCAAACAAACTATACCAAACTAACTTGGTTTGGGAGGGAAAACTAAAGATGTACATTTAATCAAGTTTCTATATGTCAGTACCTAATCCATCACAATCTACACTCTTCTCAACCTTAACACTGTAGCACAAACATCACAAAATATAATACATCTACAATACAATACTTTCATTACCTCACCTTCTTTCCTAAACTCACTCGACCTCTTTCAGATTTGAGCTGGTAAGTTTTTCTGTTTTTCTTCATTGTTCTTCATGATTTACGTTTCTTTCATTCAATGTTTTTTTGTTTTGCTTTGAATGTTTTCTATAAAATCTTCATTTCCATTATAGGCCTTATTCAATCGATTTGAAGTCAGTTTTGTTCAACTATTGCATTTGGATTTGCCTTTTATAAGTTGTTTCTATATTTCACCTTTTTTAGCATGACAGATCTATTTTTTTTTCAAACTTCTTCATTTATTTTTTAAGAATGTAACTGTTTTGTTCATTTTTCTTATAGATCTTGTGTTTTGTTTGCATTATTAATATACTCATGTGCTTCAAAATGTACTTATGTACCGTTATTCTTCAGAACAGAAGCCAAAATGGAAAGGCCTTTTGAAACCATTGCTGCAGTCACAGACAAGAAAGATTTTTGGAAGCTAGCTGTTAGGGTTAAAGACAAATGGACTGTGGTCAAGGATGGGAAGGAGCACTTGGAGATGATAATAGTTGATGCTAAGGTGATACACGTTTTGATTACATAAGTTTTTCTTGCTCAAATGTTTTGCTTATCATATTTTGTTTAGATTGAACTGTTATTTTCATGTATATCAGTTTTAAATGAGTTATATTAGTTATAATAATGAAGTTGGACTTTTAGTTATAATATGAAATGTTTGTTATATCAGTTTTGTAGACATGTTTGTTTTTTCAAGCAGATAATAAGAGTTTACTAACTTCCTTTAATTTGTTTATAGGGAAATGACATCCAAGTTTTGATCCCTACTGCTTATAAAGCTCTTTATGACAAGATCCTTATGGAAAATACTACTTACACATTAAGCAACTTCCAGGTTCAGACCAATGATTTAGCCTTCAAAGCATCTGACCACAAGTACAAACTCAAATGGACTGGTGGAACCAATGCCGCTGATGTCAATCTACATGATATCCCTAATCCGAACACAAAGTTCAAGCCTTTTGCTGAGATTATTTCTGAAAAATGGAGGGGTGATATGTTATATCGTGAGTTTATTACTTTTTCATGCATCTAAAACATTGTGTGCTTTTTATCTTCCATTGTTTCCACTTTGAATTAGTGACTTATATGTTTCCACCTTTTTTCTCCAGATGTGATTGGAATGGTTCAGGACTTGGGCTACTGTCAATTGACTGAAGGAACTGGGAAAAAGTTACAAGTTAACTTTACTTTGAAAGACTTGAGGTTATGCATTGAATTTAAGTCCTTATTGAATGTTATATACTGCATCTTTAGTATCTTTATATGCATGACATGAACACCTTTGTGTAAATCGTATTTGACACCAAGTTCATAAACTCAAATTCTTTTTAGTGACATTTCTATCAATTGCACCCTATGGGAGGAGTATGCTGCCAAGTTCATACAATACAACAAGGACAAGAAAGAAGGTGGACCATTGATTGTTCTGCTTAACTATTGCAAGATCAAAGAAGAAGGTTGCTAATACCTAACTTCTGACTTATCTTGATATTTTATGTTGATATTCGTTAGTGACATTTTTATGTTGATATTTTACAATTATATCTGCTTATCTTAACTTCTGACTTCTATTCTTTGTATATTTTATACGCTTACAGTTTTCAATGTACATGTAGGCCGATTCCCACTCAGTGTTTCGAACACTTACTCATTCACAAAGTTGTTTCTCAATGACAACATCCCTGAGATCAATACATTCAGAGAAAGGTTGTTCTCTATCATGTATCTAATTGTTGTTGTTGTTGTATTGTAAAACTTCTAAAACACTCACTAATTTTCTGAATATTGTTACAGCATACCTAAAGATGAGCAGTTGGTGTCATCCAGTCAGATCGTATGTACACAATCCTATTCTGGCTCACAAGTTGCTACTCAAGATGATCTTCTGTCAAAAAACCAAATCCTCCCCCTAACTCAGGTTATCCAACTTGATCAGGTATGTTTTAAGAAGGACATACTGCCCTCATATCTTAGTATGAGTTCTAATTAGGGTTAACAACTATAAATACAACTTTGATTTGCAGATTACTTACTGCGTCACGGTTGCAACAATTGAAAAGGTCAACTCCACAAAGAATGGGTGGTATTATTATGCTTGCCATAAGTGTCCTAAGATTGCCAAAGGAGACAAACCTCCTTACACATGTGATGATGGACATAACACTGAAACTGAGATCGTCAGGTATAAATATTAATTTACTGCCTTTTTTTTTAAACATACAACTCATGATGCATATTAATTATAAGTATTACTAATATTCTCATATTCCTATTGAAGGTACAAACTTGAGATGGATGTTTCTTATGAGTACGACAGATCCAGTTTTGTTGTTTGGGACCGTGAGGTCACACAGATGTTAGGGATATCTGCTGCTCAGCTACGATTGAACATGATTCAGGTCAAATTTTTACAGATATTGACTAGGCATCTAATTACATGAATTTATTTCCTGCTAATTATTGATCCCGAAACTGTTTGTGGTATTAATTCCAGGCTGGTATTACCAACCGCTTAGAGTATCCAATGCTGATGGATGGTCTTGCTGGAAAGACTTTTGTTTTTAAGGTCAAATGGCAACCAAGGTGGAAGTCATGTTCTGTTGTTTGCTATAAATCAGGAGAAGCATTTGTTGACCAAGTTGTCGCCAAATTCCCCAATGTTGTGGTAATAGGACTTTATGTTTTGATTATGTTGTCTATTATATTTTAATATTATGTCATATTGTTATGCACATAAATCTTATGCACATTTCAATTATCTTTCAGCTTGCTGAACCAGAACATGATATTCTCGGCCCAACACCTATGAATGAGGATACACTTGCTGATAACAACACTAACTCACAGGATGTGACAATTTCAGTTGTGAGCATTTCATATTTGATATCATGTTTAATTTACTATATATATATATATATATATATATATCGGTTATTTTAGTGTAAACTGCATACTAACCTTTTATGCCTATATTTTTTGATGCAAAACACCAGGACCTCTCTGCAACATCTGAATTTGATCCTGATAGTCTGAGCCAGCTGACCCCTATGAGTACCTTGAAGAATGCAGGACATTCAAACAACTTAGAGGTTCTAAACCAGGTCACACCAACTAGCTCCATTGTTCACTGTGGACAGAGAAGTGAAGCTCCTGTTGCTGAAACTACTCCTAGCAAGTTTCCTGCAGCTCATGTTGCTGTCATTTCTGCTGGCCAAGATGAAATAACTCCTGCAAAAGGCTCTACATCAAAGAGGGCGAAGCTGATAAAGCAGGAGAAGAAATGAAATGCTTTGCTTTGAACTGATTTTTTTGGTGATATGTTTTATGACTGTTTTTTGGAGCTTTCTAATCGACTTTGTTCCAACTATTGCTCTATGCTTGACTAAGAGTCTCTAATATTTGCTGTAATCTCCTATGACTTTTAAGTATTCAAATAGGTTATACAATGTATGCTAACTGATACTAGACATCTATGTACTGCTATCTTAAACTTTTTATTTACATATGCTATTATTATCCATGTTTATGTTGACTTCAATGCATATGCAAATCACTTTCTTAGGTTCCAGTTCTGACTAAAACAGAAAAAAAATTTCCAACTTATAACCAAGCACCCTTTGGAAGAGCCAATTTTCTCTTTTAATAGCATGTCATTCTATAGAAGTTAGAATTATCTATTATATGTACATTTGTCTACATTGTATGTACCAA